>Ga0123353_10001307_pt1 | contig 30510 bp, 35 predicted proteins | sample TergutLab28metaG_3_FD_92763 | JGI IMG/M metagenome (GOLD analysis project Ga0123353, IMG submission 92763) | Labiotermes labralis P3 segment gut microbial communities from Petit-Saut dam, French Guiana - Lab288 P3 | ecosystem: Host-associated > Arthropoda: Insects > Digestive system > Gut ...
AGGCTCATTCTCTGCATAGCCTTCAGCCATCCAGCTAATAGCAAAGATAAGGAAGAGAACGGCAATAGCCGCTAAAAGCCATTCCCACCAAGCCGGTTTAATATTCTTCTTATTAAAGAAAGTGAAGGCAAAGAAGAAGATAACGGCGCAAATTATACCAATAATAAACCACATAATATTATTTACTCCTTAAGTTAGTTAGTATTTTCATGGCGCCGAGAAGCTATTTACCGTAGCGACCGCTGACATTACCGAAAGTAGTGTCAAAACCCCAAGTAGGAAAGTTGATATCCCAGAATTTATTGGGATCTTCGTACATACCATAACCGAAGAACTTATCAGCTCTCCATAAGAAACCATTGAATAAAGAGGTAGTGGCCAGAGTAGCGCGTACTACGTCGTGAACTGAAGCTCCGTCGGTATTGAAGGTGCAGGCACCCATACAGTTACCACAACCACCAATAAGACCTGTTGAAGTCCAGCATTGCGGGCCATTCTGCCAAGTTTGTTTACGGCCGGGGCTATGGCATAAGTCTGGTTTGCCATTAATCATTGGTTCCCAAGTCGGTTCGCCATCTGGGATACAATCAAAAGGACAGTTCTCAACGCATTTTTTGCAAGTTTGGCAGAAGCGCCAGATACCGGCATCAATGGGTCTAGTGGAAGCTAATGGTAAATCTGTTACCAGTGAGAAGAAACCATTAATCGTGCCAAACTCGGGGGTAATGGAATAACCGGAATTGCGGCCGTTCTCGCAGATACCGGTTAACATGCCAGCACCCTGAGAAGGCACCAAACCGCCCATGGTTGTTGGATAACCATACATATAATAACCAATATGAGCGATAAACCACTGTAACTGCAATTGTAAAGAGGTAAAATGGCGATAGCGTGAACTGTTGGAGAAACCTTTTAATTGACCACCGGCCCGAAAACCCTGTTTAACCATGGGTATGGTAAAAGCAGCATCATACAATTGAGTAGCACCGGGTAAAACGATGCGCTCGGTCTCTTCATAACCTATTGTAGCAGTATTATCAAAATCAATTCTTCTGCATGTAGTCAACGGGGGTAACCAAGTAGTAGAAGAGTTGCCACCCTCTTTAAGGTGAGATAAAACAAATTTATCTTTCTTTTGCTGATCAAGCATGCCAAAACCAACATCACCGGCACCGAAGATGCGCAAAACATTGCGAATCAATCTAGAGTTTTCTTCAGGAGTGCCCTGATATTTGCCAGTAGCGTTGGCATTATTGCATTGAAGAGTACCGGTAGGTCTTCGTACAACACCCCAGTTGCTTGCTTGAGAAGAAGCAGCTGTCTGACAACTGCCGAGAGCATAGTCTTTAACGCGGAAACTGCCTTTATCAGCCTTTCTGGCGTTGTTTGTAAACTCAGTGCTTGCAGCGCTGCGTCGGTCTAGTTCATCTTGAGTCAAATACTGGCGTTGCCAGTAAGTGCATTGACCGGTCTGGGCACCATGCCAGCGTGTCTGTAAGGTCCAGTCCACTTCCACAGTGGGTTCGTCTTTTTCTTTAACCCACCAACGATGTTTCCGATCTGTGTCTATATCAGAACCTACAGACAAAATCTCATCTAAATCGTGTGCTACCACACCGGCAGCACCTAAAGTCGCCGTACCTAGACCAATAGCCTTCATAAAGTCGCGTCTAGATACTGTTGAATGATTTTTCATTCGTTTCTCTCCTTTTGTTGTTCTACTATATTAAATAAAGACCTGTCCGGTTCGACCTTCCCTAACAGGACGTTTATTTTAAATGGGGAATATTGTCAACGCAATTATTAACAATTATTAGCATATTTTATCCCCCCCCCCCCCCCCATTGTCAAGACGTTTTAACAATTAGAAGAGGAGTGTGGATACTGCTCCAACTGAGCGTCTTTTTTCCGGAATTAGTTAAACCCATCTAAGTTAGGCTGAAGGAGGCAAAAGCACAAAATTCTCAGCAGACTATCTATAAAAAATGCGTCTTCAATATCTAGAGGTGCATTTTATTTATATTCATCGTGTTAATTGGTCCAACAGCAGCACTTACTGATATAAACACCAAGTTTCTAGACTGCTCGGATTATAAGAACTTGAGCATCATTAACAAAGTATCCTATATAATTTCACTATAGGGGAAATCATTACTAATTATGCGGCTTAAGTCTTTTTTTATTAACAAGCACTGAGCGCCATCTATACTATCTATCAAGGCTAATCCTTGCTTGCTACCCAAGGCCATGCAGGCAGTAGCTAAAGCATCAGCAGTAGCACTTTGTGGCGCCCAAACTGAAGCTGAAGCTAAATCGCTCCAAGTAGCAGTTTTGGGGTTAATGATATGGTGATAAGCATTATCAGAGGTATAAGCATTGGGCACTTCGTAGTCACCGCTGGTAGCTATACAACCGCTATTAATAGTTGCGATAGCATAATAACCAGCCATAGCGCGCGGGTGAGTAATACCGATTTTCCATTGCTCATAATCTTCGTTGTAGCCACGAGTAGCAATATCGCCACCACCATTGACTAGCATATTTTGATAACCCAATTCTTCCAACTTATCAACTGCCTTTTGTACAATATAACCTTTGGCTACACCATCCAAAGTAACTTGCATGCCAGCCTTAGCAAAACTTACGCTATGACCATCTATAATGATATCTTGATAATTTACCAAAGACAGTGCGGTAGCAAAATTCTCATCTGAAGGAGGAATAATTACATAATCTTTATTTTGCGCTTTCTTTACTCTCTCAGCAGCGAAATAAGTTTCCATCATAGTAACCACTGGTAAAATGCTCACATCAAAAACACCTTCTGTGAGATCACCAAAATCCTTAGATTGGTTTAGAATTTCCACTAACTCACCGGAAGCATTATTAATATAACCTTGTGAGTTGAGAGTAGCTAACTCAGAAGCAGGATCAAAGCGAGAAAAAACACGAGCAAGACGAGACATCTCTTTAAACACTATATCAACCGATGATTTAGCAGCTGATTTAGAAACATCAACCACTTTAATTTCGATGCGAGTACCAATCATAGAACGCACTTCGCTGTATTCTTTAGCTTTAGCCACAGTGTCAAAGACAGTTTTACCTAATAAGGCCCCTCCACCTAAAACAGCTGCTGAAATAGCCGAAATGCGAATAAATTTTCTTCTGTCTATTGAATTTTCCATCTCTCTAACCCTTCCTTAGGCAAAAAACTTGCTGATTATAATGGCAACAACCATTGCTATTACAGCCGCGACAATAATAGTTAATGTAGTAGCGAAAGTGCGGTCACCTTCCAAGGCTGCTTCACGGCTATGGCGAGTGCCGGTTAGATCGGTCGGAGCACCACCAACTTTAATGGCATGCCAGTTACAAGCTTCCATACAACGACCGCAATATAAGCAGGCCGCATTATTAACAGTATATTTTTCTACCGGATGACCAAGATCACATCTTAAACAACGACCAGCTTCTCTAGGTGCCTCAACAACACTTAAAGCACGCTCTTCTGATTCAAAACCAGTCTTGCGCACAGCAGGCGAAGTCACTAAGCTGGTGCGTGCTATACTATTAGCTTTAAGCATCAATGATTCTTCAACACTAACCGCAGGAGCCAGCATTTCGCTTATATCGCCGCTGCCACCTAAAGCTTTATCTACTGATGCAGCAGCTAATTTAGCACTTTCCACAGCTTCAATAATATTGGTAGCACCACAAGAAACGTCACCGCAGGCCCAAATGCCTTCTTTGGAAGTTTTCTTTTCAGCATCTACGCTTAAACAACTATGATCATCTTCTCTGCCGCTAAAAGGCTGCGTATAAGTACGTTGACCGGTAGCAAAAATTACTATGTCGGCATTCAATACATGGTCAGAACCTTCAATTGTCTGCATTTCACATATGCCTTGTTCGTTAAAACAAAACTCTTTTACATTGCGTACCTTCACGCCAGAAACATTCTCGTCACCTTGTATTTCTACAAATGTGCGGCTAGGATAGAATTTAACACCTTCTTCCAAAGCCATGACTATTTCTTCTTCGGTACCCAACATATTGTGCAAATCTTCCAAAAAAGCCATAGAAGCCATAGAAGCACCTAGACGAATGGCTGTGCGAGCACAGTCTAAAGCTACGCCGCCACCGCCTAAGACCAAAACTTTTTTACCACTAAAATCTAGCCGGTGACCACTATTGCAATCTTTTAAGAATTTAATGCCAACCAATACGCCTTTTTTATCTTTACCTGGTATATTAAGCACCACACCATACTGGGTGCCAAAAGCAACAATGACAGCGTCGTGACTTTTCTTTAAAGCTTCCACAGAATCTACATGATGATTAGTGATAATCTTGACTCCAGCTTCTTTAATAACGGAAATATCAGCATCCAAAATCGTTTCTTTAGGTAAACGATAATCAGGAATACCATAACGCAAAAAGCCGCCAGCCTGTTCATAAGCTTCGTAGACAGTCACATCATGACCTTTACGAGCTAAATAATAAGCAGCAGTAAGACCAGCCGGACCTGAACCTATAATGCCCACCTTTTTACCTGTTTTATCATGTTTCACAATGTATTGCTTCCATGACTCGCCACCATTTTCCACAGCCGCCCTTTTTAAAGCGCGTATTTCCACCGCGCTGTCTTTGTTGCAACGTTGACATTGGCTTTCACAAGGGTGAAAACAAGCAAAAGCACATATGCTGGGTAAGGGCAATTTTTCACGCACTACGCCCAAAGATTGAGCGTATTTATTTTGTTCTACTAAACGTATATAGCGTGAAACGTCTATGCCAGCCGGACAGGCCTGAGAACAAGGGGCTATATTTATGCGTTTTACCACAGCATCGGTATCTCTTTTTATATCTATGGAACTAGTAGGACAAACACGTTCACAACTACTGCAGCCCACGCACATATCCTGATTCCAAATAAAAGCACCGGCTTTACTTTTCTTGGTGGAAACAATAATCGGCTCGTGCCTAGTATTATCAATGCTAAATTTAATGTTGCTCATCTCTAGACACCTCCTTAAACAGTCTTCCTAAAGAGACCGACAAACCATTTTCTAATATTTAATACAACGTCCATAACAGCACCTACTGGGCACAAATAGTGACACCAGAAGTTATAGATGAATACCGATGTACCGATAGTGGCTGCTACTAACAGCCAGGTAGATATTGTGCCTGCATCCCAGTGAAAAAGCGTAGCCCACGGCTCAAAAACAGCAAATGAAGGATTGCGCATAATGAAAGTAATCATCAGCGCTGCCCACAGTACAAAATAACGCACATTACGTAAGGCTAGTTGGCGCTTGGTCACCGGACGCACTTTAGAAGCACCCAAGAAATGAGTACCTTCCTGAATAGCATTAAAGGGACAAATCCAGTAGCAATAGAAGTTTTTACCAAAAATAACCGCTAGGCCTACTACACTAAATACCAATATGTAAATATAAATATTGGTGGATATATCGGGCACAAAGCCTACCGCCCAAGCAGCAAAGTTGGCCAGTGACAACGGAGCACTGGCAATAAAGCCCAGTACTATTAAGCCGCCGAATAAAGTAAGATAACGCAGAACAGTAATTTTGGATAAAGCTGGGATCATGCGAATAATGAATACAAAGATTAATAAAACCACCAAGCCAATAACTGGCACTGTCTGCCATACTATAGGTTTATCCGGTTTTGCAACGCCGGCAAAATCTGGTACTTTATCGCTCATTAGGTATAAACCATTTAAGAAACCGGTATTTACACCCTCGGAGGAACGAGTAGAACCGCTAGTAGCATCAACGCCATTGCCCAAAATAAAATCGGAATTGTAAACCTTACCTATATACATTTGGAAATGGCCTTGCTGTTCAAGCTGGACATAGTAAGAAGGAGTTTCAACTTGTTTAGGTACTTGTATGTCCAATACCACACCATCAGCCGACCATAGAGTCATAACTACCATAGTACCATTGTAGCCCTTACCTTCGCCAAAAGTTACATACCCATAAAGATCACCGTTGAGATCTACTCTGTATACATAGTTTCCTTGAACTGGTTCCTCGGCTATAAGAGTAGCCGTTGAACCTGCGGGAATAATATCTGGCAGGTATTCATATACATCCGTCTTGCCGCCCGTAACTTGCCCAAAAATAAGAGCACCGACTAAAGATAAAACGGCAAGAATGATTAAAATATGCCTACTGCGCGTTTGCCAAAAGTTTTTCTGCATATTTTCTACGCCTCTTTGTTTATTTTTAAGGGTATAAAAACCCTCTGTCTTTAACCATCATAAAAAATAAGCGACCAAGCTTTTATCTTTTAAGGACACAGCTTAATCGTCTGTAAACTTATTGAGTTTAACACCAGCGGTAAAGTATCGTCAATAGATTTTATAAACAATTTTTTGAAAAAACTAAATAAAAAACCAGTTAGAACAAAAAATAACAAAAGCACAAGAAACCTACGGTAATTTTGTAACTTTCCAAAAAATAGCGAACCGTTTATAGGTTCGCTATCTAAATCATAATATGCTAATCGTCTTCAGGATGAGCTCGCACATAGGCTAGTTCAGCAGCAGCTTCTTTTTTCAGACGTCTTTCGCGTGCCCCAGCCGCTAAATCCACTAGCCATATTGATGCTAGATACAACACTATCAACGCCCCGGCAATGATACTTTGGTTAATAGGGTCCATAGTGGGAGTAATAATAGCAGCAAGAATAAAAGCGATAATTATCCAAATTTTAAGCCATTTACCCAAAAAACCTTTTTTAATCACGCCGAAAGTGGCTAAGGCCATAAATAACAGCGGCAATTCAAAACATACGCCCATTATTAATAGCATACGTGTAACAATACTGACATAGTTTTTATATTGCGGCGCAACTAAAACACTTTCCGGATTAAATCCCATTAGAAAATTTAAGGCTGGAGGCAAAGCTATAAAGTAAGTAAAAGCCACTCCCAAAAGGAAAAGACCAGCTATAGCCGGCACGGCCATATATATATAACGCTTTTCTTTATCTGTCAAAGCTGGCTTTATAAAAGCAAAAAGCTGATATATAATATACGGCATAGCAATTATAATACCGCAAGTAAGGCTGACGGTAAACATTACTGTCAGTGTTTCCAAAACTTCAATAGCTTGAAGATTTACAGCGTCCGGTTTTGGCCACATTAAAAAATTGGTAACATACGGATCATAGAAAATAAAAGCAATAATGGTGCCGACGACTACGCCGATAACCGCCTTAAAAATACGGCTACGCATTTCGCCAAAATGCCCAGATATGGGCATGGCACCTCCTGATGCTTTAGTTGTTTTAGCCGTATTGCTCATTTCTATGTAAATCTCTCCCCAGTATTATATAAAAAAATCCCACAGTAGGTTTACTTGCCATCGGTATCGTTTAAGAAACCGGAAAGGCTTTTACCCACTTTATTGGAAATAGCATCGGAAACAGCTGAACCTATAGGGTTATTGTTGCCTCCTAATGATTTGCCTATCTGATTACCTATAAAATCACCCGCTTGTCCGCTAGCAGAAGTGTCTTTTTTAACAGAAGAAGAAGGTGTATCTTCGGTAGTAAGAATCTTAGTAAAATCTTTGGTTAATCCAGTAGTGTATTGTTTAATTTTGCCAAGAGCTGACCCCAGTTTTTTGGCATATTCAGGCAGCTTCTGCGGGCCAACAACCAACAAAATTACCAGCATTATCATCAAAATCTGACCAAAACCTATACCCAACTTAAAGCATGCCCTCCTTTCAAAAAATAATTATACCTAAAAATATTTTAAATTTCCGATTTATCGGCTTCAGATGCGCGTTCAGCAACTGGTTCGGGAGCTTGAGCAACAACTGGTTCGGGAGCTTGAGCACTATTGGGGGCTACCGCTTCCACTTTAACTTCCTTCTCATCATCTTCGTCGTTATCAAAATCGCCATCCTGAGCTTTTTTGAACGAACGTAGGCCCTTGCCTAAAGCTTTGCCGACCTCTGGTAGTTTGCCTACCCCGAAAACTAACAAAACAATTACTCCGATTAAGACCAATTCGAGGGGACCCATTCTAAATTTGTGTACAAGCATCTTAAAAGGCACGTTTCCTCCGTAAGACTTCAAAAGTCTTAATTAATTATTGCCTAACTTTTAATCTCTTAGGCTAGAACTGTTTTTGTATTGTAACATAATAGACAATCCTATAAAAGCTATAAGCCGAAAAATTGCAAAAGTTTATTAAAGAGACGCCTTAATATATACTAGAGAGGTAGTAAAATGTCAGTCTTTGCAGTGAACTTGCTGTATAGTAACCCATAAAGATTAATGGAAGATTAATGAGAATAAAAATACATAATAACTGCTGCATTTAAAAAATGCTAACAAATAAAATGCAGATGAAAAATTTAGCCAATTTATTAAACAAAGAGCGCCCGCTGATTATGGGCATAGTCAATGTCACGCCGGATTCATTTTCTGATGGCGGTCATCATAGTGAACCTTGGCAGGCTGTTGCTTTTGCCCAAGAACTCATAGAAAAAGGAGCTCATATAATAGACATTGGCGGAGAATCTACGCACCCCGGTTATCAAAATGTAAATAGCCAAGAAGAGCTGCGACGAGTATTACCGGTCATCAAAGCCCTGAAAGACAGCGGCGTCATTCTGAGTATAGACACACAAAAAGCTAATGTAGCTAGTGCTGCTATTAAAGCTGGAGCACACATCATAAATGATGTGTCAGGACTATCCGACATGTATATGGCTGCTACTGTTGCAAATTTAGACTGTTACATAATACTTACAGCTAATGAAAATCTGCATGGTATAGATAAAGACATTGTGAAAACTGTAAAAGAAAACTTGCAAAACTTGCTGCAAAAAGCTTGCCAGGCCGGCATTAAAAAAGAGCATATAATACTGGATATAGGTTTAGGTTTTGGTAAAACCTCGGAACAAAATTGGCTGCTTATTAAAGAATTGGCATGCTTTAAAGATCTTGAGCAACCGCTTGTGGTTGGTGCTTCACGCAAAAGTTTTATCGGTGTTGCTGCAAAAGAGATGGAACCGCAAAAAAGATTGGGCGGCACATTGGCGGTGACAGCTTTGGCTGTAGAGCGCGGAGTCGATATTGTACGTGTGCATGACGTAGCAGATAATTTGCAAGCTGTTAATGTCGTTAGAGCTATTTTAAATATGAAAGATAATGAGTAATAAGTTTAAAAGACAAGAGATTGAGAGTTGTGATGATATACGGAAATAAACACATAACTTAAACAATACAGCAAAGTGTTATATGAAAGGCATTTTTATTAAGTTTTTGTGCCTTTCGCAGAAAGGAATGGTCATATACATGCCAGCAAGAATAGTATATCTAGGCTTGGGATCTAATTTGAGTGACCGTTTACGTAATCTGCAGACAGCTGTACAACTAATAGCTGATAGAATTAAAGTAAATGCTGTAAGCGGCATATATGAAAGCAAAGCCGAAGGCTATAATAATGCTCCTGATTTTTTAAACATGGTATTAGCTGCTGAAACTGCTTTGCCTCTGGAAAATCTACTGGTCTTAGCTAAAGTAACAGAAGCTGCTATGGGTCGCAAAATAAGTGAGCGCAACGCTCCGCGCATTATAGATGTAGATATACTATGTGCCGAAGATGAAGTACCCTTAGATACTCCTACTCTCAGCGTACCACATAAAGCTATGCACCAGCGCGCTTTTGTGCTAGCTCCGCTCAATGAATTATGTCCTCAATATATACACCAGCTAACTAAGAAAAGCGTGGAAGAAATGCTGGGAGAGTTGCAAGGAGAAGATGCCGAATATTGGGGCGAGTTAAATATGGCATTCTAAAAGAGGAGAAAAATTATGTTTGAATTAAAAGTAAAACGTCCTTTTAACGCTGCTCATTTTCTGCGTGGCTATGACGGCAAATGCGAAAATTTGCACGGACACGGCTATATAGTACAGATATGTGTACGCGGTCAACAACTGAATGAAACAGGTTATATAACAGATTTTACCGCTCTTAAAGCCCATCTAAATGAAGTCTTAGCCGCCTTAGATCATACTTGTCTGAATGAAATCACCGCTTTTAAAGAACAAAATCCTACTGCCGAAAATATTGCCAAATATATTTATGACCAAATAAACTCCAGCATTGAGATGCCGGCTTATTTGCATTCGGTAAAAGTATGGGAAACTCCCGAACAAAGTGCTAAATACACTCGTGATTAATTTGATGATCACAATCTATAAAGGCTACAATAAGGCAACTTATTTTATTAATATAAGGAACCTACTTTGAGTATAAATCTTAGTATTATAGGACTCTCGCAAAGCGGCCGCACCAGTATTTTTAACGCTTTAACTAAGGGTAAAGCTGACTTAAACACACATATCGGTGCTGCCAATATAGGCATTGCCAAAGTGCCTGATATTCGTTTGGAAAGATTGCGCGATCTTTTTAACCCCAAAAAATATACTCCGGCTGAAGTGCGTTATGTAGAGATCGGCGGCAACATTAAAAGCATAGATGGTAATTTATTAAATCAAATTTCTCAAAGTGATGCTCTTTTGGCCGTTGTACGTGCTTTTAATAGTGATGCCGTTCCTCATCCAGATGGTAGTGTAGACGGCCTGCGAGATATTGAGGCTCTTTTTTTAGAGATGGCTTTTTCTGATATGGGCGTTATTGAGAGACGCTTAGAAAAACTAGCGTCTCAACTACGTGGAGCCAAAACCACAGAAAAAGACAGGCTGGAAGAAGAAAAAGCCTTGATATTGCGCTTGCAGCAAGCACTAGAAAACGGCATGTCTATTCGTCAACTAGTTTTAAACGAACACGAGCAAAGTTTACTTTCCGGTTATCGATTTTTAACACAAAAACCTATGCTAACTATCATCAATATAAACGAACACGAGGTGGCCATCGCTTCACAAATTGAAGCAATCTACAAAGAAAAATTTCATGGCGAAGGGCAAAATTTTGTAGCTTTATGCGCCCGTTTAGAAACTGAACTAAGCGAATTGTCTGACGATGAATGTGTTGAAATGTGTAAAGATTTCGGCATATTGCAACTAGGCCTTAACCGCATTATTAAAGAGAGTTTTGCTTTATTAAATCTTATATCTTTTTTCACTTGCGGCTCTGATGAAGTACGTGCCTGGCCCATTATGAATGGTACTAATGCCCAAAAAGCGGCTGGTAAGATTCATACTGATATTGAACGAGGTTTTATACGTGCCGAGGTGGTTTATTATCAAAATATGTTAAATAAAAAAACTATGGTTGAAATTAAAAAAGCTGGCCTATTTCGTTTGGAAGGTAAAACCTATATTGTCAATGACGGTGACATTATTAATTTTCTATTTAACGTATAAAGATTGTAAAGGTTGTTGACAAGGCCGCCTTTTTAAGGCAAAATTACGTCTAGTTATTTTAAATATTTCAAAGTAAAGGCTTAAAGCCTTTGTCGGAGGAGAGATGAGCAGAGTTACACCCGAGATTAGAGACGAGATACAAGAAATTATGGACCGTATTACAACGGCCATGCAATTGCGCAATATTGATGTATTTATAAAAGTTTTTAACTCAGTAGATGGCGGGGCTACCATTGGGTTACAAAAAGATGACATCAGCGTAGGCGCAGCTTCACTACGCTCCAACATGAGTGAGCTGTTTGAAGGCTTAGAGAGTTTAAACATCAAATTTGGCTGGAATAGCATTCAAGCTTCACCTGATGGCAATACTGCATGGATGACGGCCAATTCTACAATGACTATGAAAAAACCCGGATTTGAACCCTTAGTAATGCCTTTGCGTATGACTTTTATTTTTGAGAAAAATGCCGAAGGGCAATACTTAGTTAACCATTGGCATTATTCTTCGCCTACTACTTTAAACTTTGTACCCCTGCCGCAACCGGTAGCTGCTACCGAAGGTCAAGTGTCAGTTGAAACTGAAGGGACAACCCATATCTCCGATAGCGGACTGCCCAATGATGACGGTGTATTTTACGATATTCCTTAAGTTTCAATTTAAAAAACAACAACTGTAATAAGGCGGTGGTTTTTACCACCGCCTTATTACAGTTGTTAAATTCTTTTGATAAATAGAATTGTCATTTTTTCCGTTTATCATTAACAAGATGCCCATTGATTCGGACTTTAATTCTATGGCCTGGCCAATCAAAGAAATTTTCATAAAATAAAATATGCATATCATCCTGTTCAATTTCAAGAGTAGGTGGGTTAATATACCAAAAAGTGTTTTTCTTTTGAGCTACTAATGTGCCATCAATTATTATATAGCGGTTTATATCACTACGAAAAATCTCAATATAATGCCCGTTATATTCATAAAAACGCCTTTCTCTACGTATAAAAAAGAACAACACAGTCCATAGTAGCAGGAAAATAGGCAGCGAAAAAAGTATATAATCCATAATTCATAACCCTTTAAGTTTTAGTCGATATTTCAGTTACGAGACTTAAATATTTTTCCGGTTTTTACTGTACCATCTTAATTTTATTCTGTGCAGAACCAGATCAAAGCTTCTATTACCGTTCACTACCTACAAAGAAAAGTGCCACTGTACCCGGACCGCTATGGGCACCGATTACCGGATCTATATAGTTTATAAGTATATCTTTTACGTTCATACGATTACGTATCTGTGTCGCCACATATTCGGCATCTTCAATACAGTCTCCGTGGCTGATAAAAATATACTGTTCAGTTACATTAATGGCCGTAGCGTCCATGCGGTCTACTAAAGCTTCCAAACTCTTTTTGCGACCACGTACTTTTGAAACAGGTATCAAACGGCCACCGTTATCTACATGTATTACCGGTTTTATGGAAAGCATGGTACCGAAAACAGCTGCTGTAGCCGATAAACGACCGCCTCTTTTTAAAAAGAAAAGATCTTCCACTGTAAACCAGTGGCATAAACGCAAACGGTTTTCCAATTGCCAATTATAAACTTCCTCTATGTTCTTGCCAGCTTCTTTTTGAACAATAGCGTAATACACCAACAAGCCCTGTCCTAAAGAAGCTGCCAGTGAATCTACATGATAGATCTTACGCTCAGGATATTTTTCCTGCAATTCTTCCAAAGTGGCAGCGCATACATGGTAAGAACCGCTAAGACCGGAAGAGAAACCTATATAAAGCAAATCTTGGCCATTTTTTAAAATACTTTCAAATACATCCAAGCAAACTTTGCGGCTAATAAGTGAAGTGGTGATAGCTTCTTTATTACGCATCATAGTATAAAAACGCTTAAGATTAGTCTCTTCACCTTTAGTATAACTATAATATTCTTCACCTTTGACATAAAAAGCCAGTGATAAAATTTCTAAATCATACTTTTCTATTAATTCATCAGTAAGATTAGCGCAAGAATCGGTCACAATTTTAAAACTCATGGTATCTCCTTTTGAAAATTTTAGCTATTAGTTTTAAAGACCCATTGGCTTTCCGAGAGACTAGACCTTTATATTGCGCTGTATTAAGCGACATTTTTCAGCGCGTACTATACTCATAATCTTACGCACGGCCTCATCTATATGCCCGTCTTCGTTGACCACCACATAATCAAAAAGCGGCAGACTTTGCAATTCTTCCTCGGCAGCACTTAAACGACAAACTAAAGCATCGGGACTTTCAGTATGGCGACGGTTTAAACGTGCCACTAAATCATCTATTGAAGGTGGCATTAAAAATATAAAAACAGCATCTGGGATTTTTTCTTTAATAGTACGCGCACCTTGAACATCAACTTTCATTATGACATCACGTCCCTGAGCTAAAGCTTCGCGTACCGGAAAACGTGGTACTCCGTAAAAATTACCATAAACATTGGCCCATTCCAAAAAACCATTTTGTGACAGTAAATCTTGAAATTCAACAATGCTCAAAAAACGATAATCCACACCATCTACTTCACGCAAACGTATTGGACGAGTGGTAGTGGTTACCACTTGTTCTATAGGAAAAGCGCGCTTACGTAGACGACTCAGTACAGCGTCTTTACCAACGCCACTGGGGCCGGAAAGCACTACTACTAAAGGATTTTCTTGGTGTTTATATACCATCCACTATATCCAATTTGGCCTTTGCTTCTTTGACCGCTGTACGACCAGCAATAGTTTCGGGAGAAAGGGCAGCCAAAATCACGTGATTGCTGGTGGTAAAGATAACGGCTTTAGTCTTACGACCAGAGGTCATATCTATCAACGACGAAGCAGCGCGGCTTTCAGAAATTATACGCTTAATGGGAGCAGATGCCGGCGGAGAGATGGCTACTACTTTGTCTATAGATAAGATATTGCCAAAACCAATATGAACAAGTTCGCCAGACATTTTTGTTTCCCTTCTTCACTGTATTGTAACCAACAAATATAAGTGAAATATAAAAAAATTTATTATATCATCTTAACACTAGCTAACCTGGCTTCGCAATACTTTATGCTTTTAAAAAATGAATATAAAAATCGCTTTAGGCTAAAGTTTCTAGATTGTTATTCCTAAGCATAAGTTTGCTTAAATACAATGTAAATGATAAATTATTAAATATTAGTTTTATCTACCGTTACTATATATTTAAGCACTAGGTGGTTTTACTATGCGCCAACTTTCACCCTACACCATTCTTAAAAAAGAACAGCTCACAGCTACCGTTTTTGCATATGATGTGTACGCTCCCAGAATAGCTGCCAAAGCTAAACCTGGTCAGTTTGTCATTATACGCACCGATCCCCAAGGTGAGCGTATGCCATTGACCATTGCCCATGTAGGTAATGATTACATCACCATTGTTTTTATGAGAGTTGGTGTATCCACTGAAAAATTAACCTACCTAGAAAAAGGCACTAACATTTTAGATATGGCCGGTCCTTTAGGTGAGCCTTCAAAGATAAAAAATTTCGGTACTGTGGTATGTGTAGCCGGCGGTTTTGCCGTAGCTCCTATAGTACCCATAGCTAAAGCTCTAAAGGAAGCCGGTAACAGAGTTGTTTCTATACTCGGTGCCCGTAATAAAGATTTATTGTTTTGGCAAGAAGAATTCGGTCAGTATAGTGACGAATTAATAATCATGACTGATGATGGTAGTATGGGCCGTAAAGGCCTAGTTACCGAACCCTTAAAAGAACTCTGCCAAAAAGGTGGTATGGATCGCGTTATTGCCATCGGTCCTTCAATTATGATGAAATTTTGCGCCGCTACCACTATGCCGTTTAGTATCCCCACTATCGTAAGTCTCAATCCTATCATGGTAGATGGTACCGGTATGTGTGGTTGTTGCCGCCTAACTATTGGCGGTGAGGTTAAAATTACCTGCGTGGACGGCCCAGAGTTTGATGGTCACTTGGTAGACTGGGATACTTTGTTATCCCGTCAAAAAATTTACATAGAAGAAGAAAAAGTAGCTTTAGAGCATTATTATAACAAAAAATGTCTGGGTGCTTGTCAGGAGGTTTTGCATAATGGCTAAAAAGGCCAACCTTGAGCGCGTACCTATGCCACGCTTAGATCCCATTAAAAGAGGACAAATATTTGATGAGGTGGCCACCGGCTATACATTGGAAATGGCTCAGCAAGAAGCCGGACGTTGTTTATTTTGCAAAAAACCGGTATGTATAGACGGTTGCCCAGTAGGCATAGATATTCCTGGTTTTTGCCACGCTTTGCTAGCTGGTGATTTAGCTAAAAGTGCTGAGATACTTAAAGAAAAGAATACTTTGCCACGCATTTGTGGACGCGTTTGTCCGCAAGAAACCCAATGCGAAATAAAATGTGTACTTTTTAAAAAAGAGGCGCCGATAGCCATCGGCCGTCTGGAACGTTTTGTAGGCGATTGGGAGGCAGTCAATACCGAATATAAGGTAAAACCCAAAGAAGTCAAGAAAAGCGGTTATAAAACAGCTGTTATAGGAAGCGGCCCGGCCGGATTAACTTGTGCAGCCGAGTTAGCAAAAATGGGCCATCAAGTTACTTTATTTGAAGCTTTGCACCGTGCCGGTGGCGTACTGGTGTATGGCATCCCTCAATTTAGACTACCAGAATCAGTGGTACGCGCCGAAGTAGAAAACGTAGTGGAACTGGGTGTAGATATTGAGTTAAACACAATTGTCGGACGCACAGTGACCATAGACGACTTAATCCAAAATGAAGGATACCATTCGGTTTTCATTTCTTGCGGTGCTGGTTCGCCTATATTTTTGAATATTGAGGGTGAGAATTTAAACGGCGTATATTCTGCCAATGAGTTTTTAACACGCATTAATATGATGAAAGCCGAGCATTTTCCTCAATTCGATACACCAGTTCATATGGGACGAGAAGTGGCTGTTATAGGTGGCGGCAATGTGGCTATGGACGCTGCACGGACGGCTTTACGTTTAGGTGCTAAAAAAGTGCGTATAGTGTATCGTCGCAGTGATGAAGAAATACCCGCTCGCCGTGAAGAAATAGAATGCGCCAAAGAAGAGGGCATAGAATTTCTCATGCTTACCGGCCCAGTAGCTTACGAAGGTGATGAAAAAGGTTGGGTAAAAAGTATGCGCTGTATCAAAATGCAGCTTGGAGAGCCAGATAGTAGTGGCAGACGTATTGCCGTACCCATAGAAGGTAGTGAATTTAGTTTAAATGTAGACATGGTAATTACTGCTTTAGGCACTCGGCCTAACCCTATTATCGCTCGCACCACACCCAGTTTAACATCTAATGCCAAAAAAGGTACTATCAACGCCGATGAAAAAGGTAAAACAGATATGCCGGGCGTGTGGGCCGGCGGTGATATAGTTACTGGCAGTGCCACCGTTATCTCAGCTATGGGTGCCGGTAAAACAGCTGCCTTAGAGATGGATACCTATATGCAGTCTTTGTCTAAAAATAAAAAAATTTATAATTATATCTAAAAAACTTTTTTTGTTTAATTTATTAATCTTCCATTAATGTTGACGCATTACAATAACTGGCGTAGCAGACTAAAAATACATTGTATGGATTATTATACTATCAAAACAGTTTTTAGTACGATATAATATATAATTAACCGTAAAATAAGTTTGTTTGTAAAATACAAGCAGAAGGAGCAATAATGTTTTTAAAACTTAAACGCAACTATATTGGTTCCCCCTCCCAAATTTTGGTTGTTATCATTGTAATAGCTGGTATATGGCTGTTTATCACTTGGCAAAAGAGGAAAGATAAAGAAAAGGCTAAAGAACAAATTATGGCCAGTGCCCCCGCAAAAATCTGTGTTAATTGTGACACTGAAAATTCTGTCGATGCCAAATTCTGCAAGTCTTGCGGTGGTAATCAGTTCAATAAACAAAGTACGGCCCGTTAATACAATCGACAAATAATAATATGCGATAAATTTAATAGAAAGAGAGGGGGCAATATGGATTTTGATTCTTTGGATGCTCTCTCTTGGGTTTTCTTGGTTCTAGGTATTATATTTTTGGCCGTTATGTTGGTTTTTGGAATTTTCGGTTTAATACATATCTTAAGACAAAAAAATAAAGAGAACGCAGCGCAAAAAGAAGCAGCCGAAGTTTTTTTTACTACTTGTCCGGATTGTGGTACCGAGGTGCCTTTAGAACATAAACGTTGTCCCAAATGTAAAGCTCACCTATCTAGCGACTAATAAAACACGTTTGTACTGCTTTAAGGAAGGCAACACTTTAACAGGGTTGCCTTCCTTATTAAGATTTTGTTTGATATAGTTTGTATTACAATACTGTTGTATAATTATCCAAACAGTACTTTGACCGGAGATAGTCGTTTATGTTTTTATATATCATTATTACATCTTTGATAGCAGCAGTGCTGATTATTGCCGCTTTATTATTAACAGCATTTACGCGTAGCACTGCCAACAATAATCCTTCTCCTTTAAATCGGCAAAACTTGGATAATAGTTCATTTGAGCAGGATACTTCCTATATTGTTGATGATGGCTATGCTGATTACCACAACCTTGCAATTACGCGTTATTGTACAAATTGCGGTAGCCCTACCACCGATAACCGTGACATATTTTGCGTCAATTGCGGTTCAACTTTACAAAATATCTAGGTCATAAATATGTTTGTTTTCTTAAGGTTTCTGGTCTTACTTTTTCTTTTACCTTTAGTGTTATGCATAATAATAGTTGCATCGGTATTAAACATGAAAAAAAGTAAAAACAGCAATGCCGCCAAACAAACAACTTCAATAGATGTACAAGCCTACGCTGTCTGCACCAAATGCGGTAAGACTAATGTTAGCAACGCTAATTATTGCCAAGAATGTGGCGCTTCTATGGCTGAGATATGATGTAAATCATGCGAAAGTAGAATAGATGATAGCAACTATCAGCTTAAATACAGAGAAGGTCTTTAGAAATTATTAAATAGATAGGCTGTTAAGTTTTCCACTTAATATATTACTGGGAGTTAAAATGTATTGCAAATATTGTGGTAATAAAATTAACGATGATGCTGTTATATGCCTTTCCTGCGGGCGGCAAGTAGCTCTTTTAAAACACGAAGAAAGTAATAAAACAGCTGCTGATACTATACCTGAAGAAATCAAGGGATAGAACTGGGGTGCTTTCTTTCTCAGTTGGATCTGGGGTATCAGCAATAATACTTGGATTATGCTTCTAGCCTTGATTTCGCCTTTGCCTCTTATGATTTTAGGTGGTATATTTGGTAATGAATGGGCTTGGAAAAATAAAAAATGGGATAGTGTGGAGCATTTTCAAAATACGCAAAAAACTTGGTTTAAAGTAGGTTTGTTTTGCTTTATTTTTGTCATTATTTTTTATATTTTACTTGCATTATTGTTTGTTAGATGAAGCGAAAGTTATGGAACAATATTGATATATTAGTTAAGATAACAAAATATGAGACATTGCAGAATATGGTTAGAGTATAAACGACAGATTAAGCATGTTTAACAACAATTCCCTCTACTACACTAGCCACATCTTCACAGCGATTAACGGCTTCTTCTAAATGGGAAAGTATTTCACGCCATTTGATGATATATTTAAAATCATCAGATTCTTTGAAAAGCTCTCCTAATGAACGACGATAGATGGTATCAGCTTGATTTTCCAAACGATTAATCTCTTTGCGATACTCTCCGGTGGTTTTAAGCGCTTTAGAAGAGCGTAAAGAGGGCATTATTTTCTCCAACTGGCGACAACAAGCTAATACCACTTCGGCCATATTTTTAGCCGGCGGATAAGGTTTGTCTAAATTGTACACTTTAAGAGATTGGCCAACTTTGTCCATATGGTCTACTACATCATCTATACTCTGAGCTAAAATATTGATATCTTCGCGATCAAATGGAGCGATGGAAGTTTTATAAAGAGTGGAAACTATTTCATGGGTAATGGCGTCACCAATATGTTCTTTATCTTTAATTTCCTGTACTTTTAACTCTAATTTGTCCCAGTTGGCGAAAAGATCATTGAGACTTTCAGCCGTTGAACACATATTGGCTGTACCACGCTCAAAAAACTCGGCAAATTTTATCTCTTTGGGTATTAGTGAAAAAGCCATTTATCTTTAGGCTCTCCTCGTCTCTTTTTATACACTATGTGTCTATTATAACATATCCTTTAAGGCAGAGGCTTAATTCTAAATATAGTGTTTAAATGTATATTGCATTATATTATCCAGGCATTTAATGCATAACCCATCAAAGTAGGTCATAATATATTTAGACTTTTATCCGACCGTCATTTTTATTATAATAGTGCTAGTCGGGCTCAAAAGATGGTTGCAACTCGACTTTGAAGGGTTTATAATAGCTATCCAAAAGCGACCACGTGGAGAAAATAAGTGAAATACGCTAAAATTTTGGTTCCTGTAGTTAACACCGAGACCAATAAAGAAGCATTAAACATAGCTTGTGAGATAGCTAAAGCCAGTCAAGGACAAATCTATATTTTAAATGTCATCTCAGTTTCCCGTGATAAACCACTGGACTATGATATGAATGACGAGATGGTTAAAGCTGAGAAAATGCTTGGTGAATTAGAAGACTATTGTAGCAAAAACGGTTGTGAAGATGTGCGTACCGAGCTTTTGCAGGCTCGTGACCCGGGTAGTGCCATTATTGAAGATTCGGTAGACAAAGCCGTAGATCTCATTATGTTGTCTATGGACCACAAAAGACGATTTGGCGAGTTTAGTTTTGGTTACGTCATGCCTTATGTGATGCATCATTCTCCTTGCCCGGTACTTCTTTTTCATAATAATAATTTCCAGACCCAAGATAACGAACAACATCATCATGAACATTTTGGCAACTTTAACGAATATGATGGTTACGACCAGCCCGCTGGCTAGTCACACCAACCAGACAAAATCTAAACCTTTAGCCATTTTTATGGCCACACAAGGAGTAAAATTTAAAAGATGAAAATTGTAATTATGGGTTGTGGGCGTGTAGGCGCCAGATTGGCTACCATGTTGGATAGCGAAGGGCATGAAGTTTCCATTTTAGATAAATATACCACAAGCTTTGCCCGCTTGCCGGAAAATTTTAAAGGTCAAGCCTTGCTGGGCAACGGTCTTGATGAAGAAGATTTGCGCAAAGCTGGCATAGAAGAAGCTAATGCTTTTGTGGCTGTTACGCAAGCTGACAATTCCAACATTATGGCCGGTCAAATAGCCCGTGAGATTTTTGGTGTTAAAAAGGTATTGTGCCGTATTTATGATCCGCTACGTCGAGATGTTTATGCTATGCTAGGACTAGAGGCCATCAGCCCTACTTCTGTGGTAGCAAATCTTTTCAAAGAAAGTTTAGAGAGTGAATTTTAATGTATATTGTAATAGTTGGCGGCGGTCAATTAGGTCGTCATTTAGCTAAAGCCCTTATTGCTGAAGGTCATGAAATTTTGATCGTAGAAAAAGACAAAGATCACTGTCGCACTATAGCCAACTCCATAGGCTCGGTATTTGTCAACGGCGATGGTTGCGAAACTGCTGTTTTAGCCAACGCCGGTGTAAATCGTGCAGATATGTTTATCTCGGTCGCTGCTTATGATGAAGATAATCTTATCGCCTGCCAAGTGGCCAAATACCGTTTCAATGTACCGCATACTATCTGCCGCGTACGCAATCCTAAAAACGAGGAAATTTTTAAAAAATTAGGCATAGATACTGTGGTATGCTCTACTAAAATTATTTTGCAATATATTGAAGAACAAGTACCTTCTAATTCTTTAAGCCATCTAACCACATTTAAAGACAGTGTTTCCGAACTTGTAAGCATACGTATTTTAGAAGACTCGCCAACTATCGGCCATACTATTCGAGATATAAAAATGCCGGAAGGTAGTGAGCTTATGTTATTAATACGTGGTTGTGAAAGACCAATTAAACCGCAAGAAAATACCGAAATAGCTAGTGGTGACCAGTTTATTGTGGTAGGTTTGGTTGAAAATGCCGACAAAGTACGTTTTGCTCTCACCGGCCTATTTTGAAAAAATACCATCAAAAAAAGCTTTGATAATACTCAAAGCTTTTTTGTTTGCCGATTTTTGGATATAAAAAACTATTCTTTAGGAATAGTGCGTGCGTTATCTTTTATCATAACCCCCAAAATCTCTTCCAAAGCCATAGTGTGAGAGCAAACACCCCATTGGTTAAAAAATCCACATGAGCAGTGCCATGCTTGACCATCAAACTCTGTGGTATGCTCAGTATTGTCACCTTGAAAAGTTACCTTGAGTTCATCAAATTTGATGCGCTCTTTTTCCTGAGCATACCTTTTGGCTTTTTCGATCTTGCCTATCAAATCCGATTGCATAATAAAGTCCCTCCCATCAGCGCTTTTGCTTTGTTTGGTTACTAAGCTTAAGAAAATTGTACTCTATTTCTAAGTCGTAGTCTAGATAGCAAAATATTTCTCTTAAATATATATAAGTATTTTTTACTTTAAAAAGTCTATAATCCAGAAATATTTCATAATACTAACCATAATATTTTGATAGTCAAAAGCGCTAAACAACAAATGACTAAAAAGGACGCGCGCTGTATATTCAGAAATAGTTTTGTCTGACCTAAATAACGTCCGACCAAATCATTTTAATATCATTTATTTATCGTTTTCTCTTATTATTAAGCAGTAAAGCTCGTCCGCAGAATCAACAATTAATGTCGCGCCATTCGATTCAAGTTCATTGCGGGAGCCGTATCCCCATGTGTTGCCAATACTATCAATACCAGCTTCTCGCGCCCCGATAATATCATGCTTGCGGTCGCCAACCATAACCGTAGGCACCTTTCGTTCTAAGTTAAGGGCATTCAGCACAATGCGAATAATATCCCGTTTGCCGTTTTTTGTATGGCTACCGTCTATTGTATCCCCGGATACAAACGCAAAATATTCATCAAGATTAAAATATTTTAGAATTCGATCTGCATACGCTGTAACCTTACTTGTGGCAACAGCCAATGTCTTTCCTTTCTCTTTTAGTTTTCGTAATACTTCGGGAATATCAGGGTAAACAGTATTTTCGTAAAGCCCCGTTCCCGTGAAATATTCACGATACTTTGCTACAGCTTTTTCTGTATCAGCATTAGAAAAATTATAGAAATTCCTAAATGATTCACGTAATGGTGGGCCGATAAACTTTGTCAAATTACTAAGTTCCTCGTGTATGCCGAACGACGACAGTGCATATTGGAACGATTTTGTTATTCCAAGTTTTGGGTCAATCAATGTCCCATCAAGGTCAAATATACAAATATTATAGCTCATGCTATTGTCGCTCTCTGGTCCGTATTAATCAATCTTTGCCTGTTTTTACAATTCAGCATCCGCTTTTCATCGCATCTTTCCGTTCATCCAGTCCAATTTTTTCAACTGGCTAACAAATAGTCAAGATGTTAATTTTTCCGCAGATTAATTGATTTTAAAAGCTAAAAGCCCTAGACAACAGCATCATCGGCTGCTTTTTCCTTAAGTTTTTGCATACATTCCTCAAAATCTTTATGCGCACCGCATGCCGAACATTTTTCCTCACCGCAAAAAGACGTAAATTGTTCGGCCAAAGCCTTTTTGTATTCTTTTTGCAAAAAACTGCGTGAAACTGATGGTAAAATATGCTGCCAAGGCAGCATCTCCTGCTGACCACGTTCTCGGTTGTAAAAATTTATATCCAAACCTTCTTCTTTAAAAGCCTCTTGCCAAACAGTATCATTAAAATATTCTTCCCAACTGCTGAAAATCTGTCTTTTTTTCCAAGCACTATATAGAACTCGCCCCAAATTACGGTCACCACGCGAAAAAGCTCCTTCCAGCGCCGAAAAACGGTAATCGTTCCAAGAAAGCTTGACACTTTTATGCACACGGCTTCTTAATATTTGCTGTTTGCTGAGTATTTCATCGGCACTCGCTTGAGCGCATCTTTCAAAAGCAGTATGAGCTTTGGGTACAAAAGTAGAAAGGCTGACGCGCACTTGCGGTTTCTTACCTTTAGCTTTTCTGGCCAAATCATCTACAGCATTGATCATATCAGCCATAGCCTCAACATCTTGCTCATTCTCGGTAGGAAGTCCTAACATAAAATAGAGCTTTAAGGTTTTCCAGCCTAGGTCAAAAGCTTTTTGTGCCGTCTGCAGTACTACCTCAAGCGGCACACTTTTGTTGATAACGCTTTGTAATCTGAGAGAAGCTGCTTCGGGAGCAATAGTCAAACCACTTTTTTTACGCGAAGCTTGATTTAAACTTTCCAACAAATCTATGCTTTCAGAACAGGCGCGTAGGGAAGGTAAAGAAATAGCTATCAGTTGGTTCTCATATTTGCAGCCAATATCAGTTATCAGCGTACTTATATGGCAATAGTCACTGGTAGAAAGCGACATTAAAGCTACCTCATCGTAACCGCTTATATTGATAAAATTATCAACGGCAGCCATTATTTGTTCAAGCGAACGGCTGCGTAAAGGACGATAGACGGCTCCGGCCATACAAAAGCGACAGCCACGAGTACAACCTCTGGAAATTTCTACCGCTCCTCTATCTTGAATAGCTTCTAGTAAGGGTACCGGCGGGTTTACGGGAGGAAGCGGTAATTCCTTTACTAAACGTCTTTTTATACTGGTCGTTACTTGAGAAGTTAAAGGAAATATTTCTTGTAAAATACTTTTCTCGTCTTGTGTTATACCATACAATGAAGGTACATATACGCCGCCAATGGTTGCCAACTTGAGCAATCTTTGATAGCGTGACAAGCCTTCAGAATCTTTAATGGCACGCGCAATTTCTACAATGGCGTTTTCTCCATCTCCGATTAAAAAAGCGTCTATAAAAGGAGTTAAGGGCTCAGGATTGTAGGTACAGGCTCCGCCGGCAAAAATAATAGGTTCGTTTTGGCAGCGATGGGCAGCCAGCACAGTAACACCACCCAAATCTAAAATTTCCAGCACATTTGTGTAATTTAATTCATAACCTAAAGAAAAACCTATGCCGTCAAAATCTTTAAGCGGTGTAAAACTTTCCAGCGAACACAGATGTTCTTTACTGCTACGTAACATGGCGGCCATATCACCCCAAGGAGTAAAGGCCCTTTCGGCGTATATATCATCCTGTGAATTTAAAGCATCGTAAAGTACCGGAATAGCTAGGTTTGAGACGCCTAATTCATAAACTTCGGGGTAGCAAAGACATATATGAGCACGCCCATTTTGATTTTTATAGACAGCACCCCATTCACCACCAGTATATCTAGCCGGTTTTTGCACTGCTGATAATATTTCATCACTGTATATCATAAAGGCAATTATAACATAACCTGAAAGGCAAGCTATTAGAAAACAAATCTATCATTGACAAAAAAATCTCTTTTTGCTACGTTTATGTAAGTAACTGCGGCTATTGAGCCGCCTTTAAAAAGGTGAAAATAAATGGTAGAAAAAGAAAAAGTACAAGAAGTATTAAATAAAGTGCGTCCTAATTTGCAGGCTGACGGCGGTGATGTTGTTTTGGTGGATGTGACTGAAGAGGATATTGTTAAAGTTAAACTAACCGGCCACTGTGCCGGATGTCCTATGAGCCAGATGACTTTAAAGAACGGCATTGAGCGTTTGCTGCGTTCTGAGATTCCTGATATTAAAGGCGTTGTCGGTGTTTAATATTTACTCTATATGACAATTAAAAGGCGGTTTTTTAAACCGCTTTTTTATTCTTTAAAATGCTTTTTTAAAGTATCATAGGCATTAAAAAGTGTTTCACTCATAACTTTAGTACATCCTATTACTGGCATAAAGTTAGCATCGCCATTCCAGCGCGGCACCACATGAGTATGTATATGTTCTTCTATGCCGGCGCCTCCTGAGCGTCCTATATTCATGCCTATATTAAAACCTTGGCATTCATATTGCTTGCGCAAAATAGTGACTGCACGAACAACCAACATATAATGCTCGTTACGTTCTTTTTCACTAAGTAAATCCAATGAATTAATGTGACGATAGGGCACAATCATAATATGTCCCATATTGTATGGATAAAGATTCATAACAATATAGTTATATTGGCTTTTATATAAAACCAAAGCTTTTTTCAAATCTTCTTTGTTAGGTGCAGCGCATAATACGCAGGCATCTTTATCTTGATCATTCATAGCTTTTTGCACATATTCTTTGCGCCAAGGCGCCCATAAACTATCCATCGTCTTACCACCTCTCTTCTTGTATTTCATTATGCACTTTTTAAGTCTTGTTTATCAAGGTTTTTAATCGTTTAGCAAAGCCATAAAATATTGTGTAAAAAACCGTTTTGCAGTACAATTTAATGTATAAATTTTGACCAGTTTGACATTTGCCCAGTCGAGATTTTAATTAAATGTGAGGACATTATGCCCTATCAAGACGATGACAAAATAGGCCGACGTAAAGATAGTGCTAAAATAGCCATCTCTTTAGCCCTAAAAGGTAAATGGCAGGAAGCAATAAATCTCAATTTACAAATGATAGAACACTACCCGCAAGATGCCGATGCCTACAATCGTCTTGGTAAGGCTTACATGAAAACCGGCCAATATTTTTTGGCTAAAGAAGCCTACGAAAAAGCGTTATCTACGGATAAATATAATATTATAGCCGAAAAAAATTTAAAACGTCTTTCCATAATGAGCCAAGAAGATATGCAGATTGTTTCTGTTGATGAAAGCGGTGAAGGTCTTAAGCCGCAAGTTTTTATTGAAGAAATAGGCAAAAGCGGTGTAGTAGCTCTTATCAACCCAGCACCAGCACTGGTGTTAGTTAAAATAGAAGCCGGCGACGAAGTGACACTTTCTGCTCAAGATAACAATCTTATTGTGGAAAATAAACGTGGCGAATATTTAGGCACAGTGTCACCTGTACACGGACGCCGCTTGTTGAGACTGCTTTCAGGCGGCAACAGATACTCGTCTACCGTTGTAGGCAGTGCCGATGGTTATATAACAGTGATGATCCGTGAAATATACCAACACCCTTCACAGGCAGGTAAACTTTCTTTTCCGGCTAAAATGACTGAGATTGACAATATACCTGCAGACAACGACGAAGAATACGTCATGGAAGATATAATAGAATCGCTGAGCGAAGAATAACATTATTAGTATTATCAACTAAAACGGGAGAATATAATGGTTTTAGGTAATACCAAGCCTATACAAATGCGTGATGAGATGCAAAAATCTTATCTGGCTTATGCCATGAGCGTTATCATCAGCCGCGCACTGCCAGATGCCAGAGACGGGCTTAAGCCGGTGCACAGACGCATTCTGTATGCCATGAATGATATGGGTCTAAAGTATAATACTTCCTATAAAAAATCGGCTAGAATTGTCGGAGAAGTGCTCGGTAAATACCATCCACACGGTGACTCTTCAGTATATGATGCCATGGTGCGCATGGCCCAAGACTTTTCTATGCGCTATCCGTTAGTTGAAGGACAAGGCAATTTCGGATCGGTAGACGACGATCCTCCCGCTGCTATGCGTTATACCGAGGCTAAATTAGCTAAGATCTCCGAAGCCTTGTTTATAGATATCGACAAAGATACCGTACCATTCAGTAACAACTTTGACGACTCACTGACCGAGCCGATAGTGTTGCCAACTCGCTTGCCAGGCCTGCTTATTAATGGCTCTTCAGGTATTGCTGTAGGCATGGCCACCAATATCCCTCCGCATAACCTTGGCGAAGTATGTGATGCCTTGGTAGCTTATATAGACGATGAAAACATTTCCTTGGAAAGCTTAATGCAACACGTCAAAGGTCCTGATTTTCCTACCGCTGGTATTATTCTAGGCAAAGAAGGTATAAAACAAGCTTTTGCTACGGGACAAGGCAAAGTGATAGTGCGCGCTCGTGTTTATATTTCTGAAGGCAATGATACAGATAAACGCAAAATAGTTATCACTGAACTACCTTATCTAACCAACAAAGCTGCTTTGGTAGCCAAAATTGCCGACTTGGGTAAAGAAAAAACAGTGGTGGGCATAGGCGAAGTACGCGATGAAAGTGACAGACAAGGAATGCGTGTAGTTATTGAGCTTAAACGTGATGCTCAACCACAAAAAGTGCTCAATGCTTTATATAAATACACTGCTCTGCAAAGCTCTTTTCCTATTAATATGATTGCTTTGGTAGACGGTCAGCCGCAAACCCTCACTCTCAAAGAAGCTTTGCGCGTTTTTGTAGAGTTTAGACAAGAAGTAGTTACTAAACGCACCCGTTTTGAACTAAAAAGTGCCAAAGAGCGTGCCCATATATTGGAAGGTTTAACTATAGCTTTAGACAATATTGACCGCGTCATAGAAATTATTCGCTTTGGCGACGAACCTAAAAGCCAACTGATGACCGAATTTGCTTTGTCGGCAGCGCAAACACAAGCTATTTTAGACTTGCAATTAAAAAGACTGGCTAAGCTTGAAAGCACTAAAATTAAAGAAGAATACGATGTTCTGTTAAAACTTATAGAAAAGCTCATAGGTATTTTAAACGACAAAAAGAGTATTTTAGTTATTGTGCGTCAGGAGATATTGGAAGTTAAAGAAAGGTATGCTAACTTGCGCCGCACAGAAATTGCCGAACAAGCCGTAGCTACTTTCTCAGAAGAAGACTTGGTGCCCCACGAAAGCATGGTGGTAACTATTTCAAGCCGCGGTTTTGTTAAAAGAGTACCTGCACAAGTTTATCGTGCTCAACACAGAGGTGGCAAGGGCATTATAGGCATGACAGTACGCGAACAAGATGATGTGCGCCACTTAACCATCGCCGATACTCATGATTGTATCTTATTCTTTACTACACGCGGTAAAATATTCAGTAATAAATGTCATGAATTACCAGAAGACCGCAATCGTACCGCCAAAGGTATGGCTGTTATAAATCTCTTCCCTATTGGTGAAAAAGAACGCGTTACAACTATTATGGCGGTGCCGGAGTTTAAAGAAGGCCGTTATATGATTATGGCTACTAAAATGGGGGAAGTAAAAAAAATAAATCTCTCAGAGTTTGCTGCCGTACGCTCCAGCGGTCTTTTAGCTATGGATTTCGCAGAAGGCGACGAGTTAGTATCAGCCTGTATCGCTGATGAAAACGAAGATGTAATTATCATTACGGAACATGGGCAATCTATTACTTTCCCGGCTAGCGATATCCGCACTTCACAGCGTGCTTCCGGCGGTGTGTGCGGTATTAAGCTTGGCAGTGGAGATAGTGTAGTAGCTATGGACATTATGAAGGAAAGCCAATACGTTTTAGTAGCTTCAGAAAACGGTTACGGCAAGCTTACTCCGCAACAAGATTACCCGCGCCAAAAACGTTCAGGCAGCGGTGTACGTACTTTTAACGTAGTAACAAAAAGTGGTAAAGTAGTAGGTGCTGAAGTCGTTTCAACTAACGAAGAACTGATGGTTATTACTAAAAACGGCATTGTAATTCGCACGCCTATCCGCGAAGGCGAAGGCGAAAACTCCAAAGGCATTTCCATTCAAGGACGCACTACCCAAGGTGTTAAGATCATAGATCTTGATGATGGGGATAGTGCAGTAGCCATATCTACTTCTAATTAGTCTTTATAAAAATAGAAAAATAAATGCTTGCTCGCATCGCTACAAACATACGAGCAAGCATTTATTTTGTTCAAATATCGCTATTTTTTCTTAACTACAGACTTTGTTTCCATTGCTATTACCGGTTTTTCCGCTATTATGGTTTTCTCTTCACGTTCCATAGAACGTAAACCGGACAAGTCGCCTATTACATTGACCAAGCTGGAATTGCCATCAATAACAATCTTACTGTTGTTCTTTAAAGAAGCTTCAGTGGTCTCTAATCTTTTATATTCCACAGCACCTTCTTTAAAATAAGTACGCGAACTTTCGGAAACTTTTTTAATAGCTTCCGCTTCAGCCTCAGCGACTGTCACAATAGCCGAAGCTTCACCTTGAGCTTTCAATATCTGCGCTTCTCTAAAACCCTCAGCCTCTTTAATTAGCGCACGGCGTTTACCATCAGATTCAATTTCCAAAGCGTTGGCGATATCGGTAGCGGCTATCTTCTTTTGTTCGGCTTTAACCACCTCGTTCATTGCCATTTGCACATCATGAGGCGGATCTATGCTTTGTATTTCCACTCGTAATACATTTACGCCGTAAGACTTAGTTTCTTTGCCTAAAATACCTTCTACTTGGGCATTAATCTCATTACGGTTTTCATTAGCTTCAGTAAGAGTCATTTTGCCTATAACAGCACGCAAAGTTGTACGCGCTAAACTAGTGAGCTGAATGCGATGATTATCTACATTATAAGCAGAAGCTTTGGCATCAACAATCTGATAATAAACTAAAGCATCAACTTCAGCATTTAGTTTATCTTTGGTGATCACTGTTTGTCTAGCTACATCTACCATTTGCTCAGTAATATTAACGTATACCATACGATCAACAACAGGTATTATGTAGTTAAAACCAGCATTGGTTGTACGCTGATATTTACCAAAGCGCTCAATAAGGCCCTGATGAGTAGGGCGTACTATGCGAATGCCTGTAAGCAAAAACAGTATTAGCATAGCAATAACGATAAGTACTATATATAATGCATCCATGTTTATAACCATCTCTTTCTACTAAAGGTTTTAAAACTAATTATATAATAGCTTAATTTATTATCAGTGCACAACGGCCTTTCTAAAAACTGAATAAAAAAGTCCTGCTCAACAAATATTGGCACAAAAACTATTGCGTACACAGAGTGGAAATGTTAATATTGTTTACATGTATTGATATTTATTAATATTTAGATATTTTTAGTCGTTTAAAAAATATTAAAAACAGTCAATTTATATAACCAACTATAAAAAGGAGAAAAAGGCATGAGAAAAAACCATTCAACTATTTCCAGACGGGACTTTATGAAAGCTCTGGGTCTGGGGGCTGCTACTTTAGGTGCGGCCGGTGCTGCCACTACTGTTTTCCACGATGTTGATGA
>Ga0123353_10001309_pt1 | contig 30504 bp, 19 predicted proteins | sample TergutLab28metaG_3_FD_92763 | JGI IMG/M metagenome (GOLD analysis project Ga0123353, IMG submission 92763) | Labiotermes labralis P3 segment gut microbial communities from Petit-Saut dam, French Guiana - Lab288 P3 | ecosystem: Host-associated > Arthropoda: Insects > Digestive system > Gut ...
AATGGGGCCTATGTAATAAGCAGTGAGTGACCGAGTCATGAGCTAACTGAACTGAATGTGAAAAACTAAGTGCAGTGTGTTATCGGTTGAAACCTTGAAAATAGCCAGTTAGAGCACTGCTAGCCACATCCAAGTCATTTCTTCTTCTGTCTATCCCTGTCATCATGCACACAAAAAAATGCTTATTGCAATAATAAAAAACATGGAATTACATTTATATCATACTGCTTTGGAAGCTGTATGGTGCTTTGCTTGCACACGACGCATGTATACATGAGCTGAACGCTTCTCCCTCTCAATCCAAATGTGAATTTAAGGCTATGCCCTTTAGTGTTTGACAGTACAGTGATAATTTTAGTATTTAGCTACCAAACCATTTTGTGAATGTTCAAAATTCTCACAACACATCAGCATGTCACAACATAAAGTTTGATAAGTGCTGCTGTAGAGGTGTGAATTATGCAAAAAGCAAGTAAACAAATCTATATAAACATGGCTACAGACCAATCTGAACAGACAAGTGATAAGATTACACCCAACATTTGGTCACCAAATCACACACCACAGTGTTTTAACCATTTATATACACTAGTATCACACAGCTATGTACAAACATGCACCACATGCAGTTCATTATGTACACTGTTTATATACAATGGAACTCTCTTAACACCAAACAATTCACACCTTTTATGCAGAAAAATGTCATACAAGGGCAGGTTTCAAAATGCACACCAAACTTATTTTAGCAACAGGTACAAACATTCACAACACATATAACAATTAAATGCAATAGATCACTGTAATTACACATTTACTGAAAATAAAAAAGATGTTTCCTTTATCTTCCTACGACACCATATACTGGTTTCTGTGTGTTTACTGGATAGAGATTCAAATATCCATGCTAAGCCAGAAAAAACTCATGCCTTGACAAGACACAGCTAGTATTTAAATCCGTCTCCTAAAAGTTACAGGTATAACATTCATTTCTTGTTGCAGAATTAGTCATCTCTCAAGGTTTATTACACTGCTTCATTTACAACTACCCAAGCATAGGCTACAGCATTGCTCCATGCTATTAAAAAGCATACAATTGGCAAATTTTAGTGTCCATATCACCCAATATTAGGATTAACCGTATTCTGGAAAAGTACAATGTAATACCACCAATGGAAAACTGAAGAAGCTTTATGAAACATACTGTAGCCAAAAAATATTAGACTTACAACAACCATGAAGAGGGACGAAAAATTTAGCAATGAAGCTGTCCTAGCATAAAAAGTGCATATGAGTTAGGGTTCATTATATACAATGCAACACTTCAAACTACATTTTTATGTCCCATATTGTTTACAACAATATGTACTTAAATCTATTCCTTTAGTAAGAATCTGTGTTATCTTTTCCACCTTATTCTTGAATGAAATAAAGGAATGTAAAATAATCAAACAGAATCCTAAAATCTTCATCAGAAATAGTGATGACATACAACCACTTACGTTCAGCTACTTCTGACCATTTAAAGCCCAGTCATAACTATAGGTGCCATCTGTTGTAACATTCAGGAAATGGCATTTTGCCCATAATTAGTTTTTTTTTTTTTTATTATCAGAATAAACTTATTTCCCTAAATAGCATTAACCTTTAAATGCCCAGGTTCATGTTTAAATTTAAGGACACTCTTTATGAAAAGCATATTATTTGAAAAGAAAAAGATAAAATTGCGAAATAAACGACATTTTGTGGAAAATAAACCAGTGATTATGCAGCATGTCTTAGAAATGAAATACACTTCTTGGTTGCATAAATATGTAAGACGAATTTTAGGGGTGTGTTTTACACGCATTCGCATAGTGAATGCAGGTCATTGGAAGGTTAACTCATTAATCTGTCTAATGGATACAGACTGCACTCTCCATCTCCACCAAGTACGAGCCAAATTTTTCTAAAAATTTAGACATACAATGTCAGTATTCAAAGCATTAAGAATATACAACATTGACAAGTCATCACATTATTTTCTATATCTCATATACCATATATGATTCCACGATGCTGGCCGTAACAGTAGACCAAAAAAATTAAAACTCTCAGACACAGCAACACTGTCCCAACTTCCTGTGGTACCAGAATGACTCCTGGACACTTTTGAATTGCCTCAGTCTGAAACTTCACTGAAAACATTTAAATGTCATAGGCTGGGCAGGCCGTCTGTTTCTCAAAAACAAGTTGCTTGGCCTGAAGAAAAATACAGCAATCACTGGCCACTTCAGGCCCTCACGTAACAGCACCACACTTACTCCACAAAAGTCACGAAAAACAGATGTTAAACAAATCATAAGGAGTGTGATGTGGGGATCTGCACTGGTATTGTGAAGACTACCATACCAAACACAAGCAGCAGTGTGGTATCGATATGTGACGTGTGTTTTCAGAATAAAATGTATCTCACCAAACAGGAATGGAACAGCATTATTCATTTTCTTATATTTCCTGCGGTGAATTATGGAGTAAACTCATGGCAATCAGTGCATAGATCATTAAGTCAGATGGAACTATACTGTCAAAGGTTGATTCTTCTGGCATGATGATTCCAGATCTGGACCTGAAGCCACTACTGTTTTGAAGAGAACTACAATGATAGTTTTTCATATGTATGTTTAAAAAATAAGTATCTCGTAAATATTGTCATAGCTGGAGGATACAGAGCATGTAGCAAGTGAGATCATGAAGATTTGATGTTAATTACTACATAATATTTTGTGTTTAAGAAACGCAATTTCAAATTGCATAATAAACACAGCAAATAACATTAAAAATTCTCATTATTTGATCTATGTACCAAATTTTGTTGAGACTGTCTTATATTATATTATAATGAAAATAATGTGAAAAATTGTGCTGTATAATTTTAGTTAGTATCTTTGAGAGGGAAAAATGTCTGAAACAGGAACTTGCTAAGCAGGTTCCACTCTTCAAAACAACATGCACATATGCAAGGCACACATAGGTAAGATATCTAGCACACTTCTGAAGTAAAGGACATGATTCAAGAGCAAGTGATGTACTGTTTCCACTACAAGACACAGAGAAGTTTCAGAATAAACCAGCATTGAAATGTAATCCTTCCCACAACACCAATAATCACAGTTTATATTGAATAATGAAAGTCTTCTTCACATTGGAGACCAAGCCTACAGGCAACAGGACTGATGGACATTCCTGCCTAAAAGACCAAACACAGGACAAAGCTTACTGTAAGTCCAATTCTGAGTTCAGATATACAATATAAACTTCTTTAGATGAATGTGTGTTTCAATTTTAACCCCCTGAAGACTGGCTGAAGTGACACAGGCTTGTCCTTGCAGCTACATTACATGGCATCAAGTCCCTGCTGTTAGTGTTATTTCATTTTCACCTCTTCTATGGCGTATGATAGCAAAATAAAAATACATTCATCACAGGAGACCAGAGAATAATGTAATGTTGCTATCATCTGTTGACAAGATAAAATACTAGCACAATCTAACAGCAAACGTCAAACACCTTACACATAAGTATGGCTAATTACAGAGCAACACACAGTAACAGCAGATATTTGTTGACAAAGCAATGAAGTAGGGGAATTTTTAGCTTTAATTTTATCTAACACCTTCCAAAAATCTAGAAGCTACCTAAAAATTCTTGGTACCAGAAGGGCGATATGAAGCAAGTTCCATACTGAGGACCCATAAATGTCAGGCACCACCAAACCAAATTTATTGCCTCTGTCTCCTGGCTCCTGGTATTTGTGTACCCCTGCCCTGAAGACTGTAATTTCAAACCACAGTGCTTCCATAGGCTGTATAATGTGCTGACTGACCTGAGGTTATTGTCTAAGTAGTGGTGCAAGGCAGTGCTTGGCTTCTTGTAAAGTTCAAAAGCAGAGCCTCTCTGCTCCCTGTTAGCAAGGTCTAACAGCCCACTCGTTTCTCGAGCATGGTGATGACTGCCTGCACTGCCACCATGGTGATAATCACCACTCCTGTTAGGAGCTGGAATGTTGTAGTAGTATTGTCCACGGTTTAGTGCCGTTCCAGGGTTATAGCTGCGGTCCAGACTACTGCCATGTCCTGAGTCAAACCCTCCACTTGTTTCTTCCCCTGTTACAAGACACACGATATTATAAATGTAATTTACAGGCTGCAGGCAAGTAAAGTTGCATTTTGAGAGAAACCATGTGCTGAATATAAGAAAACAAATGCAAGGTAAGAATAGCAAAAACAGAAACAAGTGACCCTGAAAGCTACCAGGCAAAACAAGATGTAATGACAGACATCCTATTGAAAGAATAGCAACTTGTAAGCAGTTTTTAATTCATATTCAGTAGCAAAGGTTTCAAACATCATTTTCATAAGGAACATTATGAGAAACTTATAAAGCATAAAACTGATGCAAACACACAGTGATAAATAAGAACTCAGTTTAAGTTAGATTGAATTTTAACATTATGTGTAACACAACAAAATGCATGGAGGGAAGCTGTGTTTAGGCATGTACCATGTACACTATGAAATGCATGCAGCTATGTTGCTTACCACCATTGTGTTGAGGCATGTATCCTGCAGAATCCAGCCCCCCTGCCACAGAGTATGATTTGGCATGCTGATATGTGGGCACACTTGTTGTCTGCTGTTTCAACACAGCTGCCACAGTTGTGTCAGCATCTCCACAGGTTTGGGATGTGGGCCCCACCCCAAAGCCCCAGTTGCCTCCTCCTCCTCCTCCTCCACTAACTCCATCAGGGGCAAGAGGTGGCCGATAGTTTTTAGGTTTTGGTGGAGGTACAGGTTTATAAGGAGCACCTGTCTTGGGTGGAGGCAAGGGTTTGTAATCACCAGGTCTGAAAACAAATAAGCCAGGGGCTACAGCAGCTATACTACAGGTAAAGCTACACCTGACACACAGATAAGCTACACAAACACAATATTTTCACACAAGCATCAAAGAAAAGAAACACATAAATGTGGAACTGTGGAGACTTAAATTTCACCTTACAAGCCACTAAATAAATATGATAAAATTGTATGACATGTTCACACACTGAAACAGATGGATGTGCCTACAAAAAACTAGAAATTAGATAATAATTGAGAAAAAGACTACATTAAAAGAAAGAATCATTTTCTGGGTCAGATTTAAGAAAAAAAGTGAATGAAGAGGACTCCCATGAAAGGATTTGTCAGAAAGTTATGAGAGAATAGTACATATTGGTTACACAATTTGGCTGTCTTAACCATGCTCCATAATTTCTCTATAATGAAGAAAGCATTTATTTATCTGGTGGGTATTGTTAGGCCAGCGGCTTCGGTGGTCTAGAGGTAGCGTGCTGGCCTTTGGTACCCAAGTTCGCGGGTTCAAACCCAGCCGAAGCTGTCGGATTTTTAGGGTGAAAAAATCCTCAGCACGCCTTCCTTTGGAGGGGAAGCAAAGCTGTCGGTCCCATGTTGTAGATTTGCGGCATGTAAAATATCCCTAAATTTACCTGGAAGTCAGAATTTAGACAAAATTACTACCGGACATCTTTCTCGCCCACAGGTCCACCTTTCGCTGCTAGGATCTCTCGCGTCGCTGAGGACGCAGAAGCATGTGGCGGCGAAAGTGGGAACGTCTAAAGGTAGGGGAAAGCAATGGCAAACTACCCCCAAGAACTTGCCTAGGATGCAGTGTGCCAAGAGCCACATCGGTTCCATAACCGGGCTCTGGTTCCTGCCGGACCGGCCTCTAGGGCTAAATACTAATGAATGAATGACAGTTAGGCCAATGGGTGCAACATGCTGATGATCAAAGGGATTGAAAGTAGGCCACAACAATAATTAAGGTTAACATAAAAGACACAAAGCACCAGAAACTGAGCAAGGGAACAAACAGGCAACTTGTATGTCAAGATGACATTGTTTATGCTAAGGACAAATTTTATGTTATAACTAATTTGCTATTTTTGTTATTTTAATTTTTGTGTACAAGGGTTGCACAATATATGTCTGTGAGCGAGATTAAGGCGGGAATATGATGTTATAGCATGCCTCTTTGCCTTAAGCGTGGCTTCAGTAGTTGGCGTCAGTACCATTGTGCACATGGCAGTTCAAGGGGAGCTCCGCATGCTACAGGACGCCTGTGTTATTAGGTCTGCATGAGGCAGTGTTACTTACATAGCCATTACTCCCAAGGTTATTAAGTACAACATTTATTAGTGCATGGCAATTAATCGAGCTATAATACATGTCAAGTGTAGACTATGAGTTCATAGGAAACTTCATCATAAGTGAGTAAATAGTACGAGAGTGTGCATGTGTTATTTCAAGTACATTTGCAGTGATCAGTGGCGCAGCGAATACAACTATTAAGTTGCCAAAGTTCGAGTTATATTACATAATTGGTGTGAACTTGTTAATAATAGAACAGTATTATTTAGTACTACTTACCCTTCAAGAAAGGCAAGATCAATTTATATTTGTTTATCATTGTGTAATAAATTAAATTACTTAAACCAACCATTTATTAATGAACAGAATTGTTCAACCTCTATGTTTTCGAACCAGAGCGAGACAGACATGCTACTTATTTTCAGCGGTGCCCAATATGGTCACTTGAAGAATGTTTTAGAAAAGAATGATTAAAGTAAAATAAACTTGCTACTTTTCCCATACCAAAAATTAAAAAAATTAGGAAATGTACATGCAGAATACTTCAGATACACTTACTTGTTTTTGTTCAATTGTCTTGATAACTGAAAGAATTACAGAAAAAGTGTACTGGGGATAAACTTTCATTCAAAACAGTTCTCACTCCAATAAATTTGGTAAATTCTGGAAGGGTCAACAACTTTATCTATACATTCCAATATCAAATTTTAGGAACGTATGTTCAGCAATTCAACAACTGTTGTATGCAGACAAATGGACAGAGAAGCAGTCAAGTGTGTTAAAGCTAACAGGCACAGTTTTGCAACTCTTCATTGTGAACATGTCAAGTAAAAGATGAGAGATTTCTGTAAGCGTATGTGGGCCATGTAATGTAATGTATAGGTGAATGCAAAGAACTGAAGCATGTACAGGACATTACTACTAGCAGATCACACCAGTGTGTGCTGGTTTGAAATTATTACACAAGATGCCTTCACAACAGGAAGTGTGGCATAAGTAAGGAAGCTGCCATCGATGCATGTGCTGCAATTAGATAAATGTGTGCAACTGACTTTAGTATTATGACAGTGCAATGCATAAAAAATTCTGTCTTCCAACACAGCAGCTGCACAGGTGTGAACATATATTCAACCACGCCACAGAGGGGATTTATGGTATCATGTACACTGTCTGAACATCTGATACAACATGAAATAAGACACACAGAATCCTACGATAGCTCTGTCAGTATAATGACAAGGCTGCAGTCTGGGCCAAGATAAATGACCTAAAACTGAACTGTGGCTCTTGCAATCCATAATTATCAACCATCTCCACATTACTAGGAAATCAAACAGCAGGAATGCAATCCATAACTATAATCAACCATCACAACATCGCTAGGAAATCAAACAGCAGAAATGCAAGACATAGTTAACAACTCACATAAGCTCAGTAAATTATACAGAATGACAACTTCTGTCATATATGAATAACAGAAGAAAATAAAACTATGGGGATAATAAAAAAACTGTTATCAGTGATAAGCTGTCTGTCATAGCTACTGTGTTCTCCCAAAATGGTGGGTTAAATCACAGGTTAACTGAATATGAGGCCCACTGAATTAATATATTGGATAATAATACGATGGCATACCTGTATTTATTATAGTCTGGCGGTTTGCTGGACTTCTCATTCTTACTGCTGATTGGTTGAGCTGTAGAGCGTGTAAATCGATATGGATCATGATTCCGAGGAGATACGCCAGTTCCATTGCTGGTACCACACTTGAGGTCATCATGAGCATTAGGACCAAGGCGATTGTTGTAAGAATCATATGATGATACACTATCATAGCTATTCTGTAACAGTATGATTGCATCGTGAATCATAAATAAGAGTAGGAAAAAAATGGCATATGTTGTTTAAATAGCTGTTCATAAAGATACTATTACTCCTCACTGGACCATAATTATACATACTATTATCACATATTTACCTTATTATTTCATAAACAAGTAGCTGTAACTTGTTTGTTAAGACAAATACCTGGGGCAGAAAAATGCTATCCCATTAAAGGTCTGGACAGGCTCTTAGGGCTTCAGGAGGTTGAGGCTCCCAGAATTTTGTAAAAAAAGGCACATGAAGGTGCCAAGGTTGTCAGCCCTATGCACTGGCTGCTGTTATTGCCAGGAGATACACCCCGTACTCATTTCTATTACAGGGTGAGTTGACCCATGGGCCATAGTGTAGCCGGGCGGACCAAATCAATGAAAAATCCAAAGGACCCCACCAAGAAGTGAACCCGCAACCTGCTGGCTTGTAGCATGGTGCCTCAACCAACTGTGTCAACACATACCCCCAAATACTTGGGAACTATCTATTTACAATTTATTTAAAAATGCTGAGAGTAACTCATATTACAGAACACTGCATGATAGGATGACAGTGCATAGTGAACTGTAAAAAGGTGTGTATACAATCAACCATGCCTCATTCACAGTATCACCTACTTTGTCTTTGCCTTGAGGAACTCAGGGATGGAAAAAAAGAAAAATCCAGGTCAGGATGAATGGTATCAGGGCCAAAATTAAACCTGAGACCTCCAGGTATGGAAGCAGAAGTGCTATATATTCAACTAGAACATGTGTTCCCAAGAGACTTGATATTAAAGTAACACTTCCATTTGACATTATACCATACACACAAGCATAAGGATTTCACTCTCCAAGCAGAAGTCATTATGTGCAAAGAAGTAAACATGAATGAATGCTCCTCAGCAGAACAACCAGGACTTTAATGCATTTTGGTTGGGGGAGATTTCCACTACAACATTAGTCTTTTGTAATGTATTTTTAATTTTACTTTTGCATTCAGTCATTAAAGTAAAGGTAAAAGGTAAGGTAAAGTGCACTATTGTACAGGCAATGAGGCTCTGTACCGGCCGTATGGCCCATGGGGGAATAGAGGTATAGCTCTACTCTTTCTTGACCATGGCACTAGAAGGGGGTGAGGGGTCAGTGTCACGCCCTGGCTGCTCTTTACCCCTGGGAAAGACCTGGTACCCATTGTACAGGAGGCTGGGCAGGCCCCAGGGTCGGTCTGGAGAGGTGCGGAAAATCTCGCCCCCACTCGGATTCAATCCCCGGACTGTCCAGCCCATAGCCAGTCGCTACACCGACTATACTACCCAGCCCACACATTAAAGTAAACACAAACAATAATTTTACCATCTCCTGGAATGTAACAAGGTTCAGTAAGTGATGTCTAGGTGGAACCTGCTGCCTGCAGCATCAGTGTCAATGTACCCAGCATCACATCCCATACAGTAAAGTCACCTTTATAGTCCATGCACTGATAGCCCCAAACCTTGCAGTTTTTTAACATATTTTCCTTCCATCTCTGATGACAACATTTTACATTTGCAGTATCAGTTATGTTAACACACCAAAGTTTAAGCATGTAGCATCAGTTATGCTAATATGAAGATTTTGCAGTATCAGTTGCCAATCTGTGCAAGTCTGACCTCCATGTTCTCAGATATTTATTTTTTAAAAGTTATTCCTCTATTCCAAAGGACCAGTAGCCACTTTCAGCTATTATCAGAATGGTTTATCACCACATTTACAATATGTACATCCAAATGCAAACACTTAAATTCCATTTGCTGACACTTTACTTGGATTGTCTACTTCTGACAGAAGAACTTTGAGGCATTTCACTCACAAAACCTTTAAAATTCCTGCTACCAACTGAATCACAATGGAGTGTGTGTCCAATTTATTTTATTCACAATGACTAAAATATTATTCACTAACAATGACAAATGCAAAGAACAAGGAAATGAGGCAGGGTAGTACCTTTGGTCCAGGATCATTACAAACCTAACTGATCTTCATTCACGACAGGGATAGGAAAGTACAAAGGGTTTAATTTTGACACGAGACTTAGTAATGCTGAATGAGTGATGTCATCAGGTAACACTTAGCAATGTCATCCATAAAAAAAAAATGTAGTGTCCCAATAAAAACCTACCCTGCTATGAGCAGGTTCCACTGTAAGCTGTGGACTCTGTGTAACAGAGACAGTGCATGTCACGAAGCCTCTGCCACATTCCTCTCAAGGTCACCCGTAAGTTCCTTACAAAACACACTTAATGAAGAAGAGTGCATGAGCACATACTAAGTACCTCTAGTCAAAAAACAGGAATTGCTGTGTCAAAAATATGCATGGCATAGAAATAAATGTCACAAAATTCTTCCTGATACTGGGTAACCTCTATGTGAAGGAAGCCTGCTTGTAGTAAGGAGGGCAGTGCTCCAGTCAGTAAACTGCTTCCCCAACTTCTCATGGGAACAAAATAAACACATATTAAAACAATAAACCATGCACTCCAGCCTCAGATGGGGTTCCAAATACAGAACAGAGTCATTTAACAAACAATTTAAATGCTATAGAAATGTATTTCACGAACAACTCGATGACCACTAAAGTAGGGCAACTGGGAAACAGCTTACAATGGACAGATGAAATAACTTTTTAACAGAGAACTGTAAATGCCGCTATTGCATATGGACAGAAACTACATAAAGAGTTCACAGACTTCTGCAGTTGGCAGCGCAACAACAAAGGAAAGAAGAAGCTCACACAGCAGACCCTGCATATCTTGCCATACCTAAGAGCAGCCGTCCACCCCCCACCAAAAGAAAGAGATCAGTCAGTATACTGATAAAAACAATGAGCTCCATGACTGAAACTCAATATAGTAAAGATCTTACCACTGACCATCACCAGGTTCATATTATACCTGTTTATCTCAAATCTAACCTTCTTGAACTAAACAGAACTATTAGTACAACTACACAGAGACATGCATGTGCACCTGCACACATGCACTGACGCGTGTTATGCATGCATGCATGCACACACACACGCGTGTGCACGCGCCAAATGCAGAGAACCATAATTTTTACCACATACAACAGATATCTTGAAATGCAACACTAAAATAATGCGTAGCCTTCACTACATCCCCATGTTACTCTGTCCAGAAAGAATAAACAGCATCAGCAACAACACGTGGTGGTGGCAGCGGCAGTAGTTGTAGTAGTAGTGCTGTGGCTGCTGTTGTTATTATTAAAAATACTTATTAAGAATGGAAGCTGACACTGTACTAGGGAACTGTTAATGAACTTTCACCCACTTACTGTTTTCATGTTGTGCCGTTCCAACGATGAGCTTGTTTGTCCAGGAGGTCTAAGGTGAGGTGTGGCATTTATGTAGTTCGGCGGGTCCAAACTTGAATCAGTAGGGTCCCCCAGTCCGCCATCACTCTTCCCAAAGAGTCGCTCAGCAGCAGACCTACTCAGTGTGCTGCCACCTCCTCGAGGTGGTTTGTTAGAACGATCAATTCTTGGAGGCAGCTCTGGTGGGCCCTGGCCAGGAGGAGACCGTGGCACAGGGGGTCCCAATCCTTGGTGTTGATGTGGATGTAGTGGTGGATAGTTAAGATGCATAGTTGATGATGTCACTGGGGGCTCATCATGATGTGGTGGTGGTGAGAAACCATATTTACTATCACCTCCTTGTGACCTGCGCTTGCTGCTCAGTGACAGTGCCAGGTTGTGACTGTGGCCACCATGGTGATGATGGTGGTTTAGGTGGTCCGACGGACCCAGTCCACCAGCTGAACCATTGTGACTCTCATAATTCTGAAATTTGAAAGGCATTTTTCAAGTGACCAGGAGCAAAAGATGGATTTGAATTCACATATCCAGTCCTGGCATCCTGCATAATGGCACGTTAAGAAAATGACAACAAATCGCTGTCATATAATTTAGCAAACATAATCAATGTGTATTTAATTACAATTAACAAATTATGCCAACCACCCATTACATGCAAACACATGAGCTACACAAAACATCATACATGCACAATAATCACTCCCAGCACCAAAACACAGATTAACATTTTCAACATGTGTATGTTCTGTACTCTGTCAACTTATACACATCTGTAGATTCCAGCCCTACTAGGACGTGATGCTGTGTTATTCGGTAGCCATACACAATACGCATGCCATCATATCCCAGAAGAGTGGAATTTGCATCAGCACAGCAGCAAAAACCTAAAACTCTCACTTACACACACTCACCTGTTTGTAATGGCTGCTGGGGGAGTAAGGTGGAGGTGCACTATAACCAGGTACCCCTCCATCCTCTTGTGTGGCAATGCTGGGGTCAGATGAGCTCTTCACAAGGCGAGGGGGCCCAGGCCCTGGCCCTGGTGGGGGAGCTGTGGACCCAGGGGGGACAGCACAGCGAGGCTCAGGAGAAAGGTCCAGGTCTGACTCTGGAGACGAGGCATAGGACAGGCGTGAGGTCATGGGAAACAGGAAGTCGTCAGACAGAGCTTCATCCGGCTGCAGAACACAACGGGCAGAGGTTAGACCACAGCTAACAACACAACACGACATGACACATCATGCATGCAAGTCAGTCAACACACTCAAACATGACATTTCACATTTAACCATTAATTTGTGTGTATAAAATTATTACACACTTTGCACAGAGCTCATAGCAACATTATTATCATGGCAAAGGAACAGTCTTAAGTGTACCCCCTGTGTCAAATACACTGACAGGATAATCATGCCTGATATATCTGTCAGTCATGACACCCAACACTTACAAAGGATGCAACAATGTACTGTGTCATAAATAGGCAAATTCAGAACAGCAGAGGTCTCTTTGTGTAGTTACAACAGTGACAATGCAGCAGTTGAAAACAAAGTGTGCAGCCTAAAAAATGAGTCTCGTACAACCAGAGTACGCACCTTAATTTTAACTTCGTGGTTTACAGGAATAATTTACTTCCATATTGACTGCAAATTCAATGGATAATAAACACCTCATGAACTGCCCTGAGTAAAATTGTATCAAGTGTTAAGTCATCACTTAATGTAAATTAATTTTGCTCATCTAAGTGAAAAATGTTCATCATTTTTATGTTGTACACTGTTTGCATACACAACAGGCCAACAACATAATTACAGGCCTGAATTTAGTTCAAATGGTTGGGGACAAATTAATATGCAATATCTTTTACATCAACTGGTTAAAGTGATCAAAATGTGAGGTTACATTAATCAAAAGCAAGGCACTTCAAATTGCCAAAAACAAAATCAACACAGATACATTCAGAAATATTACATCAATTACATCAGGGGGGGGTTGGAATTCTCAGAAACACATAAACCACAACTGTGCATCAACATAACTAAACGAACATACACAAGTCACACATCAGGTTAACTAATAACACAATGACATTCATATGTTACTTCACAGTGCAATTTCATTTAACAAGGGTCTAAGCAGCAGCAAGAAGAATACTGTGAATATTTTGCACAGTTCCAGCCATGCTAAAAAAAATGGCCACTTTCCAGTTACAAACACCAGCTCAACTAAAACTGTCAGTTTTCATTACTCTGTGGTATCACATAGCTATACTGCCCAAGGCATTACAGTAGTCTAAGTTGGAGTTAACCTCAGGCTACACCCTTCAAAGTAAAAGTCAGCATTTAATTTTATGAATGATTCAAGGTTCTCACAATAGTGACTATTAAGATTAATGAATTCTGGGATGTGACAGTCTGTACTTTTGTAGATACATAAAACAATACATATTTATATCCCAGAAGACAATAATCTTAATTTAACCTTATGTCATGAAATCTGAAGTTTGTACAGCAATGGCTATGAAAGTTACTGTCTTCAGGAATGTGATTCTGTACACTTAGGAACAATGGAACAAAAACTACATGGTGTCAGATCCCAGGAGACTTTCAGTGAGTTCTGCAAAATGCTGCATTTGGGGTAGAAACAGTTTAAGCAGCTAAGTACAAAACATAGTGCCACCTCCACTAAATTCAAGAGCACTGTGGGTGACTTAAAATCTGCACAAAAAAAAATCAGTAGCTATTTTCATGTGCACTTTCCATAAATATCATGAAAATGATGCTAAGAGGTTAAAACATATCCACATCCAGATTTTAATTTGATGTGATAATGACAGTTGACACTAAAAGTTGTCATACAAAGTTCATTTCTTAGTTTTTATCTGCCTGACATAACCTGTATTTTTCATGATGGTCCAATTCAAGATTCTTAATTTTCTAAAAAATGGTTCACCATGTTTCATCACAAAAAAAAAAAAACTACACAACTTACAAAACTCACACCTTGTTGAATTCTGTAACTTTACTGAAGTGACATGGTGGACATTGAATTAAATATAGGACTAATTCCTGACTATAGGCACAGTATATCTTTACAACAATAGGGTTGTAGGGGAAACAAATGAGCACCAGGACCAGTTCAGTACAGAAAATTACAGTAAAAAACTCCAGTACTAATGGGTTATGCTGATAGTACATGATACATAGCAATATTATGTTTCTGAATTTGTTTGTCATCTGAACTAAACACAGTTCAGAAACTGGAACTGTTTCCATCCTTTGCAGACAGGCTATGAGGTACCACCAAGTACCTTCCAACAGAAAGACCTAACCTTATCTGGTGGACAAATATCACATTTTAAAAATATGTGTAATCCACTGCAATTCATCATTCCATTTATGGATGGTACAAGAGGCTGTGGATTGTGATTGGAACTGCTCAGTAAAGTGCAGAAATCTTACAGCAAACAAACACAAGCATTGTCCAAAACAGAAATTACAGGCTTAAACAAAAAGTACTCATAAGCACAGTGATAAAAAAAAACAGGTGTCCACAACATATTTCTCACGTTTCAGAGTGTTTCATTTTCATAACCATGTTTCATAATTTGAGTAAAACAAAAATGAAAATGAGATCTTACACTGAAGGATTCAGAGCTGCACCTCTTGTAATTAGGCAAGATATCAAGACAAAACACAAACTCAAGAAGTTCAAGTGTTATGGTTTCAAGAGCAACTGCAACCATGTAGTTTGACAGTTTATCATTGCCTACACATCCGAGTGCACTTCTTAAAGTACACTATGTGCGACATAAAACACACTGCTAGAATTTCTTTCTGAAACCAAAAGTAATGCAAGCATACTGCTAGCAATGTAATTCCCATCATTTATAATTTCACTGCATTTGTTTGTAGGTGAATGTGTACTTTTCATCAATTCAGTTATTAATGCCAGATATACATTAAGCAGATGCTATTAGTCTGTCTAATTTGAAAAATGAACTATGATGTTCATGGCTCTTAAAAGTGGTGTGACTAAGTTCCATAACAAAATGACAGTTATCCACATCTGCTGGTAGGTAAGTGGATAGGACATTCTAGCATTGATGTGAAGGTCAAACATGCCAGGTCAAGTTGCAGCACCAGAATAAAGTTTCTTCTTCCACATATGTTGTATTTACATGAACGCTAATTTAAACTGTCAGTTTTATTATTCTACTACATGTTTCCAAAGTTATTTATACTGCAATTGGGAGGGATGCTGATATTTTGTTTATTTTCTGTGTTTTGTTGCTCACTGTCTTTCTGATATAAAGGGTCTGTGTTCAAATATGACTGAAGACAGTTTTGTACGCAAAGATCATCTTTATGTTTACCAACCCTGGTGAGATTCAAATCCATGACTGTCCAAACCTTAGCCTACTCATAATGACTATGCTATCCCAGCTACTCCTTGAAGTTCATGTTTTATGAAAAAGTTTAATTAATATGTTAGCCCTTGAAAGGTCTGTTTTCAATGTGGTATCTTTAATAAAATGTCCAGAACACCTGAGTTTCAACCAAAGATTGCAAGTTTCAGCTTAGACTCAAAAAGGGCCTGAACATTAACAATGGGTTAGATTAATGTTCATCCCACTAATATACAATCTTTAACCAAGACAATGTGAATTGAATGCAATCCATGGATGAAGCACTCTGAGATTCTGGACACCATATTAAACATGCCAGGTCCTGGAAACAGCCCTTCCAAGGATTAAACATACTAATTCACATTTACTGAAACAGGTATGCTTTAACCTTCATACTATTAGAGTGGGTACTTAAATTTCAGGGCATGGTTTATGAAGAAATCTATTATTTGAACAGAATAAGGTAAAACTATTAAATAAATGGCATTTTGTGAAAAATAAAACAGACATGATGTGGCATGTCTTGAAAAATGCAATAAATTTCAATGTTGCCTAAATATATCAAATGAATTTCTAGGGGTGTTTTCCATTAAAATTGTGAAGAAAAAAAAGCACACATGTAAAAAGTGTGCTTTTTGCAAATACAACTGGTTGTCTAGCAGTCAAATTCAAACATGTGGGTAACAAATCACAGAAAAATACCAAATACCTGCTTCCCTGACACCACTTCTAGCCTCATCATTGCTGTAAAAATAACCCTTATATATCAACACTAGTCTACCCACTTGTCTATCAGTGAGTATGAATGTTCCAGTGAAATACAATCTTCTTTGCACTTTCCCATGGAACCTCTACTCTTTAAAAAAAACTGACATGAAGACAGAGTGGTTTTTGTTTAATTTATACATTAGCACAAACACTTGTAATTAATGAGAATTAGAGAGAAGCCACATACATAAAATGGAAGAAAATTTGAATGATTGAAATTACGATACAAGCTGTAGATGGTCAACCAATAAATCTTCAAGGGTGATGCAGATGGATAAGCATGTTTCAGCACATAAACCAATTGTAGCTGCTTTCTGCTATTTAAAGTCATAACTGCCTGATTAAGTAATGGAAGTTCAAGTTCATCTACAGCAGCCTTGCATGTGAAGTGGGTGTTTCTTTGATCACCAAGCAAATGTAAACATTTGATTCCAATTCATGAAACAGCTACAAAAATATATGAATTGATGAAGACTCTTCATGGAAATAAACACTTCCAATACACCAGTCTCCTAATGATGTAAAAGACTTCAGAGAGATGTGAGGACCTCAAAAATGACCCAAGGAATGGCCAGCTGTCAACTGCTCAAAATTTTGAAGCAGGTGCAAAATTTTGTTGACTTTGGCCAGAGCAATTGATTTACCCTAAAACTGATTATCAATTCCATGTTAATAAGGAGGGGTTTAATAAGATTCTTCATCAAGATTTGGGGAAGCAGAATATCAGTGCGAAATTTGTTCCGCTGTCTCACAGATGAGCTCATTCTGCCAAGACAGTGAAGTGCTTCCTGGCAAATGATGGTATGCTGGAAATACACTACCCACTTTATTACCTGACCTCATAATAACCAACTTGTGTTTCTAGTCCCTGAAGTGAAATCTGCCTCAAGGGAAAAAAATATTTCAGGACATCCAGGCATCAAGAAGAATGCAAATGCCAAATTAAATGATGTTCCTTTGGATACCTTTGGTGACTTACATGCAGCTTCAAGTGGCAACTTGTTGGAAAACTTCAACTTTCTCTACTTTCAGTTGTGAAAAAGTTGTTAGGCATTTCTTGGTAAATATTCCCTGTGAGATTTGAGGCTTCCTTCAACAGCATTGATGTTGGCGCTTCTGGTCTTCTGGGACGTTACACTATGCATTGAGTCATATGACATATTCTGATGTTTCAAAGGAGCAGTGCAACTTCATCTTCAACAGCTGAGGTCATATCAGGTCATCTAGGACCTATCAGTCTTGATTATGAAGGTGTTACACTGCTTTGAAATGTCACGGTACAGCAAATTACCCACTACAAAGCATATCATCCCAGAAGACCAGCACCCTAAAAGAAACTTGTTACAGTATCCTTGAAAGAATGAAAAAAGTTTGTGGACCAAGACTGAAAACTGTCTCATATCCACCACAATGCAAGAGGCACATGTGTAACTTTACTAGAGTAACCTCAAAGTGTATCATGTCTTTCATTTCTGCATCCCTGAATCATGTACCATGGTAATGAAAATAAACTTAATGTACCCTGAAGCATCATCTACCTGTATTTCAGGGATATAAAAATGCTGATAGCTACGTGAACACTCACTAAAACAGTGCTGAATGACACAATCATTTTCCAAGATGGTGAAAGGTTGAAACAAGTAAAAGCAGTATGCCAGCAGCAGTGACATGGAACAGCGGTGTAATTCAACCTCATGCTGGGGTACAGTCACTCACTAATAACACATAACAGGCATGTCTTAGTAATGACATGCAGGAATGCTGTTACACGCAAGGTACAGAATGACTTTTTATTATTTTACAATGGCTGTTTTTTTGAAGAAGTGTACAGACTGTCTCTAACATATGTACAGGTTTGGTTCTGCACGCTCTTACGTAAGTCTAATGTTATATTTCAGAAATTACCAAAAGTAAGTACATATTTTGTGTGTGTGTGAAATGAAGATACTACAGAACACTGATGCCACATCACAGATGTGACTGTGATGTGTATCAACATATGCATCACCATGTAACCTGACCACTTATCCCGTTACATAAATTTGCATGTGCAACGTGAAGTTAGAAGTTTTCACATGAGGCTAGATCAAGTCATGTGGAAATAAAGGACAATATTAACAGAGGAATTTCAATTCAGAAAGAACACACACAGTTCAACATTTGTTCACTTGTTCATAAAAAACAACTTTATGGGCTTATGAGTACACCAAACGACATTTTGTTTGTGGTTCCAACATGAACATTTAAAGCCAAAAGTATCATAGACACATTAAATTTGGGACAGTAATACTACTGGAGAATAGCTGCAAATGGACAGCATTATTATGCCATTTGGCACACTTTTCCTGGAATTTTTCTCTAAGCTTTCCACCAAGGTCTGCTGCTGCTGGCTAGGCATTTTACTTAACCTGTCACACTCCATGCAACACTCAAATAAAGCCAAAGAACTGCTCAGTGACCACTGGAAGGAAAGAGTTGTTGTTGTCCAACAGATGGCTGGGCTCCACCACAATTTCATATGGGGACAGGTATGGAGGAGGAGAGGGGGGAAGGGGCATGAGATACATGTCTGATAGGAACTCGATCGGCTGAGAGATCAGAAAAAAATGCATTAGCACATCAAATTTGAGGCACTGATGGCAATGCATATTAAGTTCACAGTCTTCTGGAATGTGACTCCATTTAAACCGGTACAGAAGTACCAGAGTTTGAGGAATCCTGCTTCCTCCATCTTCAGAATTCTGCTAACCACACCACACTGTGTAACACCCCACAAGACAATGACCTTAATGCACTAGTAACTTGTGATGGAATAACTTGACAAGTAAGAAGGACAGCAATGCACATTTAAACAAGCTTAAGCGTGTCAAGTAAATAGTCTTCTTTCTTGTCTTTAAACAGCCATGTATCTTAAGTCTAGAAGTGCAAGAAAATATTCCTGTAATGTGCAAGTACCACACTTCTCAGAAACAAAAAAGCTCAGAATATGCATGTAATAAAGAGCCAATAACTGTATCTTCAGAGTAATCTTAGATATTAAGAAATCATCAGCAGAATCTCAAGGAGTTCAGAAATTTGTTTTTCAAAACAGAAAATGGGTAAGTCAAATGATAAAAGAATGACAAATATATTTTTGAAAGTATTTTAGCTGTCAATTCAGCTCCTAGCATCAGATAATCACAGTGCAAGGTTATTTCCAAACATGGAACTACATTACCTCCATTTATTTTTCATAAGTATTCTGGTTTCCACAATACATGAACACAGATTCACTCATGAACCCCCAAGACATACCATTCACACAGATCTGGTTAGCATGACAGCCACAGTCCTGTCAAAATGATATGCGATATAGTACATTACAGTCATTGGTGTTTTTTACACATGTCTATGATGACACACATAGGCAGCAGACAATTACAACAAATCATAATTGACCCACTGCAATATTCAAAATCTTATTTTTGAGTGCATACAAATTATAATTCTATACTGTTTATTTTAATAAACTATGTCTTCAAAATATATATAATATCCAGGGGGGTGAATACTTTCAAGCATTCACATGACCCACAGGTATGAAGTTGAATTCCCATACAATAGGATAGCAATATTCTGAAGGAAACAGTGTTCCTAGGTAGATACCCCATGCCCAGCACTGACAACAAGCCAAGCCATCCAAGTTTAATATGTCCTAGAAGAAAAATTTTGCTACATGAACCACTAGAAGGCAGAAGCAATTCCTCTTATGGACACCGTCTATATGGCTCTCAATTCATAAAACATCCCAGCTGTTGCATTACTATCTTGTTCTTATATTTCCTTTGGTATATATACAGATAAATGTATTCTTTGATCAAAAAAGATTAAAGAAGAAATGATGCCTGCCATCTGTTGACAAAATGAACGAGAGAGACAATATCTGTGAAGCATACTGTACCTATATTTTAGACTTGTAGAGAATTTCAAGAAAACTGTGAAATACCTAAACATGCTTTTCCACATTTTACCCAACATACACAATAAAATTTCTCTCCATTTTAGCAGAAGCTTTACAGCTGTTTGTAACTTTGTTATGTTCTTCATACTGGAAGTTTCTTCACCATGAGCATAACCAGTTAATCAATTATATACCCACTGCTAAGATCCCAAGGAAACATACATATTTTAGTAAAAGGTGTCTTGTACATATTAGTATGTCATAAGCAGCATAGGACTTCATGTAAATTGTCAGTTACTTCTGTCCAATTTTAACAAAAATATGAACATGCCTGCAAACTGTAGCAAAGCTCCTCACTATAAAATTCCAACCCCCCATCCCCCTCAAAAAAAACCTTCCAATAAGGATGGAGTTCTTCCATGCATGCAGACAGACACTACAAAGCTAGTAGCTACTTTTTCCAATTTCAACTGCACAGCTAAAACTAGAAGACTCTGAAGGAAAATTTCAAAAAATTTAAACATCTGGGATGGTTGTGAACCAAGCAGCCAACTACAACTTGGGGAAGACGCTGATTGACCCTGGGTTAAAAATAAGTAACAGCTGAATTAACTTACACACAGCATTGCCTAATCTATTCTGTTACATGTTCAACAGGACAGCCAGTGTCTGCAACATGTACATGTTAACTCACACCCTACCTTGCTCTCGCTCAGCCACACAGGTGAACTCTGCTGTTTGTCTATGAGTTCCCGCACCTTCCTGTACCAGGATTCTGGGGTAGTGAGCGTGATACTGCAGCTAAATGTGTGGCCCCAAATCTTCTCCAGCTTTTGGCACTGTTCAAACAGCTTCTTGCTGCTCCTGTGTGCTGCCCTGCAACCAGCCACTTGTGTTACCACAACCTGTACCATGTACCTTGCAACAGCCTTATCTGTTCCTCTAACCACCACCATCTTAGACAGGCTGTAAATGGTGTGCAAGCAACTGCTGTCTTTGGTATATTCATCTGTCTGTCCACATTTAATCACTACATTCTAGGTAAATGGACTTCATGCATGACAACATGTGTTAAGTCAGAATAATTTATGAAAAAGGTTATAGTTCTGCAGATGGGAGATTCATTATTTTTATATATTTGTGATTAAGAAAAATGCAAAGTTACAATAAAAACATGATAATCTTAATTAAAATAAATAACAGATCTGCATATTAAGGCAAATCAGTAATTTCAATATAGATGAAGCAGCAACAAAATATTCTCATCATTGAAAAGTAATAGTGTGCTGCTGTGGTTTTATAAAATCCGATACAGTTATAGACTATCTCGTTTAACCATAAATGAGCTTTCATTTTACTGAACATGGTATCCTTCAGTTTGTCTGATCAACTCAACAACATGGTGCTTTATTTTCTGTCCTAGCATACATACTATGCACATCATGATGCAGTGATGCCATGTGTTTGGAATTTCCAGCAGCACAGACTGAAATGTCATCAGTGTTCATAATCATATTTGCTTCAACAAAGCAAACAAAGCCACTTTGTACATTAACAGTATTTACATTTGCCGAGTGCTTCGTTTTACAAAGTGCACAAATGTAACACTCTACGGCACATACATATTTCATTAAATTTCTTTATGTTTCAGTTCCTCTGAGGTACAATACACAAAATGAGTATAAAATTTGTTAAGGATCATTTACACAGTTATTATGTAGTGTTTTCTTACCATGAATTAAGAATTAACTTTAAACTTTTAAAGCCTACTGTTTACGTGATTCACAAACAGGTTCAACATTCAACAACTGTATGCTCTGCCCACACTGTATTAATGTGTTTTGTATTTATCTGAGAACAAACAGTGATTTGTGTCACTTACGCCATAAAATGATTGGTTTTTATAACCTAGATAAAAAGTGTTTACTGCGTGGTATGAACTGGGTCTTTAAATAAAGCAGTCTGCCATTCGTCTTTAAAGGGTTAAAATAAGTATTGTTTTTGACTTGCGAGAACAGCTTTGACCTTGGCAATGGTGGCACTGGGACAAATCATACCATTAGATGTTTCTTATCAGCAACCAATGTATTCCATTTAAAAATACATTAAGCCACAGTGTAGTAGTGTCTCATATGTCAGAGTTACTAATATTGTCTGTTATATTCTGTTTGATTATATCTGTCCATAAATTTTGACCTCAGGTTTGCTACAAACTGAACACCTCACAAATGGCAACCAGTGGAAAGTGACTTGTGCAGTGAAAGAGGCTTATGTTTTTCACACGATGTGTACATTTTTCCAAGATAAATGGGTGCGTCCTCAGGTTGTGAATGGAGGAAAGGCCTCCAATATGGAGGATAGCTGCGAATATATTGAATAAGCAATCGCAGACAGCCAACAAGGGATGGTCATACAGATTGGGGTTTGGGTGAGATGCTAACAGTACCTCACAGTAAAAACTCGCCTTGTTACAAAACGGATACCTGTGCATCAGGCCTGAATTGATCCTTTGGTACAACCTAAGAAACGGAAAAGGGACATGAGATTTGGTATATGGGATGTCAGGAGCCTGTGTAGGTCAGATCACTTTCGACGGTAATCAGAGAATTAGCGAGATACAAATTAGATTTAGATGGTGTACAGGATTTTAGGTGGAAACAAAACTCATCAATTGTGAACAGAATTTTTTGTACACTATAGCATAGTATCAGCAGTTATGAGAGAAGAGTTTGTTAGTGATAGGAAGTCATATGTAGTTCTGAGAGGTCGCTGGTGTAATATCATTACTTTGAATGTGCATGCACCATTAGAGGAGAAAAGTGATGATTCAAAAGACAATTTTTATGAGGAACTAGGCAGGTTTTTTATCATTCCCCTAACTACCATATGAAAATTCTGTTAGGAGATTTTAATGTAAAATGGGGGAGAGAGGATATTTTCAAACCAAAAATTGGGAATGAGAGTCTACATGAGGATAATAATGATAATGGTGTTAGAACAGTAAACTTTTCCACACCAAACACCTACTTGTTAAGAGCATGGTGTTCCCCCACCAAAACAATCATAAGTACTCCTGGACCTCTCCTGTTAGGAAGACTTACAGACAGACTGATCAAATATTGATAGACAGGAGATGGAATTTGAGTATACTCGATATACAATCCTTCAGGGGAGCTGACTGTGATACTGATCACTCTCTGCTGGTTGCAGAAGTTAGGGAAAGATTGGCAGTAAATAAACAAGTGGCACAGAAGTTTGATGGGATAAGATTTAATCTCAGAAAGCTAAATGAGCTGGAGGTTAGGAAACAGTATCAGATTGAGATTACAAACAGGTTTGCAGCTTTGGAGAACTTAAATGATGGTGTGGACATAAACAGGGCTTGGGAGAACATTAAAGAGAATATCAAACCTCAGCTAAATACAGTCTAGGTCTGCATGAATTGAAGCAGCATTTACCATGGTTTGATGAAGAATGCTTGGGTTTTTTAGATCAAAGGAAGCAGGCTAAAATGCAAAGGTTACAAGATCCAAACCAAAGCAATGTAGATAATCTAAATAATCTAAGAAATGAAACACTCACATCCATATTTTTTGGCTTGTTTCTTTTCAATTGGACTGTGGTAGACTTGCTACACAAACACTATAGGTCCTGACTTAGCATTTTCTGTAATTCTATCAGCATTATCACATATTGTATTATGCTACTGTAAGGGAATCTAACATTGCGACATATGTCAACAATTTGTTCACCTTTTTCAAGGTGGCTTATTACAAATAATTTCTCTTCACTAGTGACTGTCTTTTGCCAATTTTTCACTTGGACTGCACTATGTGATGTAGATTTACATTTCCCACTCATGTTGGTAAGAAAAGTCAATGCTGTAGAAGAGGAAACTAGATGAGCCACATGATTATATCACTAATGTAATGAATCCACACACGTGACTGATGGTGTGACAATGACATCACTTCCTCCTTGTCTCCAACACAAAACAAGAGCAACCACAGATCGTGTATGCCACATCACGTTACACCAAAAATTACATGTATCGTCTACACCAAATCACATTAAACCGAACATTATAACGTAAATTTGAAAAGTGGTGTAAATTTTCATATTACATTAAAGTGAAATCACACAAAACAAAATAGGATTAAAAAAAAGACCTGCGTGTATTTGTGTCACACATTTCTTCCAAATGGTATTAAAAGCTGAAAAGCATTACACCTTACACATCAGGAGTGTTTTACACATAAGGCATGCCCAAATTACATAGTTTAATTTTGTTAAATCCTATTTCGTGGTAACCCTGTAACTGAATCTTAACAAGTTTTAAAACCTATTTCGTAACTTGTACCCCTGAGGATGATTAAAAATTGTATCAAAACATGTTGGGAACTTAATAAAAGTTGATAAATTGCATGTGTGTTTTAGATGGAGAAAAATATGCAGTAAAAAACCACTTTCTGTTCAGTGTACTGGTACTGTCCCAGTAATGTTCATTCTCTCTGCTTTTTCTAAATCTTTGTCTTCCAGTCACATTGCTGCTATTTCTATAAGTATGTTAAAATTCCAAACACATCATTTCCTTTCACACAGTTAAACTTTTGGGACAGATACAGAAGGAGTTATGCAATAAACACAGTGTAGCAAACATGTATATAAATACAATTTGTAAAAAACACCACTGATAAGTGACAGAAGATTAGACTGCCTACACATCAAAAACTACCAGATATGGGGATATGCTGAAAGATGAGGGAAGAATTTGATCAAACTTCTACTTAAGGTACCGTATCAGGTTGGATACAGATAAAATGAGGTTTGAATGCCTCAAATTAAACACCACAAAAAACTGGAAAAATATATACATATGTATAAACAAACAGAATGACAAATGGACAGAGTACAAGCAAATTGTGGCTTCAGCTTAAGTTCACTAGAGGATGACATAATAAATGAGACCAAAGAAATAACAAAATATTTACAAGTAAGCAAGTTCAGCTAGCACCATCTATCCATCCATCCATCTGTCCATTCATCCATCCACTGTATCATGCATTATGAAATGTTTGTTTCTGTACATCAGGCATGCAAAACCTTACGTCAACATGTTATGTCGTGAAGTGCACAATCCAGTATAATAAAGAAATACGGAGGTTGAAGATAAATCACTACTGATCGACCAAAGAGAAACTTTTACACATACGACATATATATACATATACTGTATATATATACATATACTGTATATATTTATATATAATATCAGCAATAGTATATAGTTAAGACCTTTCCATTATGGGACAGTAAGAAGGACTGTCCATAACAATCACAATGGCACATTGGCCAGTGCATTTTGTCTTGTGAAATAATGTGTAGTGAGTATGATTTATGTCTGATTGGTGAACTTAGCCAACATTTGTTGACCTTCTAAAGCAACCAAAAAAGAAAAACGAACTAATACATACACACACACACACACAGAATTTATTGCTTAATCTTTCTTCTGGTATATAAGAATATAAAGATATGGTGCCAATATAAGCTCAACAGATAGTTAGTTCACCTATTACTCTTTTTAACTTAACTACCTTTGTGAGGATAGCATAGCAGTTTCCCGTATTCTGCTATGTAACTTTTCAACCAAGCCATTACAGACCACTCCACATATATACTTACTAATTTCCTAATGCTATTAATCCTTTGACAACAAAGGACAACTACGATGGTGCAATGGACTTCTGAGAAAGCAGAAAAACCACTAGAGTTGTCAGGCAATAACAATGCAAAGTAAAGGGTTGTCCATTTACAACACAGTCTTCTGCAGACTGCACTGGGCACTGAATTCGGGCACCAAAGGGTCAATACCAACCTGGTGGCTGATTGAAATTGTATCAGTGATACTAACCATTACATGGTCTTGAAGATTCCTCTGGTAATGGAGTTTCAAAATCTATAAGACAATTTTCAACAGCTCAACAACTTCATGTTTAAGCAACATCTGTATTTAGTGCATGCTTGATGGTGATAACTACGAACACTGCAGTTACACAAGTTGGTTCTCAAAAGGAGACTGAACATAAACATACATACAAAACCTGGAAGGAAAGTTGCTTACATGTCAACAATTACAAACATGTAAGCAATGCACAACTTTGGAAACAGAGACAGTTAAGTTCCAAGTAGCAACAATCTGCAATACTGAAAATTATGTAAAACAGATTAGGCAATAAATAGTCACATTTTTAGGTGCATTTGCATAAGTTTCAAAAAGCACCCATTAGATTCATCAAGCCGATCCATCTGTCTGCATGCATCAACTCAGCCCTCAGTGGACAAAGTCTCATGAAATTTGATACTAGAGAATATTACAAATATTTGTTGAAGAACTCCACATTTGATTAAAACTGGACAGCACTTTACATGAAGACCTATGTACATTTGTACTGTTGACGTAAGTACAAAATATTTTGTAGCTTGACAAAGCAAAGGGAATCAAGTTAAGCCTTTCAATGGCAACACTCAAAAGTTCTATGTTGCTGACAGCAATGTATGGCTCAACAACACAAAGGCAACACAGTGTTGTTTCCATGGTAACAATGGTTACATGAATGCAGAACAGTGTACCATTATATGTACACTACATCATTTATCATTCTTGCCAGCCTCACCTTATACAGTGAAATGTTTAAGGGAAGGTGACATTGCAAGATTATCAGAATTTAAACATTTTGTATCTCAGAGTAAGGAATAAGGTCAGCTGGGAAGTCCAGCCTTAATACTGTGTGTGTGTGTGTGTATGTGTGTGTGTGTGTGTGTGTGTGTGTGTACGCATCTGGTCATTATGCATGCTTTGCTTCTTCCACTTATCCAGTACATACATAAAGAAATGTTACGGTTTAATCAGTCACAGTGTTACAGAGGTACAAAGGAGCATGCCAAATGTGAGCAGGCAACAATACACTTCTGTACTCACCAGCTGAAGACATCCATGAATGAGCTAGCAACGAAACAAATACAGCATTACTCATGTGTGGTCCGCATTTCAAATAGTGGCTCCCAAGCTTCCGGTGTAAAAATGGTTGCAAACAATACTAACTTTGACTTTTAGGGTTTAGTCATGTCATATGTTGAAAATGTTCTAACATTTTGGCATAAATTTCAGACACCATCTCCTGGATGAATACAGCATGAAAAGGATGTGGCTGATATACGATCAGAAACAAGGGTGAGGGTGTGTATGTAGTGTGGTCCCATACCATGGTAAGCAGTATTGAAATTCAGAAGGAACTCTGGAGGAAAGAGGTGAGACCTGACTTTACCGAGCTTGTATCCAAACTCATATATAAACCTAGAGGGGTGTACCTGTTCATGTAGTGCCCTCATGAAGCACGAACACTGTCAACATCATGGCAAAACCCTGAGAGTCAAAAGTACACATCAGATAAAGAACAGAACAACCTAATGATGCAAGCTTCAAACACATTTCTCTTTCCCAAAAGTTACCATACTTGGGAACCACTGTATTCTGTATGAGGTTCAAATTTAGCAGTCTTTTATGACAAGCAGGTATGTCATGCACTTTTTGTTACTACAAAACAGAAAATAGCAGATCATGCATTACATACACTGTGATAAAAAAAAAAAGCAAAATGTCACCTGTGTCACTCAGAAAGACTGGCATGTTATCAGTGTTGCTTTAGCATTTTGAGATCAACCTAAATAATTGCAAGCATGGCTGAAACAATTTCAGATCAGTCTGAAGGTGTACAAAAACTGAAAGCACAATGGATGAACATACTTCAGGATCAAGAGAAAGGCTTTCATGCACTGCTGAAACACAATCACATCAACCTTAAAAATTGCAAGCAGTGTTCAAATATTTCCACATCATTCTTTACTGTAAAATGCAACACATTCTTACAGTACACAAGTAATTTCCCATGCTGACGTCAACAACATTACATGCAGATCTTTTGTGTCAACTTTCACTCATATCAGATAATAAATGTGGAAACTACTGGCAGAAATTTGTTTATGCCCTTAGAGTTTAAATTTTCATGAAAAAATCACCCCACAAATTCTTGCAGACAATTACTGTACTGAATGTTATCCAATTGGGATGGAAAATGAAGAAAATCTCTGATACTGAAATTAACTACGTCAGTCAGACAGAAAACATGGACAGAAATTCAGCCACACTCTTTAATATAATAGAACTATTACAAATTTTCACAAAAATCACACCTACTCAAAAATCTTTTTGTAAAGAACTCATACATCCAATTTCATGTAAATCCAGCAGCTGGTTTAGCCACAGAAGAACAGTGACTCCACACAGTGATTTACTTTTTAAATGATGCCTAAAAACCACAACAATGGACAATGTTCAAAGAATTAGTCATGCTTATTGCAGAACACTGCACAGTTGAACTTCCAGGTCAACCAAGACGCTTACAAACATTGCTGAAACAGCCCAGTCAACCTAGACACTTGCAAACATTGCTGAAACAGCCCAGTCAACCTAGCTGCTGGCAAACATTGCCGAAACAGCCCAATTAACTTGAAAACCTGTCAGCACTTCTGCAACACTTTAGCTTTTTAGTATTTAAAAGCATATTCCTGACACAAGTGACATTTTTGTATAATTAACTAAACTTTGAAAAAGTCTAAAAAAGCTCAGTTTTCCAGAAATGTGCCATGATATCAAACAGCTCTAAATGTAGGAAACTACCATTACACACTTCAAACATAGCACCATCAGAGAAAACAAGAGGGCAACACAAACTGCAACTTCACAACTAACTTACTTGGACAGCCCTGCCCTAAGCTCTTTAATAACATGTTTAGACTCTGCACGAAGGAAAATGACTATGGGGTAGAACTGGGCATAGTTCAGTCTGTCGACTGCATTTGGTGTGATATCCAGCAAGGCATGCTTCCCACGGTCCATTATCTCACGGATAGCACTAAGACGAATGATACCAGATGACTTCTGACTTTTTGGGACGTCATCCAAGTTGCTGTCCAACTCTGCAAACATATAATATCCTATGCCTCATGTCTTACACACTCAACTTGGATCCCTTCAAGAAATTCCAGTTACTATTGAAAAAAAAAAGCCACTAATCCTTTATGCTCATCTGTCAGAAAATGTCAAACTTCACAGACTTCCTTAACTTGACAGAGTACTTGTATCCTCCTTGTCTTCCAGTGGTAACATTTGATTTTTATTTGCATACCTGCTGAATACAGAACTTGAACTCAAGAAGAAGGCACTGAAATGATGTTATTGTAATAGCAGTTGTCCTTGTCATACTAAACAACTCTTAATTTAAAGAAAACTCTACACACTGTTTGCCTCATTGGTGTATGCGCACAACACAAGCAAGCTGACTCACGTGGAGATGTGAACTTCTCTGGGAAATCTTTGAGCATCTTCTCACGAGCAATATCCGCCACGGGGCCAAAGAGTACCACAGGCCGCACAAACCCAGGGTGCCTCAGTACCACCCTCTCATATGCTGGGAACTTGCTGATGCTGTCAGCAAATACCACATCATCCCAGTGGTCCTGCAACATAGTGTTCCTAGTATGGTGAGAACTACATCCTACTTCAATTTTGTGGCAACATCATACAAGTCACTACAAGAATAATCATAAATCTGATGGCTATAATAACGAACCAATAGCAACTTTTACACAATTTCCCTTTCTGTTTTACTGTTATAAGCTACAAGCACAAACCTATATGATTCTCTCCAAAGTAGAAGAAACATACATACAAAACTATTACTATCAACTGTTTCTTAACCTCCCTTGCTATCTCCTGGTTTCTCCAGAAATACACTAAGGTCTGATCTTTGCAGACCAATAATCCTTCCCACCCATCCTATTTTTAGGGTTACTGCTTCCTGATACAAATTACCTTGTGGTGTATTTTTTTGGTTGGGGGGGGGGGGGGGGAAA
>Ga0123353_10001311_pt1 | contig 30487 bp, 14 predicted proteins | sample TergutLab28metaG_3_FD_92763 | JGI IMG/M metagenome (GOLD analysis project Ga0123353, IMG submission 92763) | Labiotermes labralis P3 segment gut microbial communities from Petit-Saut dam, French Guiana - Lab288 P3 | ecosystem: Host-associated > Arthropoda: Insects > Digestive system > Gut ...
CTGACTTGAAGCGTGCTGGTGTTATGTAGCGGGATTGTGTGTTGGTGATGTGGTATCCGAGTGTAGGCTGGTTCAGCCTACACTCGGATACCACATCACCAACAGACAATCCCGCTACATAACACCAGCACGCTTCAAGTCAGCCAACACAACACAACAAGTAGTCGCAAGCTCCTGAAGACGGACGTATTAACGTCTGAAACATGTTGAGCAATATATAATAAAGCAAGTGTCATCTAGGTGGTCAACCTTTATTCAAATATCAAGATGATGCACGGTCCAATACGCATAAGATAATACAGAGAAATTTACACAAATGCCAGCAGTAGATTTCTGCGCGGATCGTGGTCATTAGTCTCTAAACATTCATGGAGGAGGAAAGCATTTGAACCCTGATACTCCGTAAGCAAACATCAAATGTTTATTGATTTCATTACCACAACCGCAAGGGTAAAACTGTCACGGTGTAAGCGATGAAGTCATGTGATGGAGTGTGGATATACTTCCACTCATTTTTAAGCATTAAAGTAGGTATGTGATTAGTTCACGCCCAGATCGCTTAAACCCTGGGAAAGAGCTCACAGCACCCACTGAACAGGAGGCTGAATTACCCCCAAGGAAGTTGTGGCTATTGACACAGCCGTAGGAGTTCTAACGTTAAATCGAAACGGAAAGATTAGAGAAAGTCAGAGCGCACACTCTACATCCTGTACATTCTTCCCGAGCTCTCTATGAACAAGCGCAGCAGACCTGCTATCCTAAGGGCACATTTGCTAACTCGAAGATTACCTTTCCATTCCAGCCCAATGCTGCGACTATAGTACCAGAATTCTCCTGAAGCATTTGCATTGCCCACAGAGAATCACCGTCTCTTGTTCGACGGTATAGACCTCAATATCAGGTTTTCACGACCGGTGTTGCTGAGGTGACCATCTTACGGGTTCTTGCATCGTTTATGAAAATAAAATTTTTCCTGAGTGTCGCAGAAACGTTCCGTCTCCATATTAAGGATGACTGAATTAAGTTCTGATGGAAGTTGAAGTGGATGACAGGCGAAAATATGTTCGTCACATACAATGTTTGCAACGATATCAATATAATTTTGTAGATTTTTTTATGGCTCACCATCCGCTAGTGGGCCAGGGTCTCATTATCGATGCCGCACGATCACAGTTATGACACATGAAACTCGGTAGTTCTCCCCTCGAGGGGTGATCAGGCAGAAATTCAAAACCCCGGCGGGAATCGAACCCGTAATCTCAACAAGGAAAAGGGCAACAGACCTGTGCCTTGGACCGCGCGGCCACTGGGATCGGCTTGCAGATGATATAATGAAGATAATAAAGAGCATCGTTCCACTGAAGTACCCAACCAGAATAGAATTAAGGTGGTTCGCAGTTATACACCCTCGGTGTTAATGAGTACTTTGTAAATATGACTGCCGACACGTAATGACGCATATTTTCTCTTCCTTCTATTAATCCGCGGGCCTTCATCTGTGGACAGCCCACCAGGCTGTCGCGATCCGTAGCACTGCGTCCGAACTAGTAACATCAGTGTAATTACCGAAGCATTACGAAAGCAAACAGGCGGCTTCACTTAGGTGTATTATATTGCCGGAGCTGAACCACGCCCTCTTCGGATAGCACCAGACTCAACCATGTTCAGCCGAGATTTGTATCAGCCACCGGGTACGTCATAAAAATGCGTTACATGTTTTGATTAAGTAGACTGACATGAAGAACAATGCGATAATGACGTAAGAACCGATTAGTGCCACTGCTGATTTAATTTCATGCTGTTTGCATTCATTCATTGGGAAAGGAACACTTCCATGTTAAGAAACACCTGGGTGCTCAGTTGTGAGTTTTCCAAAACTGACATCAAATTTAGTGAGGGATATGCACACGTAAATGGAAGGTACAGAATTGTTTACAGTAAAGTCTATATAGGAACGACGTCTACATTAGAAAGGTAACAATAACGTAATTAAAAAAAGCACATGTTCTGCTATCTAAAGATTTCTGATCACAAGAATTTTACATCCAATAACAGGCTACCCTCTAGTGCATTTAAGACAGGCAGTGTACGCATAAATGTAACACTGGAGCGCGGTCGTGTAACTATCTTTGCCGTGGAAAAGCAATAAGTATTACATATTCTGAGTGTTGGTTTGTAACCTTAATGTTCGAGCATGCAATAAGTGTGCGCCGTATTATATCGTTATTAATGGCCTGTCTGGCTTTATTATATTCTTCCACATTATTTCATGAACGGCACAATTTTCGTAAAGAAATGTTACTGAACATAACATGTTTGTTCTGATTTTCTCTACAACTTTTGTCTGAAACATTTTTCATTACAAGAAGATCTGAGCGAGATATATTCATTAATGTATGTACGTATTCATGTAAAATACCCGTTACTCTTGTCATATTTTAAAGAACCCTTTTCTCCAGAGATTTTCGAAAATACTAAAATGTCAAATTTCATGAAATTCCGTTCTTGGGAACCGAGTTGTTCCATGCGGAGGGACAGACAGACACGACGAAGGTACCAGTCGCTTTTCGTAATTTTGTGAATGCGCCTGACATAATGTACGAACACCTACGTCAAAAATTATAAATACATAAATTAATCACAAAAGAACTGACCACAGACAACAATGTATTGAATAAAGGGAGAGGATGATAAACATTCCCTTAATCCTTCAATATCTAGTGTTCATTACATGTACCATCTGATCTCAACACTTAAAAATGTCGCGTGATTCCGAACAAAGTTAATGTATTTCGTATAATTCTCGCAGGACATAGCCAATACTTCCCTACACCACATAAACATGCTGAAGACTATGTTCTCTGTGTGGTAGAGCTTAATTTGGATATAGGGTATACATATATATAAAACAGGAATTTCTGTCCTCAAAGTACTAAGCTGCCATGGTCTACGGCCCATGAGTAATAAATGACGCAGAAAAATAGAAAATTCTGTCACATAGATCCAACGATAATACGTTCCACTTCGGTATAATCCTTGAAGACGATGCGCAGAATAGAAAGCGACGGCAGCTGGCGTGTGCAGATAAACAGAGCGACAGAAATAAGTGTGGCGTAATCCAAATTGTGACAGATTGTATGATTAAAGAAATTGGAGCCGGACTCAAAAACCTGCACAAAATGCACATGATATGAGTGAAGAAATATTCTACATAATGTACATATTATATGGTGTATGTGTCTACGCAACAAACATATTGGTCATTACTGGTTTACGTGACTTCAGTGACGAGCTAGAAGGGTCATAAAGCGCTTAACGACGCACTGTAGATATGCTGTGTCTACAGACAGCGAGAAAGAAAACTTCAACAATAAATTGTATACTGATGTTGGGCTCCACCTGAACTCTGATAAACACCAACGGGAAGAATAATGTCGCGGTCCTAAAGAAACATCAGCATACATATGAATCTAGGCGGCAGGTGTAGCTCAGGCGGTACAGCGACTAGGTATGGGCTGGACGCTCCGGGGTTCAAATTCCGGTGGGGGCGCGAATTTCTGCACCTTCCATACTGGTCCGGAGATAATCCCAGCCTCCTGCACAGTGAGTACCGGGTATTTCTCGGGATAAAGAGGCCGTAGCGTGGTGCTGACCACCAGCCTTGTTCTAGTGTTGGGTTGCTAATGGCTTCGAACTATACCTCCGTTTTTCCTCTACGCCTGCACAAGCAAGACATTGGATGATTTTTACGTATAAATATAATCACCGGTCCGACAGCAGCTCTTGATATTTACGGTCGGGAATTACAATGACCCATCTCAGTGGCTGTGCGGTCTAAGTTGTAGGTTTGCTGCCGCTCGCTTGCTGAGACTGCGAATTCGAATCTCACCGGTGGCCCGGCTGTCTCTCACTGGTAATGTTGTGTGTTGTCAGATAGAGGTCACTGTGACGGGCCGATCCCTCGTTCAGAGGTGACCTAATGAGATCGAAGGTGTGTGTCATTGTGAGTGATCAGATTCAATAATAACCCTCTACACCTAGGACAAGTCTGACTAAAATAGAAGGAAATATAGAATTACAACACATTCACTCCAACGTCCCTGTTAGTTTGTCAGTCCTCCTTACAAGTAAAGTCTATACTAAATATCTTACCCCTTGCTCAGTACTTTTGTTGATAAAAAACAAGCTTTAAATTAGACGCGTTAAAGTGGAGTCATTTCGCAAATATCACGACAAAACGTAAGTCAGGCATCAGACATGTCATCTTCAAGGTTCTGATGTAGTGAAATTACTGTCTAAGTCACACAGGTATATTGCCGCTCTTCAGTGAACAAGATTTGTTTCAAGAGCTTCAGATGGAGAACACGCGAACTTTGGTTTAGCAACACGCAATATGAAGACCTCAGAGCCGTGCAATGCTGTACTGATTCAAGATGCAACATGACTTCGATCATCCAGTGCCGACGTCACTGTTCAATTTAACCGAATGAAATATAATATGAACTTTAAGTATAACTTAACATTTAGGTGCTTTCAGATAATTTAACCCAGGATACTTCTACGATACGTATACCATAAAATCCACTGTATTCACACTTTCAGGTACTGTTCATAGTTATGAATATACAGGGTGAGTAACGCGAACCTGACGAGTTTTAAGACGCAATAATTTTGAAAATCGTCAGGTTTCCGTGACTCATCTTGTATTACAGAATTTTATAAGCGTCAGTAGCGTCTGTTACGTGTCTCTGAAGATCTAATGATTTATATGTATGCGTTGACTTTGTTAAATGTATCGGTCATACATAACAGAGTATTGACCTGTCCAAAATATTTTGTAACGTGCTGGCTTAAACACAGTGTTTCACACAAAGTTCTTAAATGCATTCATTATCTACATAAAACAGTTCATATTCTTCGCTATAATGAGCTTTAAATGGTACGATGTAGGCCTTCAATTTCTTAATTATGCATTACGCAATCCGCATTAAGGAATATGGTAGATTAGCAATGACTATTATTTTTAGTATTTACTGTTACTGATCATTACCGACGACAACCGCGGTGACGTCAGTATCCGACGTCATAAATCTGTGTAGGTCTACATGTAAAGTGTCTGTTATGTTTGCTCGATTTGAACCAATCTTAAGTTTGTACTTCAAATTTCTCGACAGATTTCAGTAAGAACCTTCCAGTACAAACCTTCAGGACAATCCCCTCCAGTGAAAGCAGAGTTATTCGATGGAGACGGAGAGCAAAATTTAAAAGACGAAAATAACAGTCTCATTTAACAGCTTCGAGAACAAGCCTTAATAGGAGTTGTGCAGTAATTACAATGATTGTATGAGTCGGTCAGTACCTTCAGACGCTTTCAAAGGTGTACCAACACACAAAGAAAATTAAACACATTTGTGGCCTTCGATCTCCTGGGATGTTAGCAACATTATGTTGGTAGTAGTTTAGCGATGTTTTAGGACAGCCTGTGGCTCCAATCTTTACGGGTCAAGTAGCCGTCTTAGACAGCCCGACGGTGTTGCAGACCACACTATTCGCTGTAAGGGACTTAACAATTTTTACAACAAGAGTACCTTAAACCTGTTTAAAGTTTCTTCACACTATGCCAGTCATTCGACGCTAAGCAGGCACGTGTATTACAGTCAGGACAGTATTGTTAAACGGCGTACCGAAATTATTATATCATTAAATAAAATATGAAACTATGAAAATAATATTTTGTCGAAAATATTAATAACGAAACAATCCAGATGAATAGATTGAAAAAGCTTCTCCTGATTTAAATAAATAAATATTTATAGCAGATGTATAATATTTTTGCTATTATTAGTGTCCTGCCAAAACTATCATGACAGCCTACAGAAATGTGTACAGATCTCTAAATAATTCACGTCAGCATTCGCGACGTACCATTACACTACATGAAAATTTGCACAGAAATGTATGTTTTGAAATAAAACTTTTGTGAAATTTGAGGTTTTCACAGCGGTACGCGAACTCATCGGGGCTTGTTTTAAAACTACACATACACATGCTGTTTGGTTGTAAGACCCAATTTCCTACTATCCCACTTAAATGGCAAGATAAAATAAGTGACAAGTTTGGTAAAGACAGGATTGACCTCAAGTTTTACAAACTTTTGAAAACAACAGAAAAATTATTGAAAGATGCCTCAAGCAGGCAGACTTTCAGCACTCAAGTCGTTGTGTTCATAACGAACAGCTACAAAAATGAGCTATTATCTCCGCCTTGCCTGCGTGTATATTCTTCACACAGCTCAGATTCGAATCAGAGAACCGCTGAACAGATTTTCATAGAATTCTATATTGACGAGTTTCATCAACACTTTCCTGCGTATTCCAAAGTATACGCTGTCTATCCTAACATCTGACCGCTTGCCATCGGTATTATTGCTACGTAATTAGCCAGCAGTTATTTTCCCTTTTATATACAATCTTCCCGTGGGGAATCAAGGTTGAAAGAAACATGGTAGAAGTGTGAATAAATATCCTTTTAAAACAAGTGTGTGAACAATTGATAGTACTTAATATTAATATTATTACTAATATTAATATAACATTAATTATATTAATGCTGTTAATTTCGAAGTTAGTTAAAATCAACTAAAAACAACGGACAATTAACTCGGAAATTTATGTTATGTGGTGCGAGTTTCGGGCGTAAGCCATTAAATATTTACTGAATGACATATATTCAAAACAAAGTTTACAGAAAGAACATGAAACATATATTTTATGCCAAACAGACCTACATATTTTCGTTCTGCTCACTATTTTCTACACAATTAAAAATAAGTTTGGTAGTGCGCCAGAGTGTACTTTCCTGACATATTTTAATGTCTTCATAATTCCTGGAAATGAATTGTTTCAACACATACCAAGGCGTTCGTCTTTTTACACCGAAAGGAAAAACCTATATATCGTAAAACGGAACTGAATCGATTATGCTGCGAACCCGTCTATTATTTTTTTTCTACAGATTATGAGGCAGGTCCCAGAATGAACCAGTTAAACTTTGTGAGGAAAATACCTGGAAATGTTTCAATTTTTATGTACAGCGATCTATAATTTCCACGGCTATTTTATAACTTCAAGGAAATTACGTGATGAACCCTTTACAGCATAATGACAACTACACGGAACTTATTACTGTAAAATATGTCATAATTAAGGGGGTAATTCATGAAAACAGCCTGTATATTACATGTTGTGATTAATGGTAAAAAGGTTGAATTAATTTCACAATCAAATCGTCATTTACGTAGTTACAAATTATGAAGCTGCGTGCACAGACATATAGAAGTTATTAGCAGTCTTTCAGGCCATAAAATTTTCATTCAACAACTCAGAATAGATAAAGGAAATATTAGTACAAAAACTCAGATGCAGCGAGTGTCATTTGATAGTTTAAAGACAAAGAAACAAGCACGCCTCTTCCCTACCAGTGACGTGAATCATTAACAACAGTCTTATTTCAGATTGTGGGTTAACGCAGCGGTGAAAATTAACATTACGGTATACCTTCCACAACTTTGATCTACTACAGTACACGGTATCACATTCCGTAAGGCACTAGCCTGAAAAATCACTGCTACAAGAACTTCATGTCTCTGATAATGATACTCTACTGTATCACGCAATTTCAGCTCCTCGATCTGAGACAAGCCACAGCTAGTACAAAGAGCAAGTAGACTCAAGAAATACGGCTTGAAACTTTTATTCTGAGAGTGGCATGTTGGAATCTCGCCCGGAACACCAATTATCGTTCGTGGCTTTTCTTTATTCCTTCCGGCAAAATTATGTCACTACCTTTGTTAAGCCACGGCCGGTCCCGTTGGTATACTTTCTATTAAGCGAATCTGTAGTCGTACTTGCACTCGGTACTGCACAGTCTGAGCTACCAGAATCCTCAATAAATACAAACTACAATAAACGTAGCCAACGAAACTACATACATCCAGCCAGGCACACTTTACACCTAAATATAAATAATTTATTGACAGTCCTGCAACTTTTTCAGCTCATTACCGATCATCAGAGGCAACAATAAATATCTTGGGAAGATTCTGAAGACAATTACACCAACAGTCGACACTCATAGTAATTGAAGGTAATGAATAAATTTAAATATAAAGACGTTCGGATAAAATTACAAAGAATAAATAAATGTAGCACATTAAAAACAAAATAGTAAATCAAATGTTGTTCAGTTAAATGATTTATATTGATATATTTATTTGTTTGTCTTTGACGTTTAGGTGACCGAGCATCGTGATAAATTCTTATAAAAAAAACCAACTAGATTGACTAATTTCTCAAATTTATTTTTGGAATAAAATTCTACATATTTCGGACAATTCCTCTGTCCATCATCAGGTGTTCTTTTCACTGTACACACAGCAGTGGTGTATGTCATACAGGTTTGGTGACAAGTTTGCGAGCAGGATCAGGACGGATTCCGTCCTGATCCTGATCCTGCTCGCAATCTGTCAGCAAACCTTTGTGACAAACAACATTGCTGTGTGTACAGTGAAAAAAAAAACTCCTGTTGATGGACAAGGGAACTGCCCGAAATATGTAGAGTTTTATTCCAAAAATAAATTTGAGGAATTATTGCATATAGTTGGTTTTATTATAAGAATTGTTTGTCTTGATTACCACATCATGTGCCATCTGCATACATGTATAAATACATCATCAATTATGGGTTTAGGTGGTCGTAGATAAGGTCATACAATGTTGTGAATCTAAATATCTGAATTGCGTGGCAACACGTGTTGTCCTGTTCGTGTCGCTGTGAGGTCAGCTTGTTTCTTCCCCACTGTTTATCTTCAGCCTACATATGGCAATGGTAACTAATAGTGTAGCACGTTCCTCTTCAAGTAACAGTGGTTCGTCTTTGTTTCATGTTTGGACCATACATAGCCAACATTCTGTCACTTTGAAACTAATGTCCGATTATATTTTACACAACAAGTATGGGAGTTTCTTATCATTTGTATACTACTCAATAATAAATTTTGTGCAGCATTTACCTAACTCTAATTTCGATCGGGACACCTCAGATCGACAGGGCTACCAACTCTTTTGAATTATCTAAGTGATATCCCTGACTATCCAACCAAACTGTCCTTTGGACTAAGTCGCCCACGGAAGATTCCTTCGAGAACTTTTCATCTTTCTTGATCTTCAAACGCCATTCGACGCTGTCTGACCTTTGCAGCTGTAGCAGGATTGATAAATTCCGTGAGAATCACTGAGAAAGGCTAGACCCACACATTTCTTTAGGCACTAGCAGTACCGAGGTACTGCAGCGAGAATCGCACGGACCTGTTCCTTTCTAACGGTGTGCAATTACAGTCATGTCGCCGCCCCAAACACCAAAGTTGAGATTAATTATAACATACGTACTAATTTAGATCCGAGTTACAGGCTATAGCTTTAAAGTATCAATGAACAGTCACAGAGCATCCATCCAACAAACACGGACGTTGTAACTAACATACGAGTATTTAAATAGTCACCTTCTTTAAGACTCTGAAATATAATTAAATGAGTGCAAAAATTAAAATAATTATTCACTCAAAATACGAAATATAATATCTTCAGAATATTCGTTTTAATTTTTTGGCACTTAAAAAATTAAACTATCATCGACAAATTGAAATAAACTCTACACTTTCACTAAAACAGACAATTAAAAAAACTCATATAATGTCTAAACTCTTATATTCATGTAGCACTTTAAGAATGCCAGCAGCGACAAATCCATTTCCCATGAGTCTTAACAGCACGCAGTTTCAATACTCAGAGGGTCAGATTTACCTTTAAGTTACCTTCATTCCATGTCATTAACGAACAAAGCCAGCACCCATAGAAATCCCCGAATACAGGTTCAAACCACGCTTGAAATCGAAGCACACATATACCCACTAAAACAGCTATTTACACTGCCAGCGTGGTCATCCATCCAACACCATCACTGATCACAGCGCATGGAGGTTTCGGTAGATTTGTATTACATGACAGTTGTAATATTAATGGCTGACGTGTGCTAAACTACGCGCTTAGTGAATGAAGACATTTATAAAAACGGAAGATGGTGGTGATGTTTTAAGTAATCACTGTAGCATTAGTAATGATGTTCAAAGAGATGATGAAGTGGTAATAGTAGGCAAATCATCGCTATTTATGTGGTGCCCAATGTTGTAACGTTGGCGACGCCAGCGTAATTACGTAGGAAGCTTTACCGTCAAATTGTATCGATATACATTCGTTGCCACAGTTTAACGTTTTTTGCTTACAATAGATCGTTGCTGTTAATAATCTGGATATATTATTATGCATTAGTCGCCGATTGTTAATAAAATAGGCCGTAAAGCGACAGTTATTCAGCTACGTTTGTATTTCAGAATTCCAAGTTTACGTCAGTGAGTATGGCAATCACGGATCCTGAAGATGAAGACAGGACTACACGGTAAAGTTCGAAACCAGATACGGATACATAAATCACCATATCCTAGAAGAGTTCAATCTTCAGCAACAGTGTCGTGAGAACAAAACAAAGAGTTTATTTCGTCAAAAACACAAAAAGATATACGCGAAAGTAAATAAGAATGTAAAGTTACTCAATTATTGTACCAACTACTGCACATATATAAAATTTATAAAATTTACAAATTAAAACATTAAAAACGCTCCGACATGTTATTAATGTTTTAATTTGTAAATTTTATAAATTTTATATATGTGCAGTAGTTGGTACAATAATTGAGTAACTCGACAACATTCACGGTGTAACAACGAAACTAAGATTGTAAAGATGTATGTAAAGTTAAGTAATATGGGATCCCACAGTACATAGTGCGCACTGATTGTACCTCTTACTTAAGAACGTTGGCCTGAAGATGGTCTAAAGAAAGACCTAAACATGTTACCCTAACAAAATAACAATAATTATATAATACCGTTGTGTTTTTGACGTAATAAACTATTTGTTTGATTGTGAGAGTTGAAACACAACGGAATGTCTTCGATTAAAGTAACTGTTGTGAGAAACTTTAATCACATCTGATCCACACAGGAACTAAGGAAGTGCAATTATATGCATTGTTCTCCTGTGAATGCCACAACACATTACTCACTTGTCCATACCGGTTTACACACAGCGTCATCCGAGCAAAGGATTGGACAACCTCTAGGGTTCAATCCTCAGCAGGATAAAAAATTCCTTTTCGCTGCTGTGTCCAGACCGGTTACTTCCCAAAGCGTACCAGCGATTTGTCTCGTAATATAACGACAGAAGCATGAAGGTAACCACTTATTTGTATTCTATTCCTAAAGTTAAGAATGCATGGGGCTTTGCCTCCATAAATATATATATAAACATATGGTAGTGATATGATGCATGAACATAGGGACAACTTTATACCTGTAAGTGACAAAAGAGGTCACGCGTCCCTAGCTGTTCACTGAACTCGTAGTTTCCTCTGTACGGACCCCACCAGGACGACAGCACCTAATCTAGTGAATTCTGTCGCCTGGAAGCGAAATGTTGGAAAAGCAAGAGACAACAAACCATCTACGGTGGACAAGTCCTCCTTATGACGCTCAGAGTAAGAACCGTAGTATTTAGATCGACTAAAATACAGTATTCACATTATCTCACTGGCTTCTTTATTGTTGTTGTTAGTTATGAATCAATATACAATACACAGTGAAGAGTGGGTGTCAACTTTCAACAAAGAGTAACTGGTTATTGGCTTATGTACTACGGGGTGTCCAACACAATAATTTGTGTAGGCTTTGAAGAAAAGATAGTCTAGTGAAAGGTAACTTGTATTGGTTATGATAACAAGTAGGTGTAATTGTGCGACCAAACGATATGTCAGAAGTCATTGATGAAAATCTGGAATGAATCAAGTGAGTGAGAACGGCAAATCTCAGGGTCTCGATTACAGATCGTATGTATTGAGCCAGGAGAAGAATCTAAAATATTTGATACCGATTTCATGCTTAGACAAAACATCAGACGTCGGGATAAATACTGAGGTAAGAATGTCGTTATTTTCGTGAACACTTTTTCAGACATTCGCTACGTATACGTTCTCCGCTCATAGAAAAGGAGGAAGGATTGCTGACTTGTGGAATGAAATTCCTTGCAACTTGCTAATACAGAAAAAATGCTCGCAGCAATATGCTACCACAAATTTCACAGTGGAAGACATTTATATCTGGCAAGGGAGGCAGCAAGTTCTTCCGAAACATTGCTACATACCTACCAAACTATAAGCTGTTCCAGAAAAATAGCATACTTCAAATTAACCTCAATGAAATTTCAAATCTCAAAAGTGACCAAAATTCACAGAGTTAAAAAATAACTATCAAAATTATGGTTTTGTAGTTCTATGTCCTGCTAACCAGCTCAACATCACGCCACACGTCTAAAATACGAATATTTTGCAAGCCGATTCAGCTCTGCTCTGTAACCAGAAATTTGCTTGTTCATAATTGAAATGACGACGGTCGGCACCGTTACAGTAACGAGGGCGTGCATTATTTATAAAGCTGGCATTGCACGAATGACAGTGATTACAGAAATATTCATGTTCGAGCCTGGATTAGGAGAAACGTGCTGCACAGAAACTAGGATTCAGCATTCGTCATACCGTCAGTGCCACCGCAGAACCCAGCGGTTTATCAATGTCGTACGTTCGCTGTGTGTGTCATGATACTGGTCGGTCATCCAGTTCGATTGCGACCCACAACACGAATTTCCTACGCGTGAACTCGGGCTTCGTATTGCATTGAGGCTGCAATGTTACTGATTGATCCACCATTTAAAATCTTTTCTTGCTACCACCTTATGTTGTGCTATCACCATTCTTCTCTATTGTATATTGCCTTCATAAACAGTAGGAATATACACATGCACACATCTGTCCTGTATTAATGATAATATCACAGCCGTTAGGTTCGTCCTTAACTGTGCTCGTTTGACCTGACAATCTTTGAATCATTTGAAGGATTTCTATGAAAGTGGCCAAGAATATCACGTTACAAAAAATCACAGAACAACTGCAAGAAGTGAACATTAGCCGCATTATGTTTGTCTTTCCGTCCTATCCACACTAGACGGATTGTAGTTAAATTTTACATTGATTAATTTTATTAAAATCGGCACAGAAATCCAAATTTTGATTAAACTTGGACATATTACAAAAAGACCTACAAACATCTGTGACTACTTTAGTTACCACCGTTGTTACCAAATTCTTTTTTTTTCTACCAAAGTTACTAATTTTACGCGTCCAATGTTTGCACTTGTTATCACGTGTGTCATAAGTATCAACTTTTCTGTTTACTACAGTTACCTTAGTCACAAAGTTTACAAACGTTACTAAGACGACATTTGCTACTTTGATTCCAATGGCGGCATGGACAGAGGTTTTGCTCTTCTTCAAAGCTTCCGGACTGGCTCTGGACCCAACTTGCTTCCAACCAATGGACACTGGTAGCTCTCTCTCAGTGGGTAAAGCAATTGATGAATAAAGGTGAAAATTTACCACCACCTAGATCAGAGGTTAAAACTGAGCTGTGCTACACATTCAGTCTTCACCTATGCTCAGGGAAAGGTCCGTCAAGAAACATAGAGGCATATTTATACGGCAGAACCTTAGGAGCGCCTTATACAAAAAGAACATTAATCTAAGTATTGAGGTTACAGCCTTCTCGCTGTTAGGATTACCTTCTACGTCACCAAAGGACCCTTCCTCAAACAATACCATATTATTGGTTTAACTTAAGTGTAAGGAACAGGGACGGCTCGTCCATAAGGGCTGCAGGGCTACATCTTTCCCAGAAATTCTGAGAAAAATTAACAAAATATCTGCGCACACGTTTTCGTTATTCTTTAAAAGGATACGGAGATAAAATTTTAATTTAAAATACTCGCGATGGACCATGGGCACTTCCGAGAGCGAGTGAACGTGTTGTGCCCTATTCAGACGTTGTGCGTAGTGCGAGGTGGGAACAGAGCGGCAGGTAAGTGGCGGGCCGGGCTGCAGGCAGTGAAGCACAAAGGCGGTTGAAAGGGGGAATTCGCACATCTGTTTACCATTTATAGCGCTTCAAACGCCAGAGTTTTGACGGCCATTTTAACCTAGCTGTTTCAAAATCATGTTTGTGAATGTTTTAATCTTTGTACCTGATGTTTTAAGGTAAGCCTGAACAATAAAAATGTAATGTACAGTCGAACCCGGTTATAACGACATCGGTTTATGCGAGACCTCGCCTATTGTGTCAGATGTTCTGTGATGCCAATTAATTCCTCACTGTTAGTCGTAATATTATACAAAGAAGTTATAACAACACTCATTTATAACGACACAAAATATTCACACACCTTCATGACATTGTAAATCAGTTCGACTCTATTTACAAGGAATCAATTTTCGTAATTAACTGTCGCCTAGAAGACGGGGATTAAGGATTTAGGTAAAGTAGCGCCTGATACTGTTATTTATCAGTCATCATCAAGCAAAAAAATACAAAGTTGCGAGAAAAGCTCTATTAGGCCTTCTCGTTAATCATGTAACAATCCCAACCACAAACCTAAAAGAAAGCTCATGAGCCGCCACTGACGACAAACGTATTTATACTGATGTACGGCACATGAATTTTCTTTTCGCCTACGGTAAATGCATAGCGATATTTGTATTTTCGAAACAAAAAAAAATCTCCGCATATATTCCTAAACGTTATATAATCACATAATCACACAGCCTTTATTTCGTTGTTGGGTACAAATCTTAATGCAAGTCAATGATTATTTGTGGCTTGCAAGTGGAGATAATTTTGTGATGGGAACTTTTGCTGACTACAAGGACACGCTAGCTACCATCTCCAGAAACGTAAAATGGAAGAAGCGCCGCACAATCAATTTTCTTTCCTACGCCATTCTGCAGGGCTCCCTACCTGCAAGCATTTTAATTATCTCCACATCCTTCCTCTCAAAAATAAGATGCGGAAGTGTTTACCACAAAATTTTCACTGTTTCTTATCTCTTTTGTCGAAATTTCAAGCTTCACTTGTTGTACTAATTAAGGTAACAGAACAGACTTCAACCTTTTTTACATAAATCAATTTCTTACACAAATCATATTAATAATGAGTTTTATATTTTAAGTCACAAACAGGCCAGTTATATCAAAGGGTTAACAGCATATTGACATCTCATCCATATGGTCTTTCATTGATAGTTCATGCATTCATGATGACTGAAGAAGTCATTCAAATACTCGTTAATAAAATATTATTTTCTTATAAATGTAGCTGAGATCTGTCAGTTATGAGCGGGAGATACGAGGCACGTGTCATGAAATATAAAATAACACTTAAACATCAGTTGTTCAAAAGATAGTTCATTATTCGTAAATTTATCATCGTCTGAAAATTTATACTCGATAATGCGCATGGGAACATAATCTTTGTTTCACAACTCCTGCCTCGCGCAATAGCAAATAAATGTGTCGCATACACACGACTTTGCAAAAAAAAAAAAAGGTCTGAAACGGCGTACTTAAATGTTTTGTCAAGCGGTAGTTTGTGGATAACGGGATAAAGTTTTTTTTTTTTACATTTAAGAAGAAATTCTGTTTAAGCGATGTATATATCGACATGAAATATATCGATAATAAGAGTAATCAATAGTTGATATTAACACATTAAAGGAGAAATTACGTTTTACTTCAGATTGTCAACAACTCTTTTATTACCACATCATTTTTAATCATCTGACATGTCAAACATTATGGCAATAAACAATCAACAACAAATATCCGAATGAAATAAGTCCTGATTCTGTAATTCACTTAGCGTGATTACATCCCTCGCAATTCTGCCACTTGAGGTAACATTTATCGAATAATCACTGCATTCGCTTTTCACAAAAGGCATTATAAAATTAAAAGATAAGAGCGTTACAAGTTCTCATACTTTGGTCTATTCGATTATATTAAAACGCGCCTTTTAGTTCAAATAATCACCCCGTTGAACAGTGAAATTGTGAGACTTACATTTATATTTGATCTACATTTGGTATGATGATGAGATTAAAAATGTTGCGGGAAATTTGTGGGGAAATATCATACTGCACTTCTACTTAATTTCACCAAAACTTCAGTTTACCATGACAGAAGTGTCACTGGTTACACTTATACCAATATCGGACTGTTTAGCTCATTGATCTTTACCTTAAAACTCGTGCTAAATTCCTCATAAAGTGATTAGGAATTTCTTTGTTCTACTTCGACTGACAGGGTTGGCCGGAAATTCATCAGCTGAGGATTTCCAGTCGGTTGTATCGGAGATCCCAGTCACATGCAATGGTTGAGCAGAATAAAGACTGCCAGAGGAAAATCGGAGTACGCGACAAAAAAAAAGTCTTCAAGTTACTTTTCACACCACAGTTGGCATAAAGAGTGCACAGTGAACGAACTTCGGATTTCGCTGTGCGAATATGGTGTCTAAACGACTCAGGTACGGCAAGGGGCAAAAAAGATTTGAACTTTCTCCTGTACAACGCAATATATCTTGAAACGCAAAATCCCATACAGTTTTCAAATGTCAGTAAGAAGACGCGACAAAATTGCGTGGAAAATCCGAATGTCACTCTCAAAACTTTTATAGATAATATGCAGTGCTAGCTCCGTATGGCACAGAATTTCTGTGCAGATTTGTCGCGTTTATTCGCAACACAAAACAGAAATAAGGACAGTAGGGAGGCCATACGCTTTTATAGAATCATACAAACGAAGAATTAAATATGTGCATCACTTCAATGTAATCTAACGTTCAGGTGACCGTGCATCGCGAAAAAATTCTTATAATAAAACCAACTAGATGTAACAATTCCTCCAATTTATTTTTGGATTAAAATTCTAGATGTTTCGGAGAGTTCCTCTGTCCATCATCAGGAGTTTTTCACTATGCACAACAAAGGTGCATGTCATACGAGTTTGCTGACATATACCATTGCTGTGTGTACAGTGAAAAACTCCTGATGATGGACAGAGGAACTGTCCGAATCATGTAGGGTCTTATCCCAAAAACAAATTTAAGAAATTAGTGAATCTAATTGGTTTTATTACAAGAATTTTAAAGTAAGTGACAGTATGGTTGTCTATACGTGCAGTACACGTTTGGAGAAGCCAGAAAAGTGACTACGTCAGCACATACGACTGTCTTTACAGTTCATAGAGCTGAAAACACATTGAAGTCAGATGTACAGTTACCGTCAGCGACTCAGGTTTCGGTACACCCACGCACTCACTAAGTACTTTGGCACTGTGTACAGAACACTGAATAAACGGATTTCAAAATTCTTGATTCAGGACATCTGGAAAGTGGCCGTCGTGTTTCGGTAAACACTACTCTAGATAAGATATATACAAAATAAAAAGAATATCTCTGAGTGAATTTCCCTCTATGAAGCAAATATTCTTGCTTAAGTGTTGCTGTTCATTTACTCCCAATATGAGTTAAGAGTGACTTTCTATTTGGCACACCGTGGTGAGAAGTTCTGTCGTTCTGTATGTGTAGAAATAAACAAACTTTTTTAGGAATATGGCGGGAAAATCTCTCTTCGGATTTTAAAATGGGAAAATTAATTTGGTTGGCAAATTCCACTTCATTTCTATAGAGTTCGAAACTTCATGTTTATAGTAATAAAATGTACAGGATATGAGTACAATCAAGTTATCACGCTTAAAGGGAGACATATGGCAGCAGCAATGTGTATTCCATGTTACCTATTCGTTTAGTTAAATGGAACTGAAAACGTTAGAAGGTATATGGAGACATACAGAGTTATAAATTGTCACTTTGCCAATTGAAGCTTAAACTGCAATCAGTTCTCGATTACAACTCGAAAGACCTATTCACAGCCATATAATATGGATTCAAGAGAGACTAGCGTGGGAGTTTGTTACGTTCAAACGTACAAACTGAAGCATAACCATGAATTTAACTTCATTACCACAGTACACAAACATACACACAATCCTCCCAATAGTTGGATCCTATTATAAATATGGTCATCAAACACCCTCCCTAACTATCTCAACGACCCTTATTATAGGGTACTATTTTGCAAAGTCACCACGATGTAATATCCCCAATTCTCTGCCGTCCGTAACATAGTGTAATTTGTAATGTGAAGCGGATGGCGTGCTTCATGTGCTGTGTGATGAGAGGGCGATAAATTATTAGAGCGATTTAGTTGTTATTTTGGTCCCTCAATTCCCACGAGCCTCACCGCAGACGGACAATGTTTCCCTCTGTCTACAGCACTGAACCAGTGCCGAAACGAACGGCAGCCAAGCTCATTTTCAAACCAATTCACACATGTTACCAAACATGTTTTATCAACTGCACCCATTACACATATCCACCCAACTTCAACAGCAGACATCATGTCATATACACAGAAATAAAGAGTGTATTATTTGATTGGTAATATTTATTGCGACCAGTTCAGATATAGGATAATTAACTTTTAAGCATTAGGTTCACAGCTCGAATGTCTGGACTCCAGTTTAGACACATGGCACAGTAGAAAATTTTGAGGCTTTGCTTCTTTGTAATCTACAGGAGGGGTCTCGCATCCGTCGTGTCTCTAAACCAGTATCACGATTCAAGAGATTACAATCTTTGTCTTATTACAATAATATAAACAGCCAACTAGATGCGAAAATAAATTTTTATTGATAATTATAATCAACTCAACAGTCTAGTGCTCATGAGGATGGGCGAAATTATCGCCCGAAACATGTTGATCTGATTATAATTATCAATAAAAATTTATTTTCGCATCTGGTTGGCTGTTTATATTATTGTATCAATGATTAACGGTCACGCAAACATCAAACTCTATCTTATTCTTCAGCGAAATAATAATTTTCCTCATAAACGCAGAGATTCGGAATAAAAACTCTGTTTCTAAATATTATTAAAACGAGGTTGTTATTCAGCAGCTTCAGAATTTGAACTGCTCATAAAATATTACTCGAGGGATCTAATTAAAATGGGTGAGTTGGGCTGGGTAACTATCATGAAAGTAGAAGAGAAATGCTTACAGCGGTTTAGCAAGAAAACCTGAGAGAGGAGACCACTGCAGGACTTCGGAGTACAAGGTGAGATATTATTAGAATGGACCGTAAAAAGAAAGAATTGGAGGGCATAGAGAGAATTCATGTGACTTAAGACATGGACAAATGGAAGCCTCGTACACACACACACACACACACATTATATATATATATATATATATATATATATATATATACAGAGAGAGAGAGGGAGAGCAACGACATTTATGCTTCCATAAAAGTCGGGGAATTATTGACTATCTGAGGAAATGTTAGCTTTCACAAGAAGAACGCTAGTCCATGGAAATAGTTCGTTTATCAACGGAGTCAAAGAGCTGTATATTTCCCCCAGACTCTCATTATGGAACGAAATGCCACTCTACAATGTATTCTACTGTATGCACAAGCACTTACGACGGTGCAATAGTTGTGTAGTCAATCTTCCCTAGAACTACATTGTTTAATGCAACATTCTGAGTTTTTCACCCCTTCCACGTGAGCACACATTTAAGTAAGCCCGACGAACTCCTATTAGCAATGTTTCATTTATACCAGTCAGCGAACGTGATTGTTAATTATACTATGCAAGACTGCCAGAGGAGCCGAGCAATCACAGACAGTGTTTCTGGCTGTGTTGTTCTGGTAGCTGTAGTGACAGTTCAAACATAATAAAAACATCATTAGTATGCAGCAACACAACATGCGATTGGCGGAACTGAGATGCTTTATTAATTCATACGACAAGACCCAGTGTGTAGTGGGATGATACGTCTGCCTGTCAGGCAAAGAACAAACGCTGTATGCTACGTTAACACCTACCGCATTTCACCACCGCAACCACAAGTAAACCTAATTTATTTCGATATATCCGATTGTTCCATTATGTATATAAGTGCATACTGCGTACTTACGAAGGCTTATAGTTTTATATCGTATGTTTAGAATACTCAGACACCGGCAATCAGCGTTTTATTTCTGGCCTACTTGAATTGCATAATTTCAAATTTACGTTTTGGGGGTTCAAAATAAAATGTCGCTAAAAAGCTACATGTCTGAAGCTATAACACTTGCAAACTTGTATTCACTACTCAGAAGAGGAATTCATCAGAGATATAAGACGCTAAGATATATACAGTAGCCTTCAAGACCCTAGGCTTTACCTTTTACTCTGCACACGGAACCAGACGCCTTGCGCTGTGCCAACGGAAATTATGTGGGAAGGAAATAGGACGTTTCGAGGTGTACTTGAGGATTATCACTGTCAGGGTTTGAAAATCTGCGGACCTTCCATCCTGCTGCTTTCAGCGCCCGTGGTACAGTAAATTCTCGCATAACTCTCAGATTCTAAGGAGGGTGATCGTTAATTAGTCTGATGTGGTGAGAAACATAACAAGCACTTGGACAGCTTGGGGTTAGGGAATACCACTAGACTAACACGGCACCCAGCCACTATTCCACAAAAGAAATGAGACTGCTCCCTCTAGAATAGTTATACTGTAATTTACGATCACGATGGACGCTTGTGTTTATGGTTTGTGTTAAGCAGCAATTTATACTTTCAGCTTGCTTAGATATTTAGTCACAAAACATAAGTTCCAGACAGTAAAGAATGACTCCATTAAATATGCGGAAAATAAACAGCGCCACGGACATGTATAAGCAACAATAATGTGAAATAATATTGACTTGCATAGTGTCAATAATAAGAGCAACAGCAATAATAAAAATCATGTACAGCGGCAGTAATACCACACAAACACTGGCACTTTAAAACTGCACACATAAATATTATGTCAATGTGCCCCTTCACACTAGGAATGGTACTGCATCACGTTTTGCACATGATGCCAACTCCCGCCACGTTCACACATTAAAAACAATTTCAAAACAAATAAAAAACTCCAATTACGTATTTGTATTATTAAACACAACAAAAGTTTTCTAATGTTTCTTAGATACATTACATAGGTGCCACTCACATCTCTCAAACCACGGAATGTACTGCCATGGGAAAGACAACTTTTCGGACATCTCAAAACAAGTTTTCTTGGGATTTCTCCGCCTTCACATAAATGATCGGTCGGTCCCACGTCTCCAGTTGCAGTTGCATGCTTCACACGCAGCCATCTCGATCAAAATTCGACAAAATTAATTATCTTGCATTAAAGTCGACCAAATTACGCTTCCACACTACTTTTCAATTTATGGGGAACATCGTTCTTCTTTGTGATAATAATATAAACATTTAAGTGACTTACTAAGAAACGACAAAATTTCGCTGTTACAGGCGAGTCACGCGTATACCTGCCCGGGTTTCCTAACAGCCTAACATTACTGTACATAAACAGAATAATTATGTTGGATAACAGGGAAACTTGCTCAATGATCTGCTGTGTCTTCTGCCTCAAACATACATTACAAAGAACAGATCCAGTAATCACGACAACGGTGTTCGATTGAAAGCCACAGCAACAATGTGAGTTTTAACATGACTCATTATTAGGGCTTAAATTGTGTAAATCATTTGAGGTACAGCAGCCACTGAATACCCAAATTACTTCAAGAGTAAAAAATCTTGCATTATGACAATACGGTTGAATTATGCGTTTTGTATCATTCTAAAAAAAAACAATTTATTTCCTGAATAGAAATAATTTTCTTTTGACCAAAATGCAGTGTGTTTACTGTGAGACAGGATCAGAATTTGTGTATTATTTGGGTCACGCTTGTGTCTCATGGGGTTAAGTTTTACTGGAACCTGCTAAACAGCTACAATTTTACAGGCCTACGGAATGCAGATATAAAAGGCAGACAATAAGCCGAAACGTTGTTATAAGAATGTCGTTTGACGCCAAAAACTCAGTTCCGTTGTAGTGCTGACGGCGTTGTTACACAATACTCGTACTGCGGCAACACTCAATTCGTGTTAGCAAATTTGTATCGTGTGAGAGCAGTACTGTGGTTTCGTGACTGACACGTCTCCGTCCCTATTCAAAGGCCTCTCGTCGAACTGTAGAAATGGAGGCAGGCCACTGGGACTTCGAATTTATTCACCAGTCTAGTCACACAACTGTTTAGATATTATCTGAAACAGGTCGAGATGATTTCGTTCTACATTCTTCCATTCTACAGTAAACGCTCTAATCAAATTTGCGGCTGAAAGAATGAACTTCTAATTATTTTACACCTTTAAGGCATGTGATAAAAGTGCAAGACGACGGCACATTCACTTATTTATGTCTGATGAAAGCTGTCAGTACCTCAGGCCATGTTGTGTGAAAACAACAGGGATGATGTTCATCGTGCAATGCATGTCAGCGCCGTAAAGGGCGGCAACTTCTCCAGCACCGCTGTGAAGCGTGAAGTATATATCAGACATTGCAGGCAGTCACATTATTACGGTCCTGATATGATGCGAATGGATTAGCTGAAAGTATATTTTGTAATTACAAGAAATCTACGTAAAATTATCCCAGATAACGGATTAACACTGCAAGACATACACATATATTTGAAATACTAAAATTTTATAAATACCCATGTTTCCAATTTCAAAAACAAGTTAGGGCCAGAATTTTGGAATGAGATTCGGGTTTCTAGAACTCTGCGAGTGTGGAGGTGGGGGAAGAATGCGGATGTTTAGTCTACTGTCAGTTCTCGTAAACAATAACCGATCACCGGAAACCAAATATGGTGTGCTGAAGAATTACAACCTTCGTTCTTAACGGCTTAAACGTGTGTATTGATATAAATAATAAATCGCTGAGAGGGGAAAGATACAGTAATCATTAATTATGAAATTACACAGAAATTCAAACAGACGACGGATAGCTCACGAAGAAAATTTTGGAAAATTTTGACAATGGCGCTGCTTGTTTCACACAGTTTGTAGCAAGTAGAGATAATTATCTCTACGTAGTATTGCGCTTTCCTAATGTTTGCATTTCGTTAATTACAGAGTCCCATTTCAAATCTGTGAATGTAGAATGCTGCTTATTATTTCCTTCAGAAATTATAAATAATACGTAGCTACACAAAACCTTTATTCGTAGTAATATAGTGAAAAGAAAGTTCGCTGGAAGAATAGACGACTTTGAACTGAAATGTACTTGAAGGTTTTAAACTGCATCGTATTTTCGGATTTCAAAGCAAAGTGAAACCTACGAACGCAAACAATAGGCAGACAACGAGCCGATTCATCACATTCTCCAACTTCCTCTGTTCCATTTTACGTAGTTAAGCAGTTAACCAACTCTGCTTTATGAACAAACGAACAATTTCCAACAGTCTATTTGAACGTGCTAAATGTAACGCCTGACTCATATTTCAATCTGTGAAAGTTACTCTCTAATCTGCTACCTTTCGCTGCCCATTCTGTAGTGTTTGGCGAAGGAGTGCTTTTATATTTGTAGGCAAGGAACCACTGAGGATGTTAGCAGTAATTCAAGCCTCCGTTACAGACAGGTCAAGCACAGCCACGATTATCTAGACACATGGCACCCATTCCGATGGGACATTCACGGTTTTCACCCTTCAATAAATTGCGAAAACTTTGCAGTGTATCTCTGACCGCAATCAGGGACATGGTGGTCGCCACCAATTCAAGGTTGCTCCTGTAGTTCCCACAAATACGGCAGATTTGTACTATAATATGAACTCCTGAAAGCATTGTTTCAGAAAGTCAATATACATAAGATGTGTATTCCTACTCAGACAGAAAATACACAAATTTCTGATCCAACTTGAACACTTCGCTTGGCACAGTTGCTAATAGTGGTGAACGAAGCTAGACCTATGTGTCTTATCGTTCTGTCCACACACGTTATTCAGTAAAATTGTTGTTTTTTTTGTCGTTATATAAACAATTAGAACAGGTCATAATTTAATTGGCATTCCAATGTACTCTATTTACGTATACTGAAATGATACAACCGATAAATATGTCAGTTTTATGGCGTATTATTTTACCATAATCTAAGAAAATCAGAAGTACTACTTCGAATATCAAGAGGGCTAACAAAATTCAAAGGCTCTTGAAATGGTCGTGCGAAAATCGATGTTGATATGAAAAACTGGTTTGGAGAGAAAGAGAAAAGGTATGGTAATTATTTCCGGATACCCGATGTAATTCTTGAACATGAGAGCAGTACCTCTAAATTTCTTACTAAATGATATATTTCCTTTGACAATAACAAAATATGTTATTTCAAGTCAATTTGCGTCGCCACAGATCGGTACAGCTTGACACAATATAAACCTAACAAAGAGTAACCGATGTTTTGGTACTTCAAAGGCGCAAATAGAACGTTACTTAGAAGTAACTTAACTGTGCACTAGAAAATATTTTGATCTGAGATAAAACTGTCTTAGCAGTTGGGATTATTCCGTAAAACAAAAATTTATATTTCATTACACGAAAACAGAGCTCAAGCAACAGTAAACAAGCAACAGTAAATAAGCTGTGACACGTACTTTAGAACTACAAGTTCTTTAACTTATTAATTAACAATAACGAAGAGAATCTCTTTATATACAATTCTCGCTCTTAATGAAAACTGATTCCAGAACATTGTGTGATAAGAGTGCACAGGGAAGATTTCATTTAATTTTATCTTCACGTTTCGCATTTCTGACTCTTCCATTCTCCCTTCTCGTTCCTTTTTATCTCTATTTTTTTTTACATCTGGATGATCTTCTCTCTCTTCTTCCTGTGGATTTCAATTTCCTTCTGTCCGACTGTGTTTAAAATATGCTGACATTTCAGATGTTTGCATTTTATTTTCCCTTTCCCGTGCTTCTCCTCTTGAGGCTCGGAGCAAGATGTTAGGAGATGGTCACGTGACTAATGTTCGTCTAGCAGTGTGTATGCGGGTCTCACTGCCGACACTTTACATAGCAACGAGACCCCACCTAATGCTCCTTCTTTCCCTTTTATTTCTTTCATATATAAACTACACCCATTCGGACGATCTTTCTAACTCTTCTTGCATAGCCTTTCGTCTTTTCTCTAAACGTACGTGTTCACTTCTCCTTCCCTGTTCTTAGTGAAGACGGTGGAAGATGAACAACTCGCCGTAATGACGACTGCCTCTAAAACTCGGCGATGAGATGGCCGAACTTTGGCCTGCACCATACTTTTACCGTGATTTAGTATGATTCAGCGCCGCATAAAGGCCTTATTTTAACAAAGTTCAGTTTAATGAGATTCTCAAGTAAGGAATCTTTCTTTAGGCATAGAATAATTTGCTATCTTTCATCTTATGAGGTATAAAATTTTTATAAATTAAAAACAATTCGATAGAACGCATCTTGTTAAGCTGAATAACGCGCCAAGAGAATGTGTTTGTCAGCTATATCATTTAAATTCGAAGTTTAAATTCGGCACTCTAAATGTTTCAGTTCCACTTTAGAGTGCCAGTCAAACTAGTAATGACATTGCTTCTATGCCCATTAACAGGAGAGAAATATTCAGCTGCAGAATGTCACTGCCTTATGATCCGTCCACACAAAAGGCTCTATTGAATATTCTGTCATTTAATTAATACCCAACTAAGCTTCATATTTTACATAATTGAATTATTTTTTCACCCATGATGCAGGCAAGTTACATTAAGAGAATGCATTAGACAATGGACTGTCGTGACAATTTTGGAGAAAAATTGCACATTTATATAATAAATATCATATAATAGTATAAAAAAGTTATTCCCCTAAAGATCTTATTGAAATCACAATCTACGGCCAGGAATTTGAATTCAGCTCAGGATGTGAAGATTTAAAGTGAGTTATCTTGTGACAACAGACATCAGCTGTGATGTTATCTTACTGTCTTCTAGCGATGTTTTCAAATACGGAACGTAAAGTGGCTAAGGACATTTCTGACAACTGGAAGACACACGTGAATGGAGCCAATAGGATGATCACATTTCTAACTTATCCAAACAATATGAGTTCTGGATTTGATTGCTTTTGACACACTCGTTTCAAACATAAGTAAAGAGTTCAAACATAATGTCGGGACTGTATTGTTGGTACAAGGGTGGTATGTAACTGTACACAGACAGGTTATAAACATTTTGAAGACGATACGACAGTATTAAAAAAAACGAATCAGTTACTAAACCACTTAAAGACTGATGCAAAAAGGAAGAGTGGAAGATAATTTAACCAGAGGAAGAACAGCAAATCGGAATCATAGACAATGTCAGGACTTTTTGCTAATAAGCGAAGAAGAATTGTAGGAAGAATGGCAGAAAGAAAAGTCACAGTTTGAATTCTAAAGATGGCGCGTGTAGTGAGATAAGACTTCTGATCAAGAAAATACAAGAGAATTATTTAAAGACAGACAGTGTAACAGGAGCCGTCGTGGTAAATTAAGTCATTCTTCAAAGAATCGGCTTGGCTCTTTCTGAAACAGTACAACTACCTTGTGTATTGAGAAGTTTCCACTAACGACAGCATTCACGTTACCGTAAAGAAGTCACGGGGGCAAATATTATAATATTTTGGGATTAATGTTTACAAAGCTTTTTTTTTCTCTCACGGACTTTGATGGGCTGTCGCGCCGCTTGAAATAATATTAATTTACAAAATTCGAAGTTTTAACTCAGAATATTGGTCACCCTGATATTCTTTATGATCAACAATACAATATTTTAGTAAATGTAAGTAAAGTTCGGAATGTCTCTTGGTGTTTCTTACTCTAAGATTATTTGATGTTTCATTTCATTATGAACCAATACCTTTAGATAAATAAAGCCGTCACGAACGCGACACCGCGTTATTAGGCGAGTAGTTCCAGACGTTTCGAAATATCGTGGCGCCTTTAAATTGAACAGCTAAACAGTAAAACAAAAATTCTCCGACTACTAAAAACCTTGAAGATGAAGGGCTCATGATCCCTCGAAACGTCGCGATCTGTTTACCCGCTGACACAACATCACATTCAAGAAAACGTGTTTGCACCATCACATCGCTGTGAGAAGCTAAGCTCACAAAAAATATTTACTACCCTTTATTTTTCAATCCATCATCTTTGACAGTTAAACACACTAGTTTGTCAATAACAGTGGAGAACCATTTGCACATCCACGTCTTCAATTTCGGTCTAGATAACGCTGGAGAAATTTTAAGAGTGATATGTTGTAGCCCCGAAACTAGGAAAGGTGCAGAGGGTAACAGACGAAGACCGTTGATAAATGGTGCATTCCAATTACGATCCAAGCCAAATGGAGAGTGGAAAGAATAACTACACAAGCGAAGAAAGCTTTCTCGTTAAGGATTCAGTGAAAATATACAGCAACACCACAATACAATATGTAGCAAGATGTAATTTAATGATCTTGAAAATGAATGCAGTACGTTCGTGCGAAACTGTAGTGTCTACCTACTATCATTATTTACTCCATGAAGAAGAATCTTTCTTGAGAAGCTAACCGGTTTGCAGCTAGTCAAGAAATTCCCCGCATTTTATATAGCCCGAAGTTTCATTACCACATTCAACTATTATCACACACAATATTAAAACCCACAAGACTGCATTTTTAATTAACATGAAACTGAAGCCAGGTCAAGTTTGTGCCTGAATCTAAGCTTTACATTCGAACTCCAAGCTTAGCACGAATGCCCAGAACGATCATAAATGTACCAATTAAAACAACGTATGTGAAAACGCTGAAAAAGTATGAAACTTTTATGCTCTTGTTCGGAAAAGTACATCCCCAACCAGTGGAAACATTTTGTCCGTCTGTCTATATACATATCGGGAAACATTTATAATTTGTTGTGAAATTCCTTAATATTCCGAAACATGTGCACCAGAATTCCTTTCTTAGCAACCCCTGACATATCTCTGAGCGCATTTCTTTATTTATGCTCCGTTATAGAACTGCTTATTTCATTTTTATCCCTCGAGAGAAGGACGCAGAGTCACACTACTTCATACACGAATGTAACACCACGACGACGATCGGATTTGGAACGAAAATGTTCCTTCACCCATACTAGCTCTTATGTGACATAGTTCCTGAATGGATTCTCTTCTAAAGAAATCTAGAAATGTTATTCGTCTGTGTCGGCCCATACAGATAATACATTTCTTCTGTAGAATATAGCTTCAACCACTGCGTGGCTATCTATCTGGAAAATCAATCTCGCTCACCATATATCTTTAGGGAGTAGTTTATTTTGGGCACTAAATTCAAACTACATACAGGCCTACTGAATTTGCAACCGAAAATATGGTTATATCTACAAACGTAATCACATGGAACCCTACGAACGTATTAACGGCGATTAAATAAAATGAATCTTAGGCTTGAACACATTTCATTACAAAAATTTCCTCACCAAATGAATTTTTGTAAGGTTTATGGTTATGACTTTGACGAATGCTCATATGTTTTCGAGCTTCAAGGCTGATGGAAATGTAGCTTTGTATATACATCCAGTATTTTGGAAGACCATTATACTTCCTCCTCTAACCGTAAAGCAATACGCAGACAGCTCAGTCAAAACGCAGGCAACTAATTACAAGAAATTTTGCCAAAAACTTGCAACGATGTTTGATTACTACAAGTATAGTGTTGATGACAAAGTTCGTTTAATTAGTATGGCAATATATGTGCGTGGCACTTACCGTCAAACACAACTATTTTATTGATTAATTATTGTAGGTTTACAACAACATGTTTCGGCCCAGGAATAGGGCCGAAACATGTTGTTGTAAACCTACAATAATTAATCAATAATATAGGTGTGTTTGACGGTAAGTGCCACGCACATATATTGCCATACTAATTGTATATCACACAACGGGGATGACGCACATAAAGACAAAGTTCGTTAGTAACACTGCAGCAATGTCATTAGTTTGCGCGATAAACCTGCACGTTTGTGACTGCAAAGATATAGATGGAAACTGAGGACAAGCCTACACAGATAAATACGGAAGTACGACAAATTCAACGAAGCCGGACTTAAAATCTGGCAGTCAAGCGAGACTTTTGGTGTCGGCCATCTGCGGCAGCTGCCATCATAAATGATGTCATGGAAGATAAAGACGCCAGTACAGAAGTGTAATCATTGCACTGGAGTTTGTTTAAAAATATTCAAGGATGTTACTGAAACCAGTAATTATACTTAGAGAGTCGATCATCACACGCAACTGTAAGCAAGTTATGTGTCTCTAAGTTACTAATTAAACTAATATAAACTCATCTGTATTTTCACTGTTTCAACCAAATCTTTTGTGAATTTGAAGTTAACCATTATTAGATTTCATAAAAACAAAAATTTGCGCACATAAAATATACTTAACATATAAAATGGTATATAGATATGTATAATGATTTAATCGTATGATTTATCATTATACATATTATACGTGTGTGGTAACTGTTGGTTTTACAAGAAGAAACATATCTCAGTGTACTGGATGAATAAAGCCACGTTTCTCAGTATATTCAGCCTATGGTGATACATTTACATGTCTACTATATTTATACTTTTACTTTTATCTAAATGCACTAACACAAACAATCGTAACTTCAAATTCCGCCGTCTAATTCGTCGTATAACTAGATGCACATACTGATATACGTGAGTGTGCAAGTGTATCTAATTACGCACATAAACAGTCCCAGCTCGTTTGTGCTGACCTACAGTGCCCACTGTATATGTGTGTATACACATAGACGTAAAGAAATAAGTTTATATATGAATTTCTTGCGTCTTTTAAAGAGTAACCACTCAGGCACGAACTCATTTAAGGTAACAAGCCACAATGCGATAAACACAGGTGTTAAAGATAAGCCAAACTGACAGGGTATAAAAAGGTTGGGAAATACATTTCACATCTCTCCACAATAACCAAATAAAAGAAATGAAATGAGATTAAAAAAAGACTATATTGTCCATAAAAGACTATATTGTCCATACACTTGAATGTACTGTTAAATACGTTCACGGATTAGTCTAAATAAAATATAGTCACTAAATACATCGCCTATTTTGGAGAGCACAAATTTCCACCGTTTGCCGAATATCGGTTCTTAAGAACGAATTTTCAATCCACTTTTTATTTACGATAAAGAAACAACGAAATTTTTATACCGATAACTGAATGCCGTAGACACTTACTGTTCTTAGGTACAGAAGTCCGTAATAGTGTATCCTTATTGTCCATATATTATGTATTTAGACAGTAAAGTTACGAAACATTTAATGAAGTAGTGTGGAAGATGAGGGTGAAGATTGCTTACCGTTTCATCTCACTGAAACATCGAAATTCGAGGTCCCAATGCA
>Ga0123353_10001313_pt1 | contig 30472 bp, 24 predicted proteins | sample TergutLab28metaG_3_FD_92763 | JGI IMG/M metagenome (GOLD analysis project Ga0123353, IMG submission 92763) | Labiotermes labralis P3 segment gut microbial communities from Petit-Saut dam, French Guiana - Lab288 P3 | ecosystem: Host-associated > Arthropoda: Insects > Digestive system > Gut ...
GGCTGATTTCGGCGAACTCGTCCATGATGCGTTCGAATTCGGGCAGGAGGCAGGCTTCGAGGAATTTTTCCCATCCGAACGTGAGCATCGGCCACATGAAGAGGGTGTTGTAGAAAAACGCGAACGCCCCGTTGCCCGGCTGCGGGCCGGTCCAGTCGGCGGGAAAGAACGGGCGGTAGAAATTGTAGAGGGCGTCCTCGGTGCGGAAGTCGAACGCGGAGATCACGGGTTTGCCTCGGAAATCGGCGTTGGCGAGCGGGCTGAAGGCGAGCACCTGGTCGATGTCGGCGAAGTCCTTGCCCCAGTCCCACTCGGCCGTGATCGAGTCGCCCCAGCGGACGTGGCGGAGACCCTTGTCGTCGGTGACGGCTTGACCGTTGGAGAAATCGGTGGGCGGGCGCGGTTTGGGGTCGTCGGTGGCGGGCACGTCCAGGCCGAGCATCGGGTAAAGTTCCCGCATCCGCTGCCGGCACAGGCGGGGGTGTTCGTAGTAGTCAATGCCCGTGATAAACGTCTCGGCGTCCGGGCAGGACCAGTTTTCCCACTGCGGAATTTGTTTCGGGGCCAGCCCCATGAACGCTTGATAGCGAATGTCGGGTTGCATGTGTTGTTTTCCTTTCAAAAGAGCCAATAGCCATCAGCCAATAGCCACCAGGGTTTCGAGGTCCTGTATGCCCGTCGTGGCATGACGTGAGACTGTAGCACGGTTGGTGTGGAAAACATATAGATTAACGCTGTAGTTTGAGTCTGGCGTACTGTTCCTCCGGCACGCCTTGTTCGCGCATCAGGTTGGCGAGTTTTTCCCGCATCATGTTTACGACCTCGGGCTTTTCGTGTACGAGGTTCACCTGCTGATCCGGGTCGTTCCGGCGGTCGAAGAGCAGTTCGGGGTAGGGCGGTTCGCCCTGGACGGGGATTTTCCAGACCGGGCCGTCGACGCCGGGCATGAATTGGCCGCCGACGATTCCGGGACAGGGGCCGTGGTGGGAGTACATTGCCGAGTACCAATACAGCGGCACGGAGTTGTCCCACGAGGTGAACCAGGAGTAGTCGTTCGTGGTCAGCATGGCCCCGCAGCCGAACCAGCCGTACATCACGGCGTCGCGGTGGTCGGTCGTTTGCCCGGTCAGCAGCGGCAGCAGCGAGCGGCCGTGGGGGGACTTGATCTCCGGCGCGTCCAGCATCTCCAGGATCGTCGGATAGATGTCGATGGCCGTCGTCAGCGCGTCCACCCGCCGCGGGCCGGGGTGTTTCGGGTGCCAGATCATCAGCGGAATGTGCGCCGCGGTGTCGTACAGCGGCGGCTGTTTGCCGTAGCGCTGGCGTTCGCCGAGTTCATGGCCGTGGTCGGTGGTGACAATGACGGCGGTGTTGTCCCACAGGTTGTGCTCGTCGAGCTTGTCGAACAGTTTGCCCATAAACGCGTCCACCATGGCGAGTTTACCCATGTACTGCGAGCGGATGTACGCGACCTCCTCGGGCGTGGTGGAGTTCCAGAAGGCGTCGTTATGGCCGTGATAACCGTCCTGATACGGCGGCCAGCAGGTCATGCCTTCGCCGGTCTGGTCGGTGAACATGGACTTGTAGGGTTCGGGCACGTGGAAGGGTTCGTGGGCGTCGAAGCACTCGACCCAGAGGAAGAATTTTTCGTGGGTGTGGTTGGTGTCCAGCCAGTCGCAGGCCTGGGCGAAGGTTTTCGGCGCGAAGAAGTCCTCGGGTTGGGTGAAATCCTTCACATTATTATAGTACTGCCGACTGTAGCCGGGGCGGCCTCGTTTGGCGATGCTGTCGGCCCAGTCGGGCAGTTCGCCGTCGATGGGATCGGAGTTCCAGTTGTCCAGTTCGTGTCCGCGGAGGCACCGGGCGGCTTGGAAGTGTTCGAGATAGCCGTGGGCGCCGTTTTCCCAGTAGTGGTAGTGGTCGGTGACGATGGCCGTGGTCGCTCCGGCGATTCGGGCTTCGCGGGCGATGGGGCGGTCGAACGGTTCGAGGTGTCCCCATCCTCGCCAGAAGAACTCCTGCCGCCCTGTCATGAGTTCGCGTCGCGCGGGCATGCACGGGGCCGCCCCGATAAAATGGCCGTCGAACACGGCCGCCCGCCGGGCGAACCGGTCCATGTTCGGCGTCACGCCCGACGCACAGCCGTACGTGCCCAGAAAATGCCGGTTCATGCTGTCAACGAGAATGGTGATGACGTTCATAAATATCGGAGAGAGTGGGATTCGAACCCACGGTGCTCTTACGAGCACACCGGTTTTCGAGACCGGCCCATTCAGCCGCTCTGGCATCTCTCCACGACCGAGCGGAACATTATGTGCGGGAAGAGCGGAAATTTCCAGTCCATATTTCGTTCGGACGTTATTTCTTTGCCGCGTTCAGTTCCGTCGGCGAGGAGCGCGTCAGTGTCGCCGTTTCGGCACCGCCCGCGTTGAGGAGCACCATCGCCATCGTTTGGGCGTCCTCCCCGAACGTGAGGGTCACCTCGCGGTTATGTCGATCGCTCCGGCCGTCGAGCACATTCCCCCGTGCACTCCATTGGATCGCTGGGGTTTCCAATTTGGCCACGCCCCCTCCGATCCGGTAGATGGTGATGGTCGTTTCGGCGAACTCGACGAAGACGGCCACGTCGGTGGTGATGGTGACATTTGAGAATGAGGATTCTGTGACCCGCCACACGCCGTACACCTGGGATGCCGGCGAGGAGGTTGGCGTGTTGGAAACCGAGTTGGAGTCCGGCGAGTCCGAACAGCCGCCCATCGCCGCCGCCACGAGGAGCCCCAGCGCGATCACAACACCCCGCACCGTTGGATGTGCCTGTGCCATGGAACCATTCTCCTGAAGGTCCGGGCGAGCATAATCGAGTGGCTTGCAAAGAACAAGCGTCTTTCGATTCTGGGTGTAACGAAAGTCTATTGGCTGATCCCCTGGTGGACGGTACAATATACAAGGTAAAGTTACCGGCGAGGCGGATTTTTTGTAACTCGTGGCGCCGGCGGGTGTTTAATGGGTAGCGTGACGCCGTGAACGGGCGTCGGCGCGGACATCGGTACGGGTGTTTATGGCGGAGCGGCTGAACATTTTTGAGGCCACCGTGGAGCATTTTCTGGCTCCGCTGCTGCCGTTTTTGCGCGACGCGGCCGTCAGCGAGGTCATGGTCAACGCGCCCGACGAAATTTACATCGAGCGAAACGGCCAACTCGTCCGAACCGACGCGCGGTTCGAGGACGATCAGGCCCTGCTGGCGGCCGTCAACAACGTGCTCCAGTTCACCGGCAAGCGGATGGACGTGGAGCACCCGCTGATCGACAGCCGCCTGCCCGACGGCAGCCGCGTGCACGTGGTGCTGGCGCCGCTGTGCAAGACGGCGGCGGTGATGAGCATCCGCAAATTTTCGAAGGTGATGTTCGACGCCGAGCACCTGGTCACGGTCGGTTCGTGGACCGAACAGGCCCGCGACTACATGAAACTGTGCGTGCTGGCGGAGAAAAATCTGCTGGTCGCCGGCGGGACCAGCAGCGGCAAGACCAGTTTGTTGAACGTGCTGAGCGGTTTTATTCCGCACAACCAGCGGATCGTGGTGATCGAGGATTCGAGCGAGCTGGATTTGCAGCAGAATCACGTGATTTCGCTGGAGGCGAGGGCGGCGGATCGGTGGGGGCGCGGCGAGGTGAGCATTCGCGATTTGTTCCGCTCGTCGTTGCGGTTGAGGCCTGACCGGGTGATTATCGGTGAGGTTCGCGGCGGCGAGGCGTTGGAGATGATCCAGGCCATGACGAGCGGCCACGCGGGCAGTATGTCGACGCTGCACGCGAACGTGGCCATTGACGCGTTGAACCGGCTGGAGACGCTGGCGATGATGAGCAAGGTGGAGTTGCCGCTGCACGCGCTGCGGTCGCAGATCGCGTCGGCGATTGACGTGATCGTTCAGGTGACGCGGTTCAACGACGGGCGGCGGTCGCTGACGCAGATCAGCGAGGTCGAGCCGCTGGGCGAGGACGGGCACTACCGGTTGCGGGAGGTGTTCCGCTACGAGTTGGCGTCGGGGGCGGCCGGTCGGGAGGGCAAGGGCGCGTTGGCGTGGTCGGGCGAGAAATCGTCGTTCGCCGGCGAGCCGAAGATCCGGCTGCTGCGGGACCACTGGGGTCTGTGCGGGCCGCTGTTTGATGAAGGTTCCGGTGCGTAAGGAAAAATAAAAATCCGAAATCCGAAACAAATTCCAATGATGCAAACGACAAAACCCAAACGGCAATGCCATGTGACGCGGGCGTCTCGCCCGCGCTGGGCGTTCCATTGGTTTGGTCATTGGAAGACGTCAAGCCGATTTCGCTGCCTTACGCGGGCGAGACGCCCGCGTCACGCCGCCGACGGTGGAGCGACGGCGGTGGAGTATGTGCTGCTGATGATTGCGTTTGTGCTGCCGATGGTGTGGCTGTTGCGGGTGGCGCTGCTGGGCATGCTCATCCACAACTACCGCATGGTGACCTATTGGATTACGCTGCCGTTCCCGTGACCGACGGGCGGAGCGTGAGGAATACGGAATACGAGGTGACGAATGTTCAAACGAGTTCGAGATGCGATGGTGCGGTTTCATAAGGACGAGGGCGGCATCGACATGGTCGAGTACGTGCTGCTGATCGCGATTGTGGCGCTGCCGCTGCTGGCGGTGGTGATCTGGTTCTGGAAAGACATCGCGCAGTATGTCGGCGAAATGTGGTCGGGCATTAAGGAAGGCGGCACCGAGACCGATCCCGGTTCGTTGCAACACAACTGACTTGGGATACGGGTTTGTTAACTGGTTGACTAGTTAACCAGTTAACTAGTCAACCAGTTAACCATGTGGCTTTTTCTGACGCACTACTGGGTCCTGCTGGTGCTGGTGCCGGCGGTGGGGGTCGGCGCCGTTACGGATATTACGCGCGGCCGGATTTATAACAAGTTGACGTACACGACCGTGGTGGTCGCGTTGGTCGGCCAATCGTTGTTTGGCGGGCTGTGGGGCGGCGACGGGCTGAGCGTGGGTTTGGTAAGCGCGCTGGGCGGGTTGGCGTTGGGCGGCGGCGTGTTGATGCTGGCGGTGATGGCCGGCGGGTTGCACGGCGGTGACGTGAAGCTGATGGCCGGCGTCGGGGCGCTGCTGGGCTGGCAGGTGACGCTGCTGGCGTTGACGTACACGCTGGTGGCGGCCGCGGTGATTTCGGTGGTGCTGATTCTTGTCCGCGGCGTGTTTTGGCGGACGATGCGGCGGCTGGCGGGATTTTTCATGGTGCTCGTGACGGCCCGCAAACCGGTGGACCCGGCGACGGCGGACAGTCCGCAGGTTCCGTTCGGTTTGGCGATCGCGATCGGTTCGCTGGCGGCGGTGGTCGATGTGTTGTGCGGATGGACGTTGCCGGTTTTCCGGCCGTAGCACGGGCGTCTCGCCCGTGGCGAGGTTGGCAGGACGTTTTGTTATGCGGGTCGTTGACGCCCATACCGACGCGAGGTTGAGTTGACGGGTCATGGGACATTTTGGCGATTGGCACGGTTGCATGGGCGAGACGCCCATGCGACTCACGGGCGGGACGCCCGTGCTACGGTTGGCGCCCGCGCTACGGGCGGCGCCCGTGGCGCGTGGTTGGCGTTGTCGGTGGGCGTTGTTGTCGTGTTGGTGGCGGCGGTGATGGTTTTGGCGGCGGGGTCGGAGGGGGGTTGGTTGTGGGCGGCGGTGACGAGTCGGGTGTTTTTGACGGCGGGGGGGGTGTTTGTGGCGTGCCTGGTGTTGAGCGTTCCGCTGGTGTCGGTGTTGTGGCAGGCGGGGCGGGCGAATCGCGAGGCGAGGCGGGCGCCGTGTCGCGGGCGTCTCGCCCGCGTGGGGCGTTCCATAGGCCTGAATGCGGTGGAACGTCAAGCCTACTTCGTCGCCCCACGCGGGCGAGACGCCCGCGACACGGGCCTATGGAACGCACAACGCGGGCGGGACGCCCGCGACACGGTAGGCGACCGTGGGGCGGCCATTGTGGAGTTTACGCTGGTGTTGCCGATTTTGCTGATGCTCGGGATGGTGATGGCGCAGTCGGCGTTGTTGATGGCGGGCAATGTGGTGGTGCATTACGCCGCGCATGGTGCCGCCCGGACGGCCGTGGTAATGGTTCCGCTGGATTTCACGGACGAAATTTTTACGCAACGTGAAGACACGTTCCGCGAGCCGGGCGGCAACGCCCCTCGCAACGTGCTGCCGGAGAGCGGCGTCAAGGTTACGCGCATTCGCGAGGCCGCGTTGTGGGCGGTGACGCCGATTTCCTGCGGCAATCGGCAGATTCCCGCCGCCGACTGCGAGGCCGTGCGGCGGGGGATCGAGGCGCACTGGGCGGCGTACAATCAGCCCCGGCCGGGTTGGTTGGACTCGCTACCGCACCGCCGCCAGTACGCGATGGACCACACGACGGTGACGGTCCGCCCGCCGGAGGAGACCGACCCGGACACGGGCCTGCCCACGTACGGAGAGCACGAGGACGTGGTCGTCGAGGTTTCGCACGTGTTTTACATGGGCGTGCCGTACGCCGGACGGCTGCTCAGCGCGTTATTCGGCGAGGACGGACGCACGTTGTCGGACCCGCCGGGCGGGTTTGGCGTGGAGATTCACGCCACCGGGCGGCTGCCCAATCAGGGCGCGCAGGATTTTATCGAGAAAGAGCGGTTCCAGGACTGGCAGGGACGGTAAGCCGTAGCACGGGCTTCCAGCCCGTGCGTCCCACGGGCGTCTCGCCCGTGGCGAGGTTGGCTGGATGTTTTGTCATGCGGGTCGCTGACGCCCACACAGACACGCGGTGAAGTCGGCGGGTGGTTGAACATTTTGGTTAGTGGCACGGTTGCATGGGCGAGACGCCCATGCGACTCACGGGCGAGACGCCCGTGCTACGAAGGACGTACATGAGTAACCAGACAAACGACGTGGGATTGGCGGCCGGCAGCAAGGTTGGCAAGTACGAGATCGTCCAGCGGCTGGCGATTGGCGGGCAGGGGATCGTGTACAAGGCGCGCGATCCGATGCTCGACCGGTTCGTGGCCATCAAGCAGATGTCCGCCCACCTGGCCGCCGACGCGACGTTCCTGGAGCGGTTCCAGCGAGAGGCCCAGATTCTCGCCAAACTCGGGTCGGACCAGTCGGCCGTCGTCACCGTGCTGGACATGATCCAGGACGAACGCGGACTGTTCATGGTCATGGAGTTCGTGGCTGGGCACACGCTGGAGGACAGTCTGCACGACAATCCCGGACCCGTCGAAACCAAGGCCGTGCTGGCGATTCTGTGGCGGCTGGCGGCGGGGCTTCACACGGTGCACCAGGCGGGAATCATTCACCGCGACCTCAAACCGTCCAACATCATCATCGGGGCCGGGCTGCGGTGCAAAATCATGGACTTCGGTGTGGCCGCCACCAGCGACGCCCAGACGTCCATGGTGCTGGGCACGACCAAATACATGGCCCCGGAACTGTACGAACACAAAACCGTCGACGCCCGCGCGGACATGTACAGCCTGGGGTTCATCACGTACGAAATGCTGCTGGGACGGGCGAAATTCAACGAACAGTTTGCCGACATCGTTCGCGACAAGCACAGCGAGCATCTGCGGTGGATGAAGTGGCACGGCAGCGAGATGCAGGTCGCCACGCCGCTGCACGAACTGTGCCCGGAACTGCCGCGGGCCATCAGCGACATCGTGGCGAAGATGATGGCCAAGCGCCCCGAGGACCGTTACGCGAACATGGAGGACCTGGGCAAGTCGATCAAGACGGCCTTTGCTCCCAAACCGTCGTCGGGCGGCAAGCACAAGTCGTCGCGTCGTCGGTCGAAGTCATCCGCGGCCGTGGCGGCCGGTGCTGGCGCGTCGGCGAAAGGGGCCTCGGGCTCGGGTGCGTTTGCGGACGAACCGTCGCTGGACGGCGGCGGGCCGCTGACGGCTCCGCTGCCGAAGAAAACCCTCTCGCTACGGGCCAAGCTGCTGATCGTCGGGTCCGTGTCGGCCTGCCTCGTGGCGGGGCTGGTCGTGCTGCTGGTGTTGGGCAAACGCGGCAACGACAACATCGAGGGGCGAATCCGTTCGGCCTACGCGGCCGCGGAAACGCTGTATAAGGATCAGCAGTACGGTCAGGCGGCCGAGCAGTTCGCGGCGGTGTCCAAGCGGCGTCCGCGGATTCGCGAGGTGGCGATGGCGTCGGCGATGGTTTACCTGGCCCAGACGCAGGATGCGATGGTCAGGGCCGAGGGCACGAAGGATTCCGACGAACAGAAAAAGCAATGGGAGATCGCCGCCAACGCCCTGGAGGACGCCGACAAAGCGGTGCAGGCGGAAGACGCCAAACAGGCCTGGGTGATGGAGTTGCGAAAGACGGTCACGACGCTCAAGGACTCGCAGCAGATTCGTCGGCGGTTCCAGGAGGCGTTGACCAAGGCCGACGAGCGGCTGGCGGCGAAGAAGTTCAGCGAGGCCGAATCGGCGCTCCTGGACGCGCCCGACACGGGAATTCCCGCGCAGCAGAAACTCAAGGCGGCGATGCAGATTCGGATCAAGGAAACCGAGTTCGAGGACGCGTACGCGACGCGTCTGGGGGCGGCCCGGAAGGCCCGGGACGACGGGGATTTCGCCAAGGCGTTGAAGGCGTCGGACGACGCGGTCAAGTTGATGAGCGACGAGCGCAGCGGTTCGGTCAGTGAGGCGAGGCTGGTGGCGATGAAGGCGGAGATCGCGCAGTTGCAGAAGGAATTGAAGTCCGACGGCGCGTACAAGCAGTCCATCGCCCTGGCGGCGAAGCTGCTCGCGGACGCCAACGCGCTCACGGGCGCCCCGGCCCGGGAGGCCAAGGAAAAGGCGCTGGAGCAGTTGGAGGCGGCGGCGACGTTGCAGTCGGGCGAGGCGCTGAACCGGCAGATCGTGCAGTTGAAGGCGGAGGTGGCGTACGATCTGGGGATGGAGCATTTGTCGGCGGGGGAATCGGCCAAGGCGATCGCCGCGCTGGAGCAGTCGTTGAAGATTCAGCGGACCGACGCGGCGCAGCGGGCGCTGGACGAGTTGAACAGCAACCTCAAGCTGTCGCAACGGTTGGCCGAGGCGGACCGGGCGTTCGACGACGGGGAGTACGAGGCCGCGTTGAAGGCGTATCAGTCGGCGTTGGCGTCGGCGGGGTCGGACCGGGAGAAGGTGAAGGAGATTCGCGGGGTGATGGCGGAGTGCGAGTTCCATTTGCTGCTGGCGTCGGCGGAGGCGTTGGGCGAGCAGCGCAAGTACAAAGAGGCGGCGGTGGAGTTGGAGAAGGCGCGTCAGAAGCTGCCCGAGCGGGCCGGTGAGGCGGACAAACTGTTGGACGAGATGCAGCGGCGTCAGAAGTACGAGGCGCTGCTGAAGTCGGCCAGTGATTTGTTGGGGCGGAGGAATTATCAGCAGGCCCTTGACGAGTTGAAGAAGGCGAAGGACTTGGGCGTGGGCGAGGAGCACGAGGTGCAGGACCTGGTGAATCAGGTGGAGTACGCGCGTGCCCTGGCCAAGGGCAAAGAGGCCATGGAACAGGGCCGCTATCGCGACGCCTGGGCCGATTTCCGCCAGGCGCAAGGTTACAACGACATCGAAGAAATTCGAAAAATGATCGCGTCGGCGGAAGAGAAGATGAAATGAGCCACATAGCCACATAGGGGCTGCGTGGCGCGTGGGTACATGTGGACCGCTGCTTACAGGGAGTCGTTTCGTTGACTCGTTGACTGGTTAACTCGTTAACTCGGGAGCCAATCAACGAATTAACGAGTTAACGAGTTAACGAAAAGATTCCTTCAAACCGGCGGTGCGATTTCACCGTCGAGCAAACGAAAAACCTATGTGGCTACGTGGCTGAAGGATTGGCGATGGCCAGAACGCGGAACAACCCGGCTCGTATCGCCCGCCCCCACGGGGTGGTGTTGATGATGACGTTGCTGGCGCTGGTGGTGCTGGCGGGGTTGATTTTTTTCGTGTACAACCTGTCGGGGCAGGTCAACGCGAGGCTGGCGTTGCAGCAGTCGGCGGATTCGACGGCCATCAGCGGGTCGGTGTGGATGGCCCGGAGCATGAACCAGGTGGCGATGAACAACGTCGCGCAGACCAAACTGCTGTCGAGCGTGATCGTGCTGGACAGCCTGCCGCTGGCGACGGAGATGAGCCTCAACGACGCCACCGCCTGGGCGGCCGCCCTGCGAATCCAGACCGGCAGCATGCCGACCAATCTCTCCGCGCGCGAGTCGGCGCTGTTGCGGAGCGGCATGTTCACGCTGCGGGACCGCATGGAGACCCAGCGCGACGTGCTGTACACGATGCACGCGTCGATCAAGGACTTCCCGATGGACCGGCTGACGTATTACGCCGGTTCGGGCGGCGAGGCGCCGTACGGCGAGTTGTGGCGGGCGGCGGAGGCGTTGTCGGAGTTGACGCAGGCGACGATCACCGGAAGCGGCGTGCTGGCGCAAAACAATGCCGTCCGCTGGGGCAAAGACAGCGGCCTGAACGTTCGGACGGCCTTTTTGACGCCGGTCCGCCCGTACTTCCCGGTGCAGACGGGCGAGTTCAACGACCTTCGCGATTTCCGGTACCCGCTGGGCGGCATCGAGCACGTCTTCAGCGACCGGGCGGTGCTGGTGTCGGATCATCCGTCGGGCGAGCGCTCCATCGAAGGCGGCGCGATTCCCGACATGCTGTACCCGCACCGGCTGGGGCCTTGGGCGCGGCTTCACAAGTGGCGGTGGGAACTGTTTCCGACCCGGTACGTTGGCGGCGGAGGCGACGCGCGCGGCGCCGAGGGCAGCAGTTCCTCGGGTCCGGGCAGTTCGCCCATGGGCGGCGGCGGGGGCCGATGGGAACGGGGACGGACCTACGGGTACACCACCCGAGGCCCGCTGCACTGGGCGCTGCATCACATCTGGGGATGGGCCGGTTCGCGGGAACTATGGGCCTGGGACGGCGGGCGGCCCGATGAGGACGAGTGGGGCGACGGCAGCCGCTATCTCATCGACGGAGACCTCGGCGTCACGCCGTTCACCGACTACATGTGGACGTTCAGCTACGCCAAGCTCCAGTACATGTTCTACGACCCGGCGGTCCGCACGATTCACCGCCCCGAGTGGGAAACGAATTACACGCGGGCCCGTTCGCGGGCGACGACCGACCCCAGCCGGGTCTACCAGGTGATGTTCTACCAGATATGGATCGAGTCCTCCGTCCCGCCGGGCGACGCGAACTGGTTGCGGCCCGGCACGTACCGCGCCAACGTCCCGCGCGTCAACGTCCCGCCGCCCGACGACCTGGAGCACCTGCCCGACGCTGTCCGGGTGCGCAACACCCCCGGCCCGTGGGTGGACGAACGGGTTGGCTGGCCCGACCCCGAGCGCTGGCGCCTGACGCGGGTCAGCGGCCGGAACGTCTGGCGCGACGATTATCACTACGAAACGACGTCCGACCCGGAGATCGGCATTGGGTTGCAGACCGACCCGTCGGGTCAGCCGGTGTGGCAGCCGGTGCACGTGCGGTCGTACTATTTCTTTGTCGGTGTGGATTTCGGCCAGGAGGACGTGGAGATTCGCAATCCGTGCAACTGGTCGGGGTCGGGTTGGCCCGCGATCGCGCCGGTGCTGTTGGGGGTGGAGCCCGACCTCGGCGACGGACAGGGCGATTACTCGCCCGACCCGGACACGGGGTATCGGCGGCGGTTTTTGACGTTTTTGGGTTCGGCCCAGGCGGACACGCCGTCGCTGATCTGGCGGGACGCGTTCGGGGACGGCAACCCGGCCGGCCGGTCGGTCGCGTACGCGCAGGCGAAGGTGTTCAACTCGGCCAGTTTCGACTTGTGGACGCAGGACTGGCAGGCCGAGCTGATGCCCGTCACGCGGATGGACGAGTGGCTGGAGCGGATGCGAACCGGCGCCAACGAGGCTACGCACACCCGAGGCCTGCTCACCCCGGCGGCGGTGATGGAGGTGCACGACCACATCCGCAACGTGGGCACGGGCATGGTGCGGGAACAGACAAGGCATTAGCGAGGACAGTGACAAGTGACTAGCGACAAGCGACAAGAGAAGGAACGTTTTGCCTTATATAACCATCGTTCTCGCGAGAAGCGATGGTTATGTAAGACGGGGCTTTCCTTCTCTGGTCGCTTGTCGCTAGTCACTTGTCGCTGCGGTCGTCGTTCCCGCGGCACGGTGTTGGTGGAATCCGTGTTGGCGATTCCGTTGTTGGCGGGGGTGTTGGTGCTGGTTTGGTGGGTGGGGTGGGCGATGAACAATCAGCAGCAGGTTCGTGCGGCGGCGCATTATGAATCCTGGCGTGGGGTGTACGGTGGAGAGGTGGAGGGGATCGCGGCGGTGGAGTTCGCGTCGCGGGGCGTGGTTCGGGACGTGACGCGGGACGGCGGCACGCCGGCGACGCGGGACGAGTTGGTCGAGTTGGCGAGCAAGGTCGGTCAGGACGCGGCGGAATTGGCGGAGCGGGGCCCGCGTCAGCGATTCCCCGCCGGGAGCGCGGTGACGGTGACGGCGGAGTTTCCGACGTCGGTGGCGTTGTGGAATCGCGTGCAGAAATCACAGGGCGACATGCGGGCCCGGACCGGCAGAGACGGTTTGACGTGGCGTCGCCGGGAGGCGTTCATGCGGACTCCGTTGATGGAGATGTACCTGTTCCCGTTGGAGACGCGCATGGAGGCCGTGCCCGCCCCGGCCGACGGCATGGCGCAAATGATCCGGTCGCTGTACCGCAACGGGTGGTGATTGGCGAGATTTTTTCACCACAGAGGGACACAGAGGGGGCCGTGGGGTGGTCGAAGAATGTTTCGCGATGGCTCGCCTTTTTGCGCTGCAGGGTGCTCTATACAGAAGAATGTTTTGTTTTGCACAACGCCCTACAGCGCAAAGAGGCAAGCCATTGTCAAGGTCCGTATGTTTATGGTGATGTCGATGGTGGCGGATTCATCGAACCAGCATGTGTCAATGTCTCGCCGTCGACGATGGCGGCGGGTGCTTGGCGTGTTGGTGGTGGTGGCGTGCATTTTCACGGCCTTGCAGGTTCGGGAGTTTTTTCTGCTGCGGTCGGGGAGGGCGCCGGTGACGGATTCGCCGGCGGGTGATTCCACGGTTGGCTCGCCCACGACGCGGGCGGGGTGGTTTGATGACGACGCGGCCGGGGGTGATCCGTTGTCGCTTCGTCACACGGCGGGTCGGGAGGGGGCGTTGGAGCGGTGGTCGGGCGACCCGGCCGGTCTCGCGCCGCCTGCGGGGGCGTCGGTGATGGACGGCTGGCAGCAGCGTTCACACGGTGCGACGCGGCAGGTGCGGACGTATGATTGCGGCCTGACGCTCGATGACGCGGCGGCCCATTATCGCCGTCAGGCGGCGGACAAAGGCCTGTTGCCCCTGGCCGAACAATCCGGCGGCGGCACGCTCCGGCTCCAATGGACCGGCGAGGGTCTGCACGTGATGGTGACTCTCCGGGAGGAGGAACCCAGGCGTGTCCGGGCGGCCGTCACGGCGAGCCGGGCGGAGTGACCTCAGACTGTTAGGCTTTTCGGCTGTTAGACTGTTAGGCGCGGGCTGATGAATGATTAGGCCTCATCTCTCATAAGCCCGCGCCTACCCGTCTAACAGCCGAAAAGCCTAACAGTCTTCTTTCTTGGTATCGCGGGTCAAATAGTGTTTAATAGAGGGGTTGCTTTCTTTGGAGACGCGTATGAGTCAAGAGTCTTCGGGCGGCGAGGCGCCTCGCATTGCCAATACGAAACAGTTGCTGCTGGCGATCGGGCTGGGCGTGGTGGTCGTGGTGCTGTACAACGTGCAGGTCAACAGCATCCGCAACGAGTCCAAGGCCGTGGAACCGCTGCTGGTGTACAAGTACAACAAGCGGGCCGGCGAGGTGCTGCGGAGCGACGACGTGGAGACGCGGCTGATCGCGAAGGCGGCGGCCGGGGGGCTGCCCACCGTGCTTTCGCCCGAGCAGATTCGCGACGACGGTTCGCAGCGGCTCCAGCGCGACGTCCCGGCCGGTCAGTACGTGTTCTACGAGGACCTGTACAGCGGCGGACTGGACCGGCCTTCGCACAGCCTGGCCGACGACGAGCGGGAATACGCGCTGCCGGTGGACCCGCAGAACATCGGGCGCGTGCTTCGCGTGGGGGACAAGATCGACGTGCTGGCGATGCTGCCCAGCGGAACGGGCGGGTACAAGGCGACGCTGGTGATTGGCGGTGTGACGGTGCGTTCGATCGGCGGCATCTCGGCCGGCACGGCGCAGGTGTCCAAGCGGGCCGACGAGGAGGGCGTCAGCAGTTACCGCCAGGTGGGCATTCAGGTGAAATACGACGAAATGCTCAAGCTCATGAATCTGCGGACGTGGGCGCAGTCGCAGCAGTTCATCATCGCGCCTCGAAGCCCGACGTCGCGGCAGCCCGCGGACGGCGTGGTCAATGCGGACCTGGCGCGTTACTACGAAACGGCGGCGCCGCCACGGACGCCCACGCCGATGGTGACGGCGACCAACGACTGAGGCTGTGATTGGCTACTGGCTATTGGCTTTTCGCGCCTGAGGACTGAAGACGTATGGAAATCTGGGTGTACAATCAGTACAGCGACACGCGTGAGGTCGTGCAGGTGGGTGACGAGGACGTGTCCATCGGGCGTGACGAGTCGTGCGCGGTGGTGCTGCGGAGTCCGTTTGTGTCGCGGCGGCACGCGAGGATCGTTCACGAGAACGGGTCGTATTTCGTCGAGGCCGTCAGCGTCAACGAAACGCTCGTGCTGAACACGGTGCTGCCGCATCGGGCCAAACGCAAGATCGACTACGGCGACGAAATTCGCATCGGCGAATTCAGCCTGTACATGATGGAACCGTCCATCCGCCGCGTGCAGGGCGCCCAGCGCGTGGTGAGCGCCCGCAAACGCGTGGTCGAGATGGAGCAGAAACTCCACGCCGAACTGCTCGAACGTCTCAACCTGCGCGTCACCGGGCAGTCGGGCAATCACGACGAGCGGCACGTCGCGCTGGTCAAGCGTCACCTGGCCGACATCATCAACGCCCGGGCCGCCGACGTCGACGACGAAATGGCCGCCCACCTCGCGCGCGAGTTCCTCTATCGCTCCGTGCTCACCGAGGTCACGCGGCGGGCCAGCGGAAAGCTGCTCTACTCTTACGGGTTCGAAAACAGCGACGTCCTGGTCGCCAAACACGAGGACGCCATCGCCCGGCTGACCGGCGACATGGTGGCCGCCCTGCCCCTGCGCCTGCGGCCTCACGCGCTCAAGGACGACGTCGCCGTCATCGACCGCGATTTCCCCAAACTGCTGGCCAAGCTCGCGCCGCGCGTCGGGGCCGAACTCCGCGACTACATCGTCCGACGCATGCTCTCCAAGGACATCGAGGACGTCGTGCTCGGCTACGGGCCGTTGCAGGATTTGCTGGAAATGCCCAACGTCAACGAAATCATGGTGGTGGGCAAGGACAAAATTTACATCGAAAAAGAGGGCGTGGTTTCGAACACCGGGCGAAGTTTTTTCAGCGACGAGATCGTGCAGTCGATCATCGAACGCATCATCACGCCGATCGGGCGGCGCATCGACCGCAGCAGTCCGCTGGTGGACGCGAGGCTGGCTGACGGCAGCCGCGTGAACGCGATCATCAACCCGCTGTCGCTCTCGGGGCCGACGCTGACGATCCGCAAATTCGCCCGGATTCCGTTCACCATCGACGACCTGATCGAACGCGGCACGATGACCGAGGCGTCGGCGGGGTTCCTTCGCGGGTGCGTGCTGGGGCGGAAAAACATGATGATCGCCGGCGGAACCGGCAGCGGAAAGACGACCACGCTGAACGTGCTGGGCAACTTTATTCCGCCCGAGGAGCGCATCGTCACGATCGAGGATTCGGCCGAGTTGCAGTTGCCGCAGGAGCACCTGGTCCGGCTGGAGACCAGGCCGGCGAACATCGAGGGCAAGGGCGCGTACACGATTCGCGACCTGGTGCGTAACGCGTTGCGCATGAGGCCGGACCGGTTGATCGTGGGCGAGGTCCGCGGCGCGGAGGCGTTGGACATGTTGCAGGCGATGAACACCGGCCACGACGGGTCGCTGAGCACGATCCACGCGAATTCGCCGGCCGACACGCTGATGCGCGTCGAGACGATGGTGCTGCTGGCGGTGGAGATGCCGATTCGTGCGATTCGCGAGCAGATCGTGGCGGCGCTCGACATGGTGGTGCAGATCGCCCGCATGGCCGACGGCCGGCGTCGCGTGACGCACATCAGCGAGGTGGTGGGCATTGACCCCGAGACGCAGCGGATCATCACCGAGGACGTGTTCTGCCTTCGCGACGGCAGAGACAAACTCGGCACGCTGCGGCACACCGGCTACATCCCGCAGTTCGCCGAGGAACTCATCGCCAAGGGCATGCTGGACGTGGGGGTGTTTATATGAAACGGCAGCCAGTAGCCAGTAGCCATCAGCCAGTAGATAGGGAAGGTCGAGGGCGAAATGGAGCGAAATTGGCCCATGCGAAAAACATTTCGCAATGGCTTGCCGCTCCGCGGCTGTGTGCCGGCGCTGCGACGCGAGGCCGGGGAGGTCAATCCATTCGCCTTCCACGCCGAATTCACACACCTACAACGCTACAATCCCAATTTGTTTCGAATTTCGAATTTCGGATTTCGAGTTTCGTTGCCACAAACGCGGGAGGATTGCGATGAGCCTGACCCCGAGCGACATTATTTACGGCCTGATCGCGTGCGCGTTAACCGTCCTGGCCGTGTGGTTGGGTTACCGTCCCGTGGCGACGTTGTTGTTGCGGCAGGAGGAGCAGTTTGACCGGATTTTCAATCAGCGGCTGTTGATGGACGTTTCGCCGCGTCAGGTGACGGTGGTGTGGCTGTTGGTGGTGGCGATGCTCTGCATGGCCGGCGGGCTGGCGCTGGGCGTGAAACTGGGCGTGCTGGCGGGGCTGGCGGTGGGGCTGTTCGTGCCCTCGACCGTGATGCGAATCATGCAGAAACGCCGCCTGGCCAAACTGGAGGACCAGTTGGTGCTGGGCATTCAAACGCTGGCCGGCGGGGTCCGGGCGGGGCTGAACCTGGTGCAGTCGCTCTCGCTGGTCGCGCGGAGCGGGCCGGTGCCGCTGCGGCAGGAAATCAGCCACCTGATGCGGGAGTACGAATACGGCATGCCGCTGGAGGAGGCGATGGACAAATGCGCCGTCCGCGTGGGGTCGAGCGATTTCCGGCTGCTCTTCGCCGCCCTGCACACGCACCGCGAACGCGGCGGCGACCTCGGCGAAACGCTCGACCGAATCGCCGACGCCATCCGCGAAATCCAACGACTCGAAAGCCGCGTCAAAACGCTCACCGCCCAGGGCCGGGCCAACAGCCGAATGCTCGGCATTCTCGTGCTGGTGGCGATGGGCATTTTCTACCTCATCGACCCCACGGGCGTCATGCTGCTGTTCACCGACCCCGTCGGAAACGCCATCCTCATCTGCATCGGCATGTTGAACGTGCTGGGCTTTTTGTGGATCAAGAAAATTGTGAGCATCGACGTGTAGTCGCGGCAGCGACTAGCGATCAGCGACAAGTGACAAGGGTTTTCGTGGCGTTTGGGTGAAAATGGGCCTTGTGTTACAAGGAATCGTTTCGTTAACTCGTTAACTGGTTGACTCGTTCACTGGTTATTTTGAGAAGCTGTGTATGGTTGATGTGGAAAACAAACGATTTGCCTCCCCGGTCTCGTGTTGCAGTGCCGGCACACAGCCGCGGAGCGGCGTTTTCTATAGCCCAGGGCGAGCGGTACTCCGCGAGCCCTGGGTAACGGCCCCCCCAACGAATAAGCCCCGGAGGGGCGTCTTCTTGTGGTGGGAATACCGGCGCTTGCATGGCGTTACGACGCCCCGTTGGGGCTTGCGTGTTATAAAAGGTCCTTCCCCAGGGCTCGCCGAGTACGGCTCGCCCTGGGCTATAAAAGACGCCCCTCCGGGGCTACATGCCGGCACTCCGGCGCGAGGCCGGGGAGGCCGATTCACTCTTTTCCGCACCGACGAAATTACAGGCGAAAAATGACACAATTCCACACAGATGTTCTCGTACGGTTGAGTTGCGATTCTCTTGTCGCTTGTCACGGGTCGCTTGTCGCCACGATTGATGTATGGACGGTCGGCATCTCGGCCGGGATTTTTGTCGCGGTGGTGTTGTTTGTCGCCACCATGTTCGGGCAGGGGGGCGAGATCACGCTCTCGCCGCAGCGCGAAGCGGCCATCGCCACCGGGCACACCGACCGGCGGACGGCCTTCGAAAAACCCGTCATCCGAACGCTCCTCTGGGTGCTGTTGGCCGTCAGCCACCGGTTGGCCATGCCGCGGGTCAAGGACTGGATTCGCCGCACGCTGGTGGCCGCGGGAAGCCCCAACTACTACACGGCGGAGGAATATTTGGCCCTGTCGCTGCTGATGGGGCTTTCGCTGGCGGGGCTGCTGGAACTGAGCAGCTTCATGCTCACCGGACAGATCGGGTTCTGGGTGTTGCTGGTGGGCATGGTGTTCGGCACGGGGTTGAATTTGTACCAACTCTACGGTAAGGCCACCGAGCGGCTGCGGTCGATCACGAAGAAACTGCCGTATGTGCTCGACCTGATCAGCCTGGCGATGGGCGCGGGCGCGACGTTCGTGGAGGCCTGCCGCACGGTGGTCCGCGAACGCGGCGAGGACCCGCTGATTGTCGAACTGCGGGCGATGCTCTCGGAAATGGAACTGGGCGCCACGCGGCGAAAAGCCCTGGAAAACCTCGCCGTCCGGGCCCCCATCGAGGGCATGCGAAGTCTCACCGCCAGCGTGATTCAGGCCGAGGAACTCGGCACGCCGCTGCACAAGGTGCTGCACGACCAGGCCTCGCTGCTGCGATTGCAGCGCACCGTCCACGCCGAAAACGCCGCCGCCGTCGCCAGCGTCCGCATCCTCGTCCCCTGCCTGCTCATCGTCATCGCCGTGATCCTGTGCATTTTCGGGCCCGCGATCGTGCGGGGGCTCAAAGGCGGATTGTTCTAGCGGCGACACGGAGAGGGTGATCCAAAATGACGGGCAACGATGACATTATCTGCGTGGACGAGACTCCATTTGATGAAAACGTTCCACCGAAACAACTGTACAAGACCGCCAAAAAATGGGCAAGGGAACAATTTCAGGGGAAAACGTTTGAAAATAAAAGCACCGGACGAAAAATCGAAATTACCGGAAACGGAATCAAGCACGCAATCGCCAAGGCATTCAACCCTGATGTGGCTCATTCCATGGCCGTTCTTCCCGAGATGATTGAACGGGCGGAATTCATACGCGAGGAACCGCCGAAACCTCCCCAAGAAGGGAAGTCGCCGGAACAATATCTGGTGGCCGTCGAGAGATATGAGACCAAAGTGAGAATACGGGGAAAACTGTATACGGCGGAACTGATCGTAAAAGTTAAGAATGACGGCAGTAACGAAATTGGCCATGTTGCCGATATGCGGTTTTATTATCACCACAATTTGCATGCAAAATAAACAGGGCCGCCAGAGCAAATCGCCGCACACGGAAACGAGTTCCATGCCAAGCGGGTCATCTGACGACCCTCTATGCGCATTATCGGCGGCAACTCCGAAAGAATCAAGCGTGAACGGCGATTTTTCTTCCGCCGTTTGTTCCCATGTGGTTTGTGTGTTACACTACCGCCATGTCTAAGAAAAGCGCCGAATTCGTGGTCCTGTCGGGTCCTGAGCGTGGGCGGGGGATTGGCATTGCCGGCGAGCGGGCCGTGGTGGGGCGGTCCAAGAGCGAGTGCACGATTGTCCTGAAGGAAGATTACGTTTCGCGGCGGCAGTTGGAGTTGGAGCGGACCGCGCAGGGGTGGGTGATGCGGAACGTGTCCGGCAACGGCACGCTGGTCAACGGCAAGCGGTACAAAGCCGGCGCGGAAATCCTGCTGGACACCGGCGACGTGCTGGGCGTGGGGCTGGAAACGGAACTGCTGTTCGTCAACGCCGGAGCCGACACCGACGAAGCCGTGCGGGCCTGGCGGGAAAAAACCGCGTCGGCCAAGACGGCCGCCAAACCGCCGGAGTCGCCCGAAGCGGCGGCGGCATCGGCGGCGCCGATACCGGCCTCGGCGACCGGGGCGGATGTGTCGGCCGCTCCCGCGTCTTCGCCGTCGTTCGCGCCGGTGTCCGCGTCCTCGGCGTCGCCGCGCGCGAACGTGTCCACCGACCCCGAGGCCGACGCGAAAAAGGCCAAGTACAAAAAGTACACCATCGCGGCGGCGATTTACTTTCCCTTGATGTTCGGCGTGCTCGTGGCCGTCTTCATCTTTCGCGACCGCGGCGGCGACTCCGCCCAAAGCGGGCTGGAACGCGACCTCGCCGGAAACATGATCTACCGCGACCCCGCCGGAAAAACGCCGCCGCTGCTCATCCTGTCCGCCGACAAGATCGACCAGGCCATCCGCGCCCGCCCCGCCGTCCGCCAGGACCTCACGCGAGCGAGGCAGGAACTCGAAAAGGCCCGCGGATATTACGACACCGCCCGCGTCCGCGCCGGCGGAAAATACGAGTGCATCAAACACTACAAGGCCTATTTGGCCTACCGCGGTTCGGCGATGTTCGAGGACAGTGCCGACGAATTGAAATTCAAGACCGTCCTGGAAGGAACCAACGAGTCCCGCAGCCGCAAAGAACCCGACGGCCTGGTGCCCATCGTGAAGTACGAATACGGCCGCGCGGTGAACCTCGCCACCGACGGCCGATGGCGCGAAGCTCTGACCGCCTTCCAGAAACTCCTCGACATGGTCCCCGAACAAGACCCCCAGGACCCCACCTACAAGGACTTGGTCAGCAACATCAACAAATGGCGCGAACTGGCCCAATCCAAGGTCCCCAAGAAGGGCGGCAAACGACCGTGATGTAACACCGTTCATCCTGTGTTTCTGCTCGCCGCGGTAATCCCCTCCTTCGGAAAATTAACACGGTCTTAACGTGTCTATCATTCCGGCTTAGCGTAGTATCCCGACAATCAGCAACAGGTGCCGCGGGCGTCCGTGGCCAGGTGTGAGCGAAATGAAGGAGATACGGATATGAGGAAACTGTTGCGGGCGATCGCGTGGAGTCTGGTGGCGGTGTTGTGCGGTGCGTTGGGTGTTTCGGCGGCGGCGCAGGAGAAGGTCGCGCTGCAAATCGAGGGGTCCACGACGGTGGGCCCGATTGTCGTCGAATTCGCCGAGGCGTTCAAGAAAACGGACCCCAACCTCGTCATCACCGTCAAGCAGACCGGCAGCGGAGACGGGATCGCGGCCCTGATCGACGGGCGCTGCCAGGTCGCCACGTCCAGCCGGTCCATGAAACTCGAAGAGTACAAGGCGGCCGTCGAGAAGGGCGTCATGCCCGTCACCCACACGATTTCGATGGACGGCGTGTGCATGGTGGTGCATCCGTCCAACCCGGTCAAGGCCCTGACCGTCGCGCAGCTCAAGGACATTTACACCGGAAAAATCACCAACTGGAAGGACCTCGGCGGGGCCGACAAGGCCATCGTCCTCATCAGCCGCGACACGTCGTCGGGCACGTATGAATCCTTCGTCACCTTCGTGATGGGCAAGGACAAACTGGCCGAGAAGACCGAGTACGTCAACGCGACCCCGCAGGCCCACAGCCGCGTCGCGACCACCGAGGGCGCCATCGGATACGTCGGGCTGGGATTCGTCGACAAGCAGGTCAAGGCCCTGGAGGTCAACGGCGTCGCGCCCACCCGCAAGACGATCCAGTCGGGTAAGTATCCGCTCAGCCGTCCGCTGTTCCTGTACACCAACGGCTATCCCGATCTCGGTTCGCCGATCCACGCGTTCTGCACCTACTACCTCACCGAAAAAGGCGAACGCATCATCGACGCCAAGGGATTTATCCCGGTGACAAACTACTAAACGACAGCCACAAGCCACAAGCCACTAGCCACAAGCCACCAGGTAAGGAACGACTCTGGTAAAAAGGCAGTGAAAGCGGGAATAACAGTGTCTGTAGGAAAAAACAAGGATCGGCTGATTGGAAACAGACTCTGCCATACCTGGTGGCTTGTGGCTGGTGGCTAGTGGCTTCGTTCGAGACCGGTTAACCGTATGAACACGACCACGCAACCCGAGGCACCCGAGGCACCACCGTTTGCCAGGCCGCTGTTGTTGACCGCGGCCCAGGACCGTGGCGGTTGGTTGATGGGGCACGCGGGGCGGACGTTGTTTTTTCTCATCACGGCCGTGTCCGTCGTGGCGGTGGGGCTGATTTTCGTTTTCATCGTCCGCGAATCCTGGCCGTTCTTTACGTCGCGCGGGGTGGCCGAACCGCTGGGTTCGTCCGCGTGGGAACCGCAGCCGCATGGGGGAAACACCGATCAGTTCGGCATGCTGGCAATGATGTTCGGGTCGCTCTACGTGACGGCTGGGGCGATGCTGCTGGCCGTTCCGGTGGGCATCCTCGCGGCGGTGGTCCTCAGCGACATTGTTCCCTTCCGCGTTCGGCAGGCCGTCAAACCGGTCGTCGAACTGTTGGCCGCCATTCCGTCGGTGGCGTACGGATTCTTCGCCGTCCTCCTCCTCGCCCCGCTCATGCAAAACCACCTGGGGCTGTCCAGCGGAACCAACGCGCTGAACTCGATGATCATGCTGGCCGTCATGGCCGTTCCGACGATCGTGAGCGTGGCCGAGGATTCGCTGTCGGCCGTGGGTCGGGAGTTGCGTGAGGCGTCCTACGCCTGCGGGGCCACGCGGGCCGAGACGCTGTGGAAGGTCGTCATTCCCGCCGCCCACAACGGCATCCTGGCGGCCATTGTGCTGGGCGTCATGCGGGCCGTCGGAGAGACGATGCTGGTGTGGATGGCGTCGGGAAACGCCAACCGCATTCCGTCGCCGTGGTGGAACCTCACCGAATCGGTCCGCACGATGACGGCCACCATCGCCGGCGAGATGGGCGAAGCCGCCGTCGGCTCGATGCACCGCCACGCCCTGTTCGCCGTCGGACTGATCCTGCTGCTGTTCTCGCTGCTGCTGAATTTCGCGACGGAGTGGCTGTTGGCACGCTCGAAGCGTTCGGCGGGAGGGAAAGCATGAGCCTCCAAACGAAGCGACAAGTGACAAGCGACAAGCGACAAGAGAAAGAAATGCCTGGCGTGTTTCATATTTTCATGCGGAGTGAACGTTTTGAAAGACAAAACATTCTTTCTCTTGTCACTTGTCGCTTGTCGCTTGTCACTGCTCCGGGGAGGCACCGATGAACGTCCCCTGGCGGATGCGGGCGAATTCGGTGTTTACGGTGCTGGCGTTGTTGTCGGTGCTGCTGATCGTGGCGGCGCTGGTGGTGATTTTGTTGCCGATTCTGTGGCGGGGCGGCGGGGCGGTGGTGTTCCGCGGGACCGTCGAGTTTCGGCGGATGCAGTTGGAGCAGTTTCAGCGCGGCGACACCGAGGCCGTGCGGGCCGAAGTCGAGCAGGCCGCCCAGGTCCGCCGCCAGGCGTATGACATCATCGACCGTTTTTCCGCCGGACTGGACACGGCCGTTCTGGAGTCCAAGGCCCGGCAGTTGCATCGCGAGTTCGGAACGCAGCTTCGCAACCGCGACATGGACGACGACGAAATTTTCGAGCTTCGCGAGTTGTCCGGCCAATTGCGTGACGAATTCCTCGCCGCCCTGGAGACGGCGGACCGAACCGAGGCGCTGGAGCACCTGGAGGCGATGGTGTCGCGCGCCGACGACGAGCGGCGGCTCGCCGGAACGCTGGCCGCGACGTTTTTCGATCTGGCCCGCGAGTACCGCGACGTGGTGAACACCGTCGATCTGTCGCACCGCGACGAATACCTGGAGTCGCTCCAGCAGGTCAAGGAGGCGATGGGGGCGTTGCTGGGTCCGCGTCCCGACGAGCGGCTGCCGGCCGTCACGCTGGAGCAGTACGGTGCGACGCGGTGGGACCAGGCGACCGAGCATCTCGACCGGCTGCTCTGGGCGGAAACCTGGGTGGACGTCGCCCCCGGCCAGCCGCGGGTCAAAACACGCACGCCCATGGCGGACCGGTTCACCGGCACGGAATTGGCGGCGCTGTTCCCGTACGTGCGCGACCACGTTGGCGAGATGCTCCGCCCGCAATGGACGTTCTACTGGCGGTACTTCCTCGACGACAGCCTGAGCGGGCACTACTTCGGCGGCGTCGGGCCGGAAATCCTCGGCACGCTGCTGGTGACGGTGTTGGCGATTCTGCTGGCCTTGCCCGTGGGCGTGATCACGGCCGCGTACGTGGTGGAGTACAGCCGCGAAACGCTGGTGACGAAAATGCTCCGCATGTGCGTCAACACGCTGGCGGGCGTTCCGAGCATCGTGTTCGGCCTGTTCGGTTTGGCGTTTTTCGTCATCTACGTGCAACCGAAACTGGGGCTGCCGCAAGGGTCGAGCATCCTTGCCGGCGGACTGACGCTGGCGCTGCTGGTGCTTCCGGTGATCATCCGCGCCAGCGAGGAGGCCATCCGCTCCGTTCCGCGTTCGTACAAGGAGGCCGCCCTGGCGCTGGGGGCCAGCCGGCTGGGGTGCTTCGTCACCGTGACGCTGCCGGCCGCCATGCCGGGAATTCTGACGGGGCTGATCCTCAGCATGTCTCGGGCGGCCGGCGAGACCGCGCCGATTCTCTTCACCGCCGGCGTGGCGATGGGGCCGATCCCGACCTCGATCGCCCAGCCGACGCGGACGCTCGCCTACAGCAGCTACGACATGGCCGTCGGAGACAAAATGGCCATGCTCGCCCCGCACAACCAGTTCGGCATGGTGATGACCCTCGTCGCCGTCGTCCTGATCCTGAACCTCTTGGCCATCATCGTCCGGGGACGCATGGCGCGGAAACTGAGAGGACGATGATGAACGAAAAAATCGAAGAGTGAACTCCTATGGAGCGAATGATGCTGATGATGGAAAAACCCGTGACAAAACAAACGATTTCGATACCACTGGCCGCTCCTCGGCCTGTGACGCCGCAACCCGCGCCACAACAGGTCCCGCACAGCGAACCTTCCACGTCGAAGGAACAGCCCGCTCCGATCATCCGGTCCGAGGCCTTCACGCTGTTCTACGGAAAAAAGGCCGGCGTGAAGGACATTTCGATGGACGTCTTCCCGCGGTCGGTGACGGCGATCATTGGTCCGAGCGGCTGTGGAAAGAGCACGTTCCTTCGCAGCATCAACCGCATGAACGATCTGGTCCCCGACACGCGGGCCGAGGGCGTATTGGCCGTTAACGGCGTGAACGTCTACGACCGCCGCGTCAACCTGGTGAACCTTCGCCAGCAGGTGGGCATGGTGTTTCAAAAGCCCAATCCGTTTCCCAAAAGCATTTACGACAACGTCGCGTACGGGGCGCGCCTCCTGGGGGTGCGGGGCGGGGCGCTGGACGATCTGGTCGAGGATTGCCTGCACAGCGCCGCCCTGTGGGACGAGGTGAAGGACACGCTGGGCAAGTCGGCGTTGGCGCTCTCGGGCGGGCAGCAGCAGCGGTTGTGCATCGCCCGTTCGCTGGCGACCAAACCGGCGGTGCTGCTCATGGACGAACCCTGCTCCGCGCTGGACCCGATCGCCACGGGGCGGATCGAGGAACTCATCGTCGAACTGAAGGCCAACTACACGATTGTGATCGTGACGCATAACATGCAGCAGGCCGCCCGCGTCAGCGACCGCACCGCGTTCTTCTGCATGGGCGAGTTGATCGAATACGGCCTGACGACGACCCTCTTCACCACGCCGGGAAAAAAACAGACCGAGGACTACATCACCGGCCGGTTCGGGTAAAGAAACGGCGCCGCTCCGCGGCTGTGTGCCGGCGACTTCCACGCGAGGCCGGGGAGGCCGCTCTGCCGTTTTCCACGCCCTGCCGCCAACCATGTTTCTTCCCACCGACAAACGTGACGTGCACCCCACGACAGCCTGACAGTCTAATTTTGCTTGTCAGATTTGCAAACTGTGCTACGATAGAGGCTGGTATGGTCGGCGGTTTGTGTACTCATCATGTCATGGAAGTAGAGTAAGGAGCGATGCAATGGCATGTGGCAAGGCAATGGTGGCGGGGTTGTGTTTGTTTGCGCTGGTCATGGCGCCCTCGGTCTGGGCGGAGGATGTGCCGCTGCTTGGCGCGAGCAGCTATCGGACTGGCGGGTTGTACTACTCCTCTGGCTATGGCAATTCCGCATCTCCCATGGGATATATCAGTCCCTTTGTGCCGGGGCGGAACTGTGGCGGCGGACATGGGTTCGCGTTCGACGGACCGACGCAGGTGACGTCGTTGACCTGGGAACCCAGCCTGACCGAAACCGGCCGGGACCTGGTCAAGGGGTTTGACGTGTACGCCAACGGCATGTTGGTCGGAATCGTCGAATTTGCGGATGTCCGGGAAAAACAAACCGCCCTCATCATGGGTCGGGACGCCGACGGGAAATCGACCGGCCAGCCGATTGTGGTGACGGCCAACTGGCTGACCCTGGTGGTCCGCGGGATGTATTCCCACGGAGACACCAACAGCGGCGTGAGGGATTTTTATTTCAGCGGCACGCCGTACGCGGGGCCGGTCGAGGCCAACCTCAACCACACGCTCAATCCCACCATCACCGCGAGTCCCCTGAACAATCCGCACAGCAACTCGTCGCCCTACTGCGTCGTGAACGGAAACCTGGCCTGCACCAGCAACGGCGACTCGTATTTCTGGGGGTTTGACGACAGTGAGACGGGCAAGTCGGTGACCTTCGATTACGGCGATCAGCCCGTGGACGTTCGAAGCGTGGGGCTGGCGCTGTTCGCCAACGAACCCGACCGCGCCGCTCCCCGGTGGGTGGAGATCACCGGAAGCCAGCCGGGCCAGTCGTATACGCTCTACCTGGATGGAACGTTTACGTACTACAACCGCTACGACCTGCTGGACGAAAACGGCCTTCCGATGACGTGGAACACCACGTCGCTGACGGTGACCTTCCCCACCGGAAACAGCGACGCCGACTGGTGGCCGGGTACCCGGAACTGGTACGGCCTGACGGAGTTCCAGGTCTTTGATCATGTGACACCGGAGGCGTCCTTTGCGCTCGCGTCCGTTCCCGAACCGGCGACGATGACGCTGTTGGCGCTGGGCGGTCTGGCGATGCTGAAACGACGGCGAGGCTGTGGACGGTAACGTTTTTTTGTATTTTTCATAACGGTAAGGATGCGAGGAGATGCGTATGCCATACAGGAAACTGCTGTGGGTAAGTGTGGCCGCGATCGCGCTGGCGGCGTCGGCGTGGGCGGGCGAGTCGTTGACGGCGTATGAAGTCAGCAAGGTCGGCGGCGTGTTTCATCTGGGGTTGGGGGCGTATCAGCCCCAGGCCATGATCGGTGGCGTGCGGGAACAGAGTATCTCCAAGGGGTTTGGCCTTGGGTCGGCCTTTGCGGGCCCGACGCTGGTGGAGTCGGTGACGATCACGCAGATGTATGACGGGTACAATCGGAACCTGGCCAAGAGTTTCGACGTGTACGCCAACGGCGAGCTTGTCGGGACGGTCACGCTGGCGGATTTGCGGGTGGGTCGTGATGTTCCCCCGGCCCCCGTGGCCCCGGTGGCGCCCACGGACCCCGACGCGCCCGATTATGCCGAACTGCTGGCCGTGTATCACAATCAGAAGGCGGAGTATGACGTGCTCCAGGCCGCATATGTCGCCGCCATGCACGACATCCGTGGGGCGCAGACGGCGCCCATTCTGAACAGCGGCGGTCAGCCGGTTACGGTGACGGCGACGTGGTTGACCCTGGTGCTCCGGGAGCAGTATGCCGTGTCCGATCCCTGGACCGTGATCGGCGGCATGAGTTTTTCGGGCACGCCGAACGTGGGGCCTGCCGAGACGAACCTCAATGCCGGAAGGAGTTTCGATTTCGTCGGCAACAGCGGGGTGCACGGCTACGACGGGCGAACCGTCATCGACGGCAATCTGTTCAGTTCTCTCAACAACGCCGAATCGTTATTTTACGACAATTACTCGCAGCACCAGAACACGGAGCAGTCGTTCACCGTTTTCTATGACAAGGACGACGGTGCGGGCGGCGTGCTGGCCGACCCTCAGCGCGTCGGGAGCGTCGGGATTGCCTTCCTGGACAATTACGGCAACCGCAGTATTCCCAAGTGGGTGATAATCAGCGGCAGCGAGGCGGGGCAGCGGCTTCTGGTCGAGATTGATTTCGATCAGGGGCAGTACAACCGGTACGATCACGGGTGGCTGGTCGATGCTGCCGGTGAGATTATCGGCGACGGGATGCTCGCGTTCGAGTCCGTTTTTTCGAGCACCGCGTTCCTGAAGCTGACGTTCCCGGAATGGACCGGCGTTGGCGATTCCGCCAACTGGTGGCTGGGCGGATCGGAGTGGTTTGGTCTGACCGAGTTCCAAGCCTTCGCGACCTCGATTCCGCGGGCGTCCGTCGCGCTCGTGGCCGTTCCCGAACCGGCGACAATGACGCTGCTGGCGCTGGGCGGTCTGGCGATGCTGCGGCGGCGACGGTAGACGTTTCCGCTTCGGTTCCGTGTTTTGGCGATGGAATGGTTCAAATCCATTAACATTTTCATCATAAGGAGACGAGTATGAAACGTGCGTTGGTTATGACGGTGGCGGTGGTGCTGGCATGGCCCGCGCTGGCGGGTTTGCCGACCAACGTGGCGGCGGCGAAAAACGGCGGTACGGCGTATCCCGTGAAGGGCCTGTTTAATTCCGACGGGGCGGCCCTCATTGACGAGGTCAGCGGCCATCCGTCGCAACTGGAGTTTACCGGGTGGGCGGCCGTGGTCTGGGATACGCCCCGGACGCTCGACCGGATCATCGTGGAGATGTCGTACCCCAATTACGTGATCCCCGAGTATAAAATTCAGATCGCCAACGCGGGCGTGTTGAATCCCGATCCGTTGGATGATGCCCATTGGACCACGGTGAGCGGCGGCCACGTCGTTGGCGTGGACAAGAATAGTTTTCCCAGTTTCGCGTTCACGCCCGGGTGGGCGACGGCCGGTGTGCGTTTTCTGGCGGTGGACACGGTGGGTCCGGCGGGCAGTAACGCCCGGCTTCGCGAAATCTGGGCCTTTGAAAACTACAACAACCTGGCGCTCGACGCGGACTTCAGTGCGCCGGGCTGGAATCCCGTCGCAGGCACGGGGTTCGCCGCGTCGTTCAATGACGAGTGCACGACGGCGCAATTCAAGGCCAACACCAACGGGGCGTCATACGTCTACGCCACGTTCACGGACCTGGTCACCCTCGACGCCAGTTGCATCACCGGCGGCGGAATGGCGGGAGAGTACCTGCTCGACTACAACATCGAATACTGGGATTACACCCTCAACGGCGGCGCCGGCGATTGGGCGATTGCCCTGACAGTCCGGAACAGCCCGGAAGACCCGACCCGGCACGCCGACTGGCGGACGTTCGATGTCGTCGCCACGTCGGACCAGTGGCGTCTCTATTGCATCGCGTCCAACGGGGGCGGGCAGCACTGTGTCAGCGAGATCATGCTGTTCGCCGCCGCCGTTCCCGAACCGGCGACGATGACGCTGCTGGCGCTGGGCGGTTTGGCGCTGTTGCGGCGAAAACGGTAGAGCACGCCTGTTTTCACCACAGAGGGCACAGAGACACACAGAGCAGACGTTGGAAATTTGAGACATTTTTCGAATTTCCAACAGGGCCATCGCATCAAAATTTTCCTGTTTTTCGTCCGCTATCCGTGTTTGGCGCGCGCTGGCGGGTTGGCCCTGTTCCACAGCGCAAAACGGCAGGGCCTGCGGCCGCTCACGCCAACCCCGCAGATCGGACGAAAAACGGGGAAATTTTGATGCGATTGCCCTCGAATTTCCAACATCCCCTCTGTGTTTCTCTGTGCCTCTGTGGTAAAAAGGACGGCGCCTTTTATATGGATATGCCCATGACCAATCGAGAACGTTTGTTGACGACGCTGGCCCATCGGGAGCCCGACCGCATTCCGCTGGGGTATGACGCGTGGCATGAGATTGACAAGCAGTTGTTCGCCCGATACGGCGTGAGCGACCGGCTGGGGTTGTTCGCGGCCATGGGGATCGACGGGTTTTCGGTGTTTGAGGACAATTACGCGGCCCCGCGTTTTGTGGGGCCCAAACGGAAGACGCCCGACGGCCGGGACGCGGACATGTACGGCGGGGCGGGGCAGGAGTTTTGTCCGCTGGCGTTCGCGGAGAGCGTCGCCGATCTGGACCGTCACGAATTGCCGCGCGTGGAGTGGTTCGATTTTTCGGCGGTTCGTTCGCGGTGCGACGCGATTCACGCGCGGGGCGACGTCACGGTCGGCGGCGAGGGCGGGTGCGGGGTTCAGCACGCCATCAACATGCGCGGTTACGAGCAGGCCTTGATGGACCCGCTGGCCGACCCGGCCTTCACGCACGCGTAC
>Ga0123353_10001314_pt1 | contig 30457 bp, 18 predicted proteins | sample TergutLab28metaG_3_FD_92763 | JGI IMG/M metagenome (GOLD analysis project Ga0123353, IMG submission 92763) | Labiotermes labralis P3 segment gut microbial communities from Petit-Saut dam, French Guiana - Lab288 P3 | ecosystem: Host-associated > Arthropoda: Insects > Digestive system > Gut ...
AATCCATGAGCCATGCGGGAATCTCCTGAGAAGATTCACGCACCATACACCAAGCCCCGCCACGATTCAAGAGAAAACCGTACAAAATACGTACAAAAATGTCGAATTATTGGAGGTTCCCTAAAAAGAAATTCGCGGGAATTCGCGCAATTCGCGGCAAAAATCGAAGACTCACATCCGCCACCACTCCAGTTCCACGTTCGGGAAGATGATGTCGTGCAGCGTCGCGTCTTCGACTTCGTGGCGTTCGACCTCGTTCAGTCGGCCGAGGTAGCTCGAATCGGCGGCCAGTTTTTCGCACAGGTCCAGCAGCGTTTCGAACCGCGACACGTGCAGCATAAACCGTTTGATGCCGTAGTCCACCGCCTGGCCTCGCGTGATCATAAATTGCCAGTCGCTGGCCTGGAGCAGCAGCAGTTCCCGGGCGGCCTGTTTGAGCAGGTCGGCAATCTGGCCGTCCCGCTGCCACGGCAGTTTGCACGTCATTTTGCCGAAGTTGGCTTCGCAGCGGTACTCGATGTCCCACATCCAGTTCACCTTGTCGTTGGTCCACACGCGGTCGTCGCCGCCCTCGCCCCAACTTCCGCGGGTCATCGACACCGTTTTGTCCGCCGGCCGGTGCTCGATCACCTCCGACGTCGTTCGCAGATGCACCTCGGGATCGGCGTTGAGGGTCAAAATCACGTCGCGCAAAAACTGCGGACCCTCGAACCACCAGTGACCGAACAACTCCGCGTCGAAACTGGCCGTCACGACGCCCTCTCGGCCGGTGCGCTCGCGATACGCCCGCAGGCTCGCCCGAACGTGGTCGCAAAAATGCTGCGCGTGCCCGAACACCTTGCCCGATACGTCGTCGGGATAATACATCTCCTTGTCGCCCAGGTCGCGTTTTTGCCCGGTGACTTTCCAGTACCGCAGCCCCCGCCGCTCGCCGTGCCGCTTGTGGAACTCCAGGTACACGCCGTCGGCGGGATAGCCGATCGTGCCCGACCATACCTGCTCGCACACCTGCGGTTCGCGGGCGAACGCCGTCACCCGGCCGGGCCCCAGGCCGTCGCTGTTGACCAGCACAGGCTCGTACACGCTCCGCCACCCGCGGGCGGGGTACTTGGCGGCCTCGTTCCAGTCCACCCGCTGCCACGAACCGTTATTCACGAACTCGCTCCGGGCCGACTCGACCAGATGATGCTCCAGGAAAAAGTGGTCGATCGTCTCGTCGGCCACCATGGCTTCGATCGGAATGCGGTTGTCCTTGTTCGTCCAGTTGATCGGCGCCCGCCAGGGCCCGCCGGGGCGATACGCGCACTCCGGCAGCCACATGCCCGAGGGCTTGAACCCCAGAATCCGGTGACTCGACGCCAGCCCCGCCCGCAACTGCGCCCGAATGCTCGAATCCTCGTACAGCAGCGGCAGATACGCGTGCGTCGCCGCCGAGGTGAGAATCTCGATCAGCCCGCGCTGTGCCCGCTCGGCGAACGCCCGCGGCAGATCGCGGCCCAGTTCCGCGAACTTCTCCGCCATCGACGTGTAATACCGTTCCCACCGCTCGGTGAGATACACCAGGTGCCCGCTGTTGTGCCAACCCTGAAATTCCCGCCGGTCGTCGCGGGCCCGGTCGATGCGGTCGGCGAGGTAGCGTTCGAAACCGGCCTTGAATTCCTCGTGGGCCAACTGCTCCAGCAGCACCGGCGTCAGGCCCAGCGTGATCTTCGGCCGCGCGTTCAGGAACGCGCACTCGTCGATCATCGCGAGGATGGGCATGTACGTCTCGGCCGTGGCTTCGTACAACCAGTCCTCCCCATGCGGCCACACGCCATGCCGCAACACATACGGAAGATGACCGTGCAACACCAGACAAAAGCTGCCAAGTGCCATGAGCAAGTCCTTTTTGAAAAAACCACAAAACGCGACGAAAAATGCGTACAACCGCACCGCGTAACGCATCGCCATGATAGCCTCAACCCCACGTCATGCAAAGCACGAACAGGGCAATCGCATCGAATTTTCGAGGCTGCAGCCACGTTACATTCCGTTTTTTGGTGGCTGGACCATCGGTATCCTGTATAATTTTTTCAGGACGCACCCCACACGAAAGGGTTTGCCATGACGCGTACACGAACTCTGCTGGCGTGTCTCATTGCCGTGATGGCTGTTTCCGTGCTCGCCGACGACGCGTCACCCAAGGCCGACGCGCTGACCAACACCGTCGACCCGGTCGACGTCGCCGATCAGAAACTCAAGTTTCTCAGAGCGGCCGGCAAAACCGGCGAGTTGGACAAAAACGGATTCGAAACCGACCGCAAAACCGGCGGCGGACTGGTGCTGCCCTTCGAAAAATGGGAAACGGCCGTCGCGTTCGACAAAAACAAAAATGGCACACTGGACTGGTTCGAATTCGAAGCCTACCGCCAGGCCATGCGAAAGGCCGTGCTGGCGGCGTGCGACAAAAACAAGGACAACCAACTCACCGGCGACGAACGCACCGCCGCCCTGAAACTGCTCGCCGACGGAAAACCGGTCATCAAACCCGAGACGGAACGCGATCGCGCCGGCGCCCGCCCGCCGCAGGCAGGACCTGCCGACACCAACGGCGCGGCCGCCGCGTCGCAGCCGGCCTCGCAACCGGCTTCGCGTCCAAGCCCACAGGACTTCCACGCCGCCATCAACGAACTCGCCGGAAAAGGCGTCACGCGCGAGAACAACGCCGCCGTCGCCCTGTACGAGGTGATCGGACTTCCCTACGGCGAACTGGACCAAATCTCGGACGAAAACGGCAACATCATCGACACCAAGATGCCCCAGGCGCAGGTGGCCGAGCGGCTGGGACTCGCGATCGACTGCGGAAAACCGCTGCCGAACTTGCGGGAAGAGTTGGGGGAGGAGGTGATGGAGACCATGCTGGCCGGACCCTGGAAAGCGTCCGACGCGCCGAACGCGGCCAGGCGGCTGGCGGAAATGGGCGACACGCTCGACGCCGCGGCGAAGGCCCTCCAGCGGCCTCAATGGTTCTCACCCTGGGCCGTCGGGGTCGGGTACAATCCCGACGACATGCCGATGCTGTTGATGCCCGACTACAGCCGGTTGCGTTCGCTGGGCAAGTACTTCATCGCCCGCGGGTTTTACAACCAGGGCGAAGGCAACGGCCCTGACGCCTGGCGAGACCTCCAGTCCGCGTCGCGGCTGGGGACCCTCGTGGGGCAGGACCCCAGCGTGATCGGCGCGCTCGTCTCCGCGGCCATCACGTCGCTGGCCGACGGCGCAACGCAGCGGATGGCGATGCACACGACCGACAGGGCGATACTCCAGGCGATGCTCGACAATGTTTCGAACCGCCCGGCGGTGGACATCTTCCGCTCGCTGGAGGGCGAACGGATCGAATGGAACCGGATACTGGCCGGCGTCATGCGGAATCCGGAGAAAGACCCATGGTTTTTTGACGAGATGGAATGGAGTCCGACATACGAATCGGAATCGGAGACGGAGAGGGCGCGGGAGCGCGTTCTGGAGGCCGTGCGCCAGGCGGACCCGGAAGCCGTGCTGCGCGCGTACAATCGGAATTTCGACGAGCGTAACGACATCCTGCGGATGGAGGACCGCCAGAAGATGTCCGCCGCGAGCGACGCGTTCGACAAACGGCAGGAGGAGACACAGGCGAAACTGCGAGGTCAGCCGCCGGCGCTGAACGCCTCGCCGCAGGACAAAACGCAATGGGTCGCCGACATGGCCGCGGCGGGGATCACGTTGTCGGCCGGGACCCTGCGGGATAAGGTGGTCGACCGTTTCGAGCAGAACCGCCGAATCACGATGGTGGCCGTCGCGCTGGAGATGTACAAACTCGACCAGGGGAAATACCCCGAGCGGCTGGACGCGCTGTCGCCGACGTATCTGCCCGCCGTTCCGACGGACCTTTTTAACGGCGGCAAGGCGATGATCTACAAGCCCCACGGCGCGACGTACGACCTGTACAGCGTCGGCCCGGACGGCAAAAACGACGGCAGCGACCTCCGCTTCGCCGGCGAAACCACGCGGATGCAAACCGAGGCCAAGGCCAAAGCGGCGAACGCGTCGAAACCGTAGCCCTCCTCGTCGCGTTGTATGGGCGAGACGCCCATGCGACTCACGGGCGGGACGCCCGTGCCACGGTTAGCTTGTCGAGGGCGTCGAACAAATCCTGTTTCGAAAAAATCCCCCGCAAACGGATGGGTTCATCAACAGAACTCGACAGGAGGATGGTGACGGGGATGGCTTCGTTGTAGTCGCGCAGGGGGGCGTTGGCGGGGAGGTCGGCGGTGGTAATGTCGCCGCGGATGGCCAGCACGTTCATCGACCGCAGGCGGGCGGCGACTTCGGGGTTGTCGTAGACGCGTTTTTCGACGGCTTTGCAGTTGACGCACCAGTCGGCCGTGAAGTCGATCAGCACAAGTCTGCCGTCGCGAAGGGCCTGGTCGATCCTCGCCTGGTCGTACGGTTCGAAGTGCGTCGCGAGCGGGCGTGGCGGCGCGAGCATGAACACGCCCGCCGACACGGCCACGAACACGGCCACCGTCCGCACGGCCGTCTTTTTGTACAGCGGCGCGTCGTAGCGGACCCACGAACCCCACATCCACAAACAAAACGCCAGCACCACCGCGAACCCCGCCAACCAGAACGGATACGCCTCGGCCGAAAACGTGCCGATCAGCCACACCGCCACCAGCAGCAGCACAAACCCCATCGACTGCTTGAAGTGCTCCATCCACACGCCCGGCCGCGGCAGGCGGCGGACAAGGTTCGGCATCGCCGTCAGCACCGCGTACGGGGCGGCCATGCCCACGCCGATCAGCACCATGGCCATGCTGCCCGCCCACAACGACTGCGCCTGCGCCCACACCAACGCGGCCGTGAGAATGGCGAAACTGCACGGCGTGGACAACACCGCCGTCAGCACGCCCATTCCGACGGCCGACCAGATCGACCCGCCCTGCTCCAACTGCCCGTGGGCCTCGGCCGCCCGACGCGGAGCGAGCACCGTGAACCCGCCGAACAAATTCACCGCCAACGCCACCATCAGCATGGCCATCGCGATCCGAAACGCGGGAATCTGAAAATGCTCGCCCCACTGAAACGCCGACTGGACGCTCTTGAGCACGCCGCTGACCACGGCCAGGGCGACGAAAAACAGCACAATCCCGCCCGCGAACGCCAGCCCCAGCACGACGAACCGCCGCCGCGATTCCTTCGCCTGCTGAGCGATCGAGAGCACTTTCAGCGGGATCACCGGCAGCACGCAGGGCATGATGTTGAGGATCAGCCCCGCCAGCAACGCCAGCACGAACCCGCCGACCATCGACCGCCCCGCCAGCCCGCCGACGACGGTTCCGCCCGCGCCACCAGGCCCGGCGACGGATTCCAACTGGTCGGCGGGCACCGCGTGCGACAGGCCCTGGGCGAGTTCGTCGGTCCAGTCGGAATTTTTTTCCGACGCCGCCGCCGACTCGCCGACATGCACGGTGACGCTCGCCTGTAGCGGCCCGGGGGGAGAGATCACGTCGAACCACTCGGCACTAGGCGGGGCCGCCCGAACCATGCCCAACGAGACGCACAAATCTTCGCCGCAGATTTGGCCCATCGGCGTAAGGGTGATCTCCCGCGGGCCGGGGGCGGCGTCGGCGGGGACGGTGAGCGTCGCGTAGACGACGACGGTTCCTTCGTACGAATTGTTGACCTGCCCGAGCACCTCGTGAGGCCGATGCGGCGGCCAGCGGACCGGACCGACCTCAAGCCCGCCAGCCTGCACGCGAAGATCGCCAGGCATCGGCGCGACCTCCCCCCCGCCGGGCCGGGGACTGTACCACACCCACCCCTCCGCCAGCCGGACGCGAAGGGCGACATCAAACGTCTGCCCCGGCGCGACGACGCGATGCGAAACCAAGGCCTCGATAGCGATCCGCCCGTCGCGGTCCTCGACCTGCGCCGGCAGCGCCGTCACCTGCGCAGCCGCAACACCGCACACCAGCCACGCCGCCGCCAGAATGACTCGCCGCACGCGCATAAAAATCTCCCGCCTCGTTCACCACATTCTATGAATTGACTTCGCGCGCGGCAACAGGAGGGAAAATGGAGATGGAAAATCCAAGAACGTTTTCACGGGCTCGCCTCTTTGCGCTGTAGGACGTTGCAATACGCGAACGTTTCACCGTACAAAACGTCCTACAGCGCAAAGAGGCGAGCCCATAAAAACGCTTGTTCGATTTTTACGCGGGGTGGGTTTTTTTCTTCTGCGCGAGGGACTCGACGCCGTGGGCGGGTTGGCCTTTGGCCTGGGCGGCCTGGTCTTCGCGCTTGATGGCTTCGTACACTTCCTTGCGGTGAACAGGAACATGGGCCGGGGCGTTGATGCCCAGGCGGACTTTTTCGCCTCGGATATCGACGATCGTAATCTCGATATCGTCGCCGATCATAATCGTTTCGTCTCGTTGTCTGGACAGCACCAGCATCCGCGGTTCCTTCCTTGGAGGCCTCGGCGAAGCACTCGCCACGCCTGGCAGCCTGACCACATTCTTTATCGACGCGAACGGTGAGCTTTGTTAATAAAATCTTCGAGTCAATCTCAACAGGCATGTCGCCCGCACAAAAACGTTCAAAATCCGAAATTCAAAAACTCGACATCCGAAACAAATTGAGACTGTAGCCTTGTTTTCTTTCGTTTTCGCGGCGGTGTCGTTTTACAATCGACGAACGAAAGGAAACTCGTATGGCCATGCGTCATCGCCTGCGTTTTCTCCGTTTTGCTGGCCTCATCGGGATGCTCATGGCGGCGGCCGCTTAGCGAATCACCTTCCGATTGATCGTCTACGTATTGACGATTGGCTGCTGGCTTTTTCGAAAGGATCATTCATGAACACAGGCACGCCGAACACAAAGACCCCCGGTCCCGTGGACTTGCGAAGGTCGTCCGACGGTGAGCGGTTGATGTTGGAGCCGTTTCCGGTTTCGTCGGCGGCGTGCGGGGTGGTCGCGTTGCTGGGGGTGAACCTTCTGGCGTGGATTCCGTGGGCGCTGCTGGGCTGGCGGGTGGAGATGGGTCCGTGGATGGTGTTTGTGCCGGGCGAGGCGGCGGGAGTGGTGGTGGTGGTGTCGCTGCTGGCCGGCGGGGCGGTGCTGTCGTTCGGACTGGCCGGACTGGCGGCGGCGGTTTGTGGCGGGCCGATGACGTTCGATCGGACGGCGGGGCAGTTTTGGAAAGGTCGGCGTCGCCGACCGACCCGCCACGCCAAACCCCTGGCCGACATCCGCACCGTCCGACTCGACCGGAACGACGGGGTCAGCCGGCTGCTCATCGAAACCGACGGCCACTCGCTCACCCTCGCCAGCGACGAACAGGCCGAAACCGTCGCCCTCCCCGGCAGACAACTCGCCGAATTCCTCCACCTTCCGCTGGCGGGACTGTAACGCGCATGCCCCAAGAGGCGCCTGTGGGTAAAAAACACAAAAATTCGCGGCAAAATCGGGCTACTCGAACAACCGGCCGATCCCCGTGCGGGTGTCTCGCGCACCGTTGGCGCGAAGCCATTTTTTCACGGCCTCGTCCAACGTGGACTCCAACGGCGTCCGGCCGTTTTTGTCGACCACGTTGACGTCCGCACCGTGGTCCTTCAACCATTGCATGGCCTCGACTTGACGCCGCATGGCCGCATGAAACAACGGCGTCCGGGCGTCGTTGTCGCGGGCGTGAATGTTCGCGCCGTTCTTCAGCAGCCACGCCAGCGACTGGGCGTGAAAATTCCCCTCGACCGCCGTGAACACCGGCGTCTGACCCTGCTTGTTGCGGACATTGACGTCCACGCCCTGATCCTTCACCCACTCCATCACGTACACCATGCCGCTCGAGGCCGCCTGATGCATCACGGTGTCGCCGGCGACGTTGGCGGCATGGACATCCGCGCCGTGGTCCTTCAACCACGTCATGGAGGCGACCTGACCCCAATTGGCCGCCACGAGCATCGGCGTAAAACCGTACTTGTCGGCGGCGTCGATATCCACGCCCTGTTCCTTCAGCCACTTCAGCGCGTCAATCCGGCCGCTCGTGGCGGCGACGTGCACCAACGTTCGGCCGTATTCGTCCTGCTCATTCACCCGCAGCCCCTTCGCCTCCTGGTCGGCCCATTTTTCGAATAGCCGCGCCGCGGTGGCAGCGTCGTCTTGTGCGCCATGGGAACGCAGCCACGCTTTGGCGTCTTCGTGTTCCGTGAGCACCAGCGGCGTCATGCCGTCGTTGTCCCTGGCGTCGACGTCCGCACCCTGCTCCGCCAACCACTCCATCGTCTCGATCCGGTCTCGAAAGGCCGCCGCCGCCGCGAACATCAACGTCTGGCCCGCGTTGTCCGTGACGCCGACGTCCAGACCCTGCTCCTTCAACCACGTCAACGCGTTGACCCGCCCCACCCGGGCGGCAGCGAACATCGCCGTCCGGCCGTCGTATCCTTTCGCGTGAATGTCCGCGCCTTGGTCCCGCAACCACTCCATGACCTCGACGTGACCGCCCCAGGCCGCCGAGAACAGCGGCGTCTCGCCGTCGGTGCTTTTCGCGTCAATGTCCACACCCTGCGCCTGCAACCACGCCATGACCTCGATGTGACCGCCCCACGCCGCCGCGGACATCAACGTCCGGCCCGCATTGTCCCTGACGTTGATGTTCGCACCCTCCGACACCAACCACTTCATGATCTCGACACGGCCTCTCGAGGCCGAAAGATACATCGGCGTCTGACCGCCGTTGTCGCGGGTGTTCACATCCGCCCCTTGCGACTTCAGCCACTTCATGGCCTCGAGATGACCGTCCCAGGTCGCGCTGAGCATCGGCGTCTGGCCACCACCGACCCTGGCGTTGATGTCCGCCCCACGCGATTTCAGCCACGCCATCGCATCCATCCGGCCCTGGTGAGCCGCTTCATGCATCGGCGTATACCCGTAGTCGTCCTTGGCCGAGACGTCCGCACCGTGCGACGCCAGCCACTCCATCACGTCAATTCGGCCTTGCTCGGCGGCCAGGTGCATCAAGGTCTGCCCTCGGCGGTTCGTTTCATTGGGCGAAAATTTCTGCGCCCCCACCCACTCCGCCACCGCCTCCGACGCCGGTAACGGCACCAGCGGCGGAGCCGCCGTTCCCCCTCGCCACACCACAACCACCCCCCCAACCGCCGCCAGAACCGCGACAAGAAGAATGAAAACAAAAACCCGCCGATTCGTCTTCGCACCGCCGCCGTCGTTTTGTTGAATGGACATGATGCGTACCTTACCACACGATAAAACACCGGATACCCAATAAAACGCCGGACACGGACGATTATTTCGTCGTACCCAACATGGATCATTGCATTCGGCTCCCCGGAGCATCAATCTCCTGATTCGAAGTCGATGTGGCAACGCGTGGGGCGATGTGTTATAAGAAGGGGCGTCCGGCTGTCATTTCGACGTGGTTGTTTGCGACGACGTTGCGGCAAAATTTTGTAGAGCAGAGGCCAATCATGAAACACTCGCTGGGTTTTCTTGCGTGCTGGCTGACGTTGGCCGGCGTGGTCGGCAGTTGTACGGTTTTTCCGATCAATATCACCTTTCCACCGGGAGTTCCACGTATGACGAATGTTCTGGGAACGCCGCCGCTGCCGGACGACGTGACGCTGCCGCCGCTGCCGATCCTCTCCCCCACGGCCCTGACGGCCGACGCGGGCGACGGTAAAGTCTACCTCCGCTGGAACCCGCAAATCGAGGACGGCCGCGTCGTCGGATGGCGGGTGATGCGAGTGCATACGGGCATGACGCTGCCGTTCGGAGAAATCCTCGGGCCGGAGACGCCGCTGACCGAACCGCAGTTCGTCGTCGAAGGTCTGACCAACGGCGAGTCGTACACGTTCGTGGTGGTCGGCGTCCTGAAGGACGAAAGCCCGAACGACGAAGACCCGAAGGACGAAACCCCGCCGCCAACCACCCCGTGGAGCAACTCCGTCACCGTCACGCCGCGGGCCGTGGGGACGGCGAAGGTCGAGCCGGTCGCGAAAGATACAAAACTCGCCATCGGCGGCCATGAAGTCGCCGCCAGCGCGAGCGCGTTCCGGGCGACGTTTCCCGACGGGCAGGAACTCGTCTACGATTTCGCCAGGCCCATCGACTGGAAGGCCCGCGACGGCGAGCATTTGCTGTATCCCAAACCCTTCGGCAACGCGCTGGACATCGGCCAATTCGACGCCCGCGGTCTGGTGAAGATCATGCCCGCCCAGCCGGCCGCCGCCGCCGTGCAGGCGGGACCCGTGCACGACCCCACGCGCCCGCTCGAACCGGCCTACCGCTACGCCCAGTCCGGCACCAGCCACCCGACCATCGGCGACCCGATGACGCTCGCGTTGAGCGTGTACAACCACGACGCCCAGATGCGGTGGCTGGGCACGACCGTCGACGGAGACCGCGTGACCTTCCACTACGCCCTGCCCCTGGCGGCGATGGGGGCCCGCGCCTGGACCATGGTGCTGGTGTGGGAAACCTGGTGGCCGATCGAGCGCGACCGGCACGGCACGACGTATCACGGCCTGGCGAGACTGGTCGAGGTGCAGATGCCCTCGGTGTTCAAGCACGGTTATCAGGTGATGCTCAACAACGGGTTCGGTCCGGGCGGCGGGTCGCGGGAGGGCGTGACGAGTTACAGCAGCGGTTTCCGCAGGCCCGGCAGCGAGATTGTCGATTTTTCCGGCGACGAGAACTGCCGCGTGTCGTTCCAGCACCCCAAACAGCCGCGGCAGGCGGGCTATCATCCGGCCCAGGACTGCCTCCAGTCCAGTCCGCTGATTTTTTACGACTGGGGCAAGGGCAGCCTGACGATCACGGCGAGGTCGCTGTATTATTACTGCTCCAACAATTCCAGCAGCTACGCCCAGCAGGGCGCCGACGGCGTGTGGCCGAACCTGAGTTGGGACCTGGCCGAGTCGGGCAAGCGCACGGTGGTGGAGACGGTGGAGTACCTGTACGCGCCCGACACGTCGCAGCCGCTGCCGCAACGCTACAACAACGCCCGGTTCGAAGCCCTCGGCGACGTCAGCAGGCGGATGGGCGTGCAGGACAATTTCCCCGGTGTCGCGAGCAACCAGGTGCTCGGTGAGATGACCGTCCGCGGCGGGCCCGTGAAGTACGCGGAGCATTACATCGAGCGGTACAAAAACGACGGATGCGACGCCTTCGGGGCGGCCTTTCACGACACGTGGCTGTCCAACCCGTACATCGTCGACGAGCACTACGTCTTCGACCCGTCCTACAAGGAAAACGCCGACCTGACGGCCATGTGCAAACTGCTGAACGAGGCCGGCTATCCGGTGGGGTATTGGTACCGGCCCGAGTTGGTGAAAACGAGCATCGCCAACGTGCTCAGCGACACGATTCCGATCATGGACGGCATGTACCACACGCACGGCGTCGCCGAGCGCCAGGTGCCCAACGCGGGGCCGAGGCTGGCGGAAGTGGGCATCAAAATCGTCCGCGAAAATCCGCAGTGGATTCGCCTTCAGCGCGACGGAAGCTGGCCCACCGGCACACCGTACCACTGGGTGCCGATGAGCATGGCCGGCGGGTGGTGGGACCGCGTGATGTGGCCGACACTGGCGACCAGCCGGGCGATGGGGTTTTCGTACGTGCTCCAGGACGGCGGATTCGGCGGGCTGTCGGGCGTGGATTACGCGCCGATGCTCGAAGGCCGAACCGACCGCGCCGTACCGTGCCAGCCGTTCTGGTGGCGGATGTTCCGCAGCGCCCACGCGGTCGGCGTCGACCTGATCGGCGAGTGCACGGTGGGCTGGAAAGGCGGGTTCGTCAACCTCGGCGGCGAGGGGGACGAGCATTTCCTGTGGATGTTCCAGTGCGGGCTGATGTACGACGCCAACACCTTCAACAAAAAGCCGGAGTACGTGCACAAGATTTTCCAACTGTACAACGCCCAGCGCGGTTTCTCCGGCACGCCGGAGGTGCGGCGGTTTGCGATTGATTTCTACAAAAAGAACCCGCCGCCGGACTGGATCGAGTTCGTGGACTTGCGCCAGGACGAGGAGGTCGAGGTGACGGTCAAGACCAGCGAAAGCCCTGTCGCCGGAGGCCCGACCCGCGTCACCGAGGACAACGAACTGGTCTTCAAGGTCCGGCCGTGGACCTGGACGGACGTGATCTGGCACTACAACGACGGCCGGAGCGTGGTGTACCCGGCGTACGACAAGGTGGAGTGGGCAAAGGAATAGCGGCGCGGAGAGCGTTGGTGTTCCATGCCTATTAGCTACTGGCGATTGGCTAATTCCTCGGCGTCCACCCCGAACGGTTTGCCCGCCTCCACAATGGTGGCCCAGGTGGTTTCGTGGACCGGGATTCCGTGGGTCAGCCGCTCACGGCGGGTGTTGAAGTCCAGCCCGCCGGGCATCACCGCGCCGCGGCTTCCCGGTGCCGGCGGCGACGAGAGAATGAACTCTTTGATGCCGTCGATGTGCGCGACGAACGTGTCGGCCGCCCCGAAAATCGCGGGGTGAATCGCCAGAAGAAACAGGCCGTTGCAGTAATCGCTCCGCTCCGGGCCGACCCCCGACATGGCCGAGCCCAGCAGTTCCACCAGCAGGGAAAGGGCAAACCCTTTATAGGCGAACGGCCCGCCAAACGGCAGAATCGCGCCGCGCGGCGGGCCGTAAAATTTCGCCGGGTCGTCGGTGGGATTCCCGTCCCCGTCCAGCACGCACGCCTCCGGCAGCCGCTTGCCCTGTTGAAGCAGTTTGCGGATCGTGCCCTCGGCCAGCGACGAAGTGGACATGTCCAGAAGGATCGGATCGCCCGACGTGGGCACCGCGTACGAAAGCGGATTGGTCGCCAACCGCGGATCGGACCCGCCGAACGGAACGACCGAATGACCGCCCCGGGCGGCGTTGGCGGTGGCGAAACCGAACAGCCCCGCCCCGGCGATCCTCTGCGTGTACTTGCCCAACCGCCCGACGTGATTGCACCGCCGGCTGGTCACCACCGCGATGTGGTTCTTCGTCGCCTTCTCGATGGCGATCCGCGTCATCTCCACCGCGCTGACCATGCCGAAACTGAAATTCGCGTCCACAATCGCCGAGTTCGGCGTCTCGTAAATCACCTCGATCGGCGCCGAGAGCTTCACGCTGCCGTTCTTGACATCGTTCAAATACTGCGCCACGCGCATCACACCGTGCGAGTCCAGCCCCATCAGGCTGGCCTCCACGAGTTCATCGACCACGATCCGCGTCTGTTCCTCCGGAACGCCCGCGGCGCGGAACAGCGCGTAACCAATGTTTCGGATTTTGGCTTCGGGAAAAATTTTCATATCAACAGCCTTCCGCGATGTTCGTCGCCAGGTCGCACCATTCCCACAGGCGGGACGGGTCGTTGTCGAGGGTGATGAGCGTTTTCATCAGGATTTCCATGTGACAGCCGTATTTTCGGGCCAAACGGCAGGCGGTTTCCAGTTCGGTCCGCATCCGGTCTTTCCGCCAGGGCGTGACGGCCAGGTGGCTGGGGTCGGGCTTGAACGAGACGACGACCTCGCCGCCCATGGCCTCCATCGCCGTTTCGAGATCGGCAAAGGGCGAGACCGACAGTTTCCGCAGCCGCGGCATCGTTTGGGACTCGGCCACCTTTCGGCCGAGGTCTTCGCAACAACCGTAACAGTTCAGACCGAACAGGTCGTACCACGGTTTGGCGGGCTCGAAGGCGAATTCCTTCGTCATCGCCGGCGACACGGAGGTGAAAATCTGGTCCCGCCCGTCGCCCCAGACGTCGGCGAGTTTCGCGCCGATTCCGCTCTCCGTCGGCGGCGGCAGATGGTCGGTGTAACCGTAACCGGCGGCCGCGATGAGCGAATTGCGATTGTTCGACGACAAAATGCCCAACGCCTCGCACCGCCGAGCCCGCTGCACGCTCACGTCGACATACCGCTGAACGGCCTTGTGCATGAACTCCGGCCGGACGGCCAGGTCGTACATGCCCTCCTCGATGCCCATCCACATCATCAGATCGTCCCACGGGCGGAAATCAAAATGATCCACGCCCTGGAGTTTGACCCGCAGCAGGCCGTCGAACACCTCCTGAAGCCGCGACAGTTTCCGCAACGTCTCCGACTCGTTGCAGGTGATCTCCGCGTCGAGGATTTTCTGGATGTCGTCCTCGTTGTCGATCTGCCGTTCGAAGTGCACCGAGTCGGTATACGGCGGCTTGTAATGGTGCGACTGCTGAATGCCATAGCGGCGGTCGGAGTAGACGACCGGACAGTAGATCACGTCCTCGACGACGCGATGGCCCCGCATGTGCCGCCACTCGTACAGGGCGGTCAATAGTTGCCACTCCGCCCCGCGCAGCAGCGGGTCCTCGCAGAGGAGTCTGAGTTCGTCCTTGTAGTCGATGAGGTAGGCGGGATAATCGCGCGCGATCACCGTGGGCACAATCATGTGGCGGTCGTTCACCGCCGTCCATAACCGTTTGTGCCGCTCGTTCGCGGGATCGGCCGCACACTCGCGCATCTGCTCGGCCAACGCCCTCAGCCGGGCCACGTCCTGTGGGAAATTGTCCTGTCGCATTATTTCATCCACATCGTGCCTAAATTCCGCGGGTCGTAATAATACCTCGGTGCGGCCGACCACGAACTGCTTTCCTGACCCTGGGTGGCGAAACGGGCGAAGTTGATGCCCCAGAATTCCGCCAGGCCGGCCGGACCGAACGCGTCCAGCGGGATGGCCGCTTCGACGATCCATCGGCGGTCGTCGGGGGCGATGGGGGCGACCGCCACCTTCGCCGCCACCGGCCAGGGCTGGGCCTGTCCCAGCGGCGGGTCGGTGAGAATGCCCTTCGTCGCCACCACTACGCCGTTAGGCTTGACGACGAGGTGGAACAACTCCTCGGGACCCGTCGCCCGCATGCCGGGATCGAAAATCAACTCGACCAAATCCTCACCGCAGGCCATCAACTGGTCGTAGCGGATGAGGTTGTTGGTCATCGCCGCCAGGCCGCCGGGGTTGGGCTCCTGGCACCGCATGGCGACGTACAGAAACTTGTCGTCCCGCAGGACGAACACGAGCGTCTGCCGCTTGGCGACCGGTTCGAGCCCCTGTCCGCGGGCGCCCAGCAGGCGGAAGTCGCTGGCCGCGTTTCCGCCACGCATCGGCCAATCGTTCAGCCTCCCGTCGATCACGATCGGCGTGTCCACGCGCGTGACCTGCAAAATCGGCACGCCAATGTCCACGACGTGGGGCATCTGCCGATCCACCGCCAGCGACACGCGAACGGGCAGTTTTCCGTCGCTGGTGAGCGGCACGGACCCGCCCTCGGCCGTCAGCACGACCTCCCGCCTCGCGCCCGGCGGCAATGGACTGATGCGAACCTCGCCCGTCACCGGCTGCCAACCGTCCGGCAACGCGTCCACCGCCGCCGTCAACGACACGTCACGCGTGAACTCGTTGTACACCTCCAGCCGCAACGTCGCCCGAAGCCGCCCCCCCTCCGCCGCCGACACCGTGCAACGCGTCTGCTCCAATCGGACCGTCTGCATCGCGTCCAGAAAATGCTGCCACGCCAACTGCTGCGCCACCAAATCACGACGCGTCGCCTCGTCCGAATGAATGTCCGTGTGAATCTCCACCGCCAGCAGCCGACGGGCCTCCTCCCACGACCGGCCGTCGTGAACCCACCCGCCAAGACGCGGATCAAGGTAATGATCGCCCGCCGCCTCCTGCCCGCCGTAGCGGACCATCGCGTCGATGACGCTTTGCGACACCGCCCCGCGGCCGCGCTGCGACAACAGCCGCAAATACGCCAAATCCGTCAGCCCACGACGCAACCGCTTCAGCCGCACCGACGGCAACACGCCCTCAATTCCCGCCGCCGTACCGGGATAAAACAGCCTCGTCTCCGCCCCGGCCGGCGTGGCGAACACGTCGCCCTCCCAGTTCATCACGTCGCCCAGAAACATGGCCGCACATTGGTACTTCATCGCCATCCACGGCAAGGCCCGCACGTCGGAGGGCGTGGCGATGATGCCCAGGCTCGGCACGTACGGCGGTGTGCCCGGAGACAGCCACGTTCCCGACAGCACATTCCGCCCACCGTCGGACCGTACGGCGGCGGGGTCGAACCACTGCCCCGGCGGAGCGAACACCGACGGCAGCAGCGTCAGTTCCGGCGGCACGTTCAGCAGACTCTCCTCCGGCGGGCGCGCGGGCAGCGTCGAGACAATCGGCGTGTCCGGGTCGAACCGCCGGACCTCCGCGAACAGGTCCACCGCGTCCGCGTACGCCCGCTCGCTGACGGGCTGCCGGCAGGGCCAGTGGAACATCACCTCGCCGTGCTCCAGGCCGACGCACAATTTCTCGCGGGCCTGCTCGATGACCGCCCCGGCCGTGGCGCGGAAGTCCTCGCTGTCGCGGCCGCCATAGTGCTCCGGCGGGGGCCAAACCTCGCTGACGGGCATCGGCCAGGCGGGCACGCCGATCCGGTCGTCGAACGCCGTTCCGTCCAGGTACGGCCGAACGACCGCGACGTAATCGTCCCAGTCCAGTTTCACGTTGCCCGCCAGATCGCGCCCCATCGCCGGATGCAGCGTGCGGTCGAACAAATCCAGCCGGTGGTCGTGCGCGAGCGTCATCACCTGCCGCAGCAGGCGCAGGCCCCGCATCACGTCGTCGTTGTTACGGTCGAGCGTGGGCGGAACGAACGGCCTGCCGCCGCGCTGGATGAACGTCGAGCACAGGGCGGCGAAGTCGGTGCTGCCCAGGGCGGGAATGGGCCTGTGGTCGGGCAGCACGAATCCGTACACGCGGAGCACCAGCGGAATTTCCCACGGGTCCCGCCCGGCCGCCTCGACGCGGATGGCGCCGTGGTACTCGCCCGGCAACGCCGACCGCGAAACGGTGATGTCGAACCAGACGGCCAGCCGACCGTCGGGTTCCACCGCGTACGGCTGACCGCCGACCGGGGCGTCCAGCGGAACCAGCGGGTCGTAAAACTGCTCGCTTCGCGGCTGCGTCTCCACCAGCCGCAGGTGCCACGGCGGAAACTCGCTCACCAGCACCGGCAGCATGCGAAACCCCTTGATCGCGCCCGCGTCGAGTTTTCGCCGCGCGGGCCCGGTCAGGTCGCTCAGGCCGACGCGAACGTCGGTCAGCCCTTCCTCACCGCCGCCGACGAACACCTGCACGCTCACCGTTTCGTTGGCGCCCGCGAACAGGTTGATCCGCCTGGTCACGTCGTCATACACGCCCGCGTCGTGCGTGAGCGGCGAACGCTCGGTGAGTTGCACCATCTCCCCATGCACCGCCACCTCCAACGGCGGCGTGCGGGAACATCCCCCCCACAACACGACAAGGGCCGCACACGACCAAACCGCTATGAGACGACGAAAACGCATGGCGACGATTATAGCGAAAGCCAGCAGCCAATAGCCAGTAGCCACTAGGTATGGATGAACCGCTTGCGGTGGAAACGTTTGAAATTTCGACTTTATAACGTCTCCACGCGCCGCGATCATCACTTCGTCAGCCGCTCGATCAGCGCCTCCACGGCCGCTTGGGCGTCGTCGCCGTTGGCGGCGATGTGGAGTTTGCGGCGGACCAGCGGCCAGCGGTCTTCGACCTTGCGGATGTCGAAGACGTCGGCGCTGAACGCGCCGTTGACCAGGATGATGTCGCCCTTTTCGTCCAGCAGGGCGTAACGCCGCGAGAGCGACACCACGGCCCGGCCCTCGCCAGGCCAGGCGTACGTGGACGTGAACGGCAGGTGCGGACCGTACATGGCGGGCCAATTCCAGAACGCGCCGTGAATGGCCAGGTCGTTGTTGGTCCACTCGGTGCCGATGAAAATCACCGGCGTGGCAAAATTCGTGACGTGCTGGCCGGTGCCCTCGTTGGTGATCTCGCACACCGAACTCTGCTCGACCGCCACCGCGTCCAGTTCAAATTTCTCGCGGAGGAACGCGGCCAGTGTGTCGGCGGCGGCATGGTTTTCCGGCTGACCGTAGCTGATCGTCACCGTCTGCTTCGGTGCGGGTTTGTCGGGATCGACCTTCGTGCCCGGCGCGGGCGGGATCGGGCCGTTCAAGCTTTCCAGCCACGGTTTGATCTCGTCGGCCGTCAGGATCGTCACGCCGTTTACCGGCGTGCCTCCGGCGAGCGCTCGGCACCGCGCGAGCACGTCGGACTTCTCGCGGCCTGGGAATTTCGCGGGCGCGATCAGGTCGATTTGCGGCGTTTCGCTGTAGGCGAGCATCATAATATGGCCGCTGGGCAGCGAAACGTCGAACGTCACGCCGGTTTCGTCCTTCGTGAACCCCACCGGCACGTTGCGGGCGACGTCCCACATGGCCTGGATGTTCGGATTGTTGATCCGGCAGCGGTAGGTGTGTTTGGAGAGGTACATATTCACCGCGCCGCGCGGGGCGATGTAGTGCACCTCGCGCGTCGAAATGCCCACGTACTGCGTGTCGCCGCCGCCGGTTTTGCCGCCGTCGGCGTCGGGCCGCCAGCGGGGGAAGAACCGCAACGCCAGGTCGGGCGTTTCGCGCTCGGTCTGGATTTCGTGGGCTTCGCCGCGCGGGTCGCCGACGGTCCGCATGTAGAGGAAATCGCCGTCGGTCGTCGAGAACCCCTTGGGCACGCCCAGACCCAGCGCCCCGGCCTCCTTGCCTTTGAACCGTTCGACCTCGGCGAATTCGACGCCGAACTCGGGTTTGTAACCGAGTTGGTCGCACAAAAACGACCGCAGCCAGGCCGTCCGGGCGACCACCTGCGGCTCGCGGACGAAGAACGTGTACGTGCGATAAAACCCAATGCTGGTGCGGTCGGCCACCACGGTCTCGACGCCCAGCGGATAGCCCATCAGCACGGCGCGGCCTTTGCCATGTTCGTTGATCGTAATGGCGGGCCTGCCGCCTTCGTAGGTGGCGAGCACCTTCGCGATGTCGCCGCGCGGTATGAGCACTTGGAAGGCCGGCTTGCGGTCGGTGGACTTCGCCCACCCGCCGGTGAAAATGCCTCGCGGAATCGTCACCGTCAGCGGCGTATCCTTGACGGCCTCGCTGACCGTTTCCGGCTCGGTCGCGAGGGACTGCCTGAGCGTCTCCGACGTGGTCGCGTCCAGCGGAACCGCGAGATACGCGCTGTGGACTTTCTGCAACAGCGGTTCCGGATTTCTGTAAGCGAGACATCCACTTATCTGGAACTTCGTCCATGTTTGCCCGTACGTATCCACGCGGCCCGGCATCGTGCTGCAAATCAGCGTTCCGCCCGCGGCCACCCATTCCTCAATCGCCTTGGCGACCGTTTCGTCCATCGCCTCGGCCGCCGGCAGGATCAGCACCTCCAGGCCGGAGGTTGGCAGCCAGCCCTCGCGGATCAGCCGCTCGTCCACGCGGGTGTACGCGAGCTTGGACGCGCCCAGCAGCCAGTCCCAGCCGAGCGTCTCGTCGTAAATCGCGCCGCTGTGCAGGTCGAACGTCGAGCGCGGCAGCATCAGGCCGATCCGCTGCGGCTTGGGTGCCGTCGCCGCCACCGTCGGACCAATCGCGTACACCAGCCGGTTGGTCATCCAGTGATTATGAATGTCGTGCCAGCCGAGCTGGTAGTCCATGTAGCCGTGGCAGACCCATATGTAAAAATACCGCGCCAGATTGCCGGGGTCGGTGAAGTTGATCCAGAGGTAGTCGCGATACAAACTCTCGATGGCGTCCGAAAGCCGGCTGCCGAACCCCGGCGGTTCGGCGCTGCGGATCATAAACGGCAGCGTCTCGTTCTTCGGCCCGACGCCGGAAAACTGGCCGATGTCGTCGCTCTCGCCGAGGAACCCGCCCCAGATTCTCTCGCTGACGGCCGCGATGCCGTCGTGGTCGCCCATCTGCCGCATCTCGGCGATGATGAGCTTGTCGGGGAACGTCGCCTGGACCAACTCGCGCTTGATGGCGAGATACTCCCGCACGTACGCGCGGCGGAAATGGAGGTAGTCGATCTTGATCACCGGCGGATAGTCCAGCGGCAGCCGCCAGCCGTAGCCTTCCTGGAACGTGTCGCCCAAGGCGGCGCGAATGGAGGCGGGCGATTTGTATTTTTCCATCAGAAATCGGCCCCACGAGTTGAGCGCGTTGCCGTCGTAGTTGTACAGGGCCGTCTTGCAGTACTCGCCCCAGATTTTTTCCAGGCCGCCCAGAGGAAATTCGAGATGCCGCCTGCCGTCATCACTGACGGCCGGAAGATCGGTCACATCGTCCCACGTCGCAACGTCAATCCCGCCGCCGACGGCTTCGTTGAATTTGTTGACCTCGCCGAATTTCGCTCGCAGCCAGTCGATCCACCGCCGATGCTGCCAAGCACGCCAGTCCTCCTTCGCCGCGGGCACCACGTCGCGGACGGGAATCGGCAGTTCGTGAAACGATTCGTATTCCGTCCCGGCGGCCTCGTTGAGTGTGGCGATATCGCCGTAACGTTCCTCCATGAACGCCTGCCAGCGCGACGCGGCCTCGGTGGAGTAGTCCACGGTTTCGTCGAGACTGGCCCAGTCGGAGCGTTCGAGGTGGATGGCGGCGATGGTGTCGTAGAGTCCGCGTCGGCGGAGTTCGTCGCTCATCGCCTGAAGGTAGTCGCCGTAGGCCCGGGCGGTGACACCGTCGAACAGTTGCACCTGTCCGCCGCAGACGAACGCGCCGTCGGCATGGATCGCCATCATGCTGGCCATCGCGTTGTCGGCGAGGTGTTCGGGCAGCGAGGGAGCGTACGAGGTCCAAATCCACCAGCGGCGATTGATGTTTTCCTTATGCTGCTCGGCCTGCTGTTCGGGCGTCAGTCGTCCGGCCAGCGTGGGAAGCTCCAGCAAATACTTGCCGTTGCGTTCCTTCAGGCCCGCGACAAAATTCGTGAGTCTGGAGAAGTCGTATTGTCCCGGCCCGGTGCAGTTGAGGCCCCAGGCGCCGAGGGGTTGTTCGCTGTAGAAAAACGCGTCGCCGGCGTCGCGGAATTTCGCGGCGATGTACATCGGCCCGACGCCGAGCGTTTTGTTCCACCACGCGGCCGGGTGGTCCGCCGGCGGGTCCAGCGGCAGCCGAATGCCGACCATCGGCCCGGCCTTGCGCCAGGCTTCGCGCCGCGGGTTGGCCCAGGGTTTGGGTTCGACGAACCTCGCCGAGACGCCGCGTTTGGCGGCCTCCTCGTTCAGCCGCGTTTGCAGGTGGTGTTTCGATGTGGCCACATCGTCGGCATACGCGAGCACCTGCGTGGCCGCCAGCGCCAACTCGTTCCGCCAGAAGGCGATCTCCTGCTCGAGCGCCGGTTCGTCGCGGCTGTCGCGGGCCAGGCGAACGCTCTGAATGCCGTCGTCCACGCACTTGAGCAGTTCATACAGCCGCGTGCCGCGTTTGACCTTCGCCTCGGCCGCCACGGGCAAATTGTGGGCTTCCTTGGGGTTGATCACCCACGGCAGCAAATACCCGCTCAGCTCGCGGCAGGCCAGCGCGTCGTCCCACGCCGCCCCCAGCGCCATCCGCACCGACTCGCAATCTTCCCCCAACGCCGTCACCGGCCCATTGAAGTAGTCGTCCCGAACGTCCATCGGCGACGTGCCGGGGCGCAAGTCGCTTGCGCAACCGAACAGGAATAAGGTCGTCAGTAGCGGGAATGTTTTCTTGAGCATCATGACCTCTTTTCCATGTCGTGAACCGGTGGCAAAGAAATGCCTTTTTTGTTCACAAGCGGCATTTTACCGTCAAAAATGTCCGTGACAAGCCTTTCGCCTTTGTAGACTTTTCTCCGCCGAACCTCGTGGCGCGGGCGTCTCGCCCGCGCGTCCCGAGGGCGTCCCGCCCGCGCAAACCGTTCCGCACGGCTGACGCAATGAATGACGCCAAGGCTTTCGCACAGTTTTGCGCGGACTGGAAGCCCGCGAGACACGCGGGCGCTCGCGCCCGCGCCACGTTCAAAACTCCGCCGAGCGCGGCGTGCGGGGGTACGGGATCACGTCGCGGATGTTCGACATGCCGGTGGCGAATTGGATGGTCCGTTCCAGCCCCAGGCCGAAACCCGCGTGCGGGACGCTGCCGTAGCGGCGGAGGTCGAGGTACCAACCGTAGTCGTCCTGGTTCATGCCAAGTCCGGCCATGCGGGATTCGAGAACGTCCAGCCGCTCCTCGCGCTGGCTGCCGCCGATGATCTCGCCGATTTTCGGCACGAGCACGTCCATGGCGGCCACGGTCGGCTGACCGTTGTGCTCGCCGGCATCGTCGTTGACGCGCATGTAGAACGATTTGATTTTGGCGGGGTAGTTCATCAGGATCACCGGCTTGTGGAACACCTGCTCGGTGAGGTAGCGCTCGTGTTCGGTCTGCAAATCCACACCCCAGGCGACGGGGAATTCCCACGATCGGCCGGCTTTTTCCAGCAGGGCGACGGCCTCGGTGTAGCTCAGGCGGACAAACTCGCTGTCGGCGATTTTGGTGAGGGTGTCGATGACGGTGTTGTCGATCCGCTCGTTGAAGAATTTCATGTCCTCGGAGCAGGTATTCAACACGGTTCGGAAGATGTGTTTGAGGAACGCCTCAGCCAAGTCGGCGTCGCCGGTGAGGTCGCAAAAGGCCATTTCCGGTTCGACCATCCAGAACTCGGCCAGGTGGCGCGGCGTGTTGCTGTTCTCGGCCCGGAAGGTGGGTCCGAAGGTGTAGACGTCGCCCATGGCGCAGGCGTAGGTTTCGCCTTCGAGCTGCCCGCTGACGGTGAGGTAGGTCCCGCGGCCGAAGAAGTCCTTGTCGTAGTCGATAGGCCCGTCGGGGGCGATTCGCGGGGGGTTGTCGAGGTCGAGGGTGGTGACGCGGAACATTTGTCCGGCGCCTTCGCAGTCGCTGGCGGTGATGATCGGCGTGTGGACGTAGAGGAACCCGCGTTGCTGGAAAAACTCGTGAATGGCGGCCGAGACGGTGTTGCGGACGCGGGCGACCGCGCCGAAGGTGTTCGTGCGGACGCGCAGATGGGCCTGCGTGCGGAGGAACTCGAAGGTGTGGTGTTTTTGCTGCATGGGGTAGGTGGCCGCGTCGGCCAGGCCGAGCACGCGGACGGTGCGGGCCTTGAGTTCGACGCGTTGCCCCTTGCCCTGGCTGGCGACGAGTTCTCCCTCGGCCAGCAGGCTGCACCCGGCGGTGAGTTTGGTGATTTCGTCGTAGTTGGGCAGGGAAGCGTCGGCGACGATCTGGAGCGTGGCCAGGCAGGACCCGTCGTTGACGGCCAGGAAGGAAAACCCGCCCTTGGAGGACCGGACGGTGCGGACCCATCCGCCGACGGTGACGCTCTGTCCGGCGGACATGTCCAGAACGCGCGAGATTCGTATGCGTGTGTTGTTCATAGGCTGTTAGACTATTAGACTGTTAGGGAGAGGCTTATGAAACATTAGGCCTAATCCCTCATAAGCCTGCGCCTAACAGTCTAAAAGCCTAACAGTCTAACCGCCGAAAAACAAGGGGCGGCCCGCACGCGCGAACCGTCCCTTTTTGTGACTTTCAGGGCAGCCACGGGCCGCCCTGTCCGTCCCGCTTCGTTCCGCCACGAAGCGTTCGGCCGACGTAGGGGTCGATAGTGCGCCGGCCGTTTTCTCCATCCAAACTCTAGGCCGCCGCGAGACACCACCACGCGACAATCGCACGATCCACGCGAAAATGAAGGAAAATTCAGGAGAAAAAACCGTCGGTGTCGGAAAAAACACCCAACGACAAAGGCCGATCGGTGGTATGGGCACCATTATTTCTTTCCCATTGCCCGTTGGGTTTTGAAAAACTCCGTCAGCACCCGGCCGCAAGGGTCGGCCAGGACGCCGCGGGTAACGTCGACGCGGTGGTTGAGCCGGGCGTCGGTGCAGAGGGTGTAGAGGGTGTCGACCGCGCCGGCCTTGGGGTCGGCGGTGCCGTAGACCAACCGGGCCATCCGGGCCAACACGATCGCTCCGGCGCACATGCAGCAGGGTTCGAGCGTCACGTAGAGCGTGCAGTCGGTCAGCCGCCAGTCGCCCAGGGCAGTCGCCGTGGCGCGAATCGCGAGCATCTCCGCATGGGCCGTCGGGTCGCGGTCCACAATCCGCCGATTATGAGCGGCAGCCACCACCGCCCCGTCACGGACGATCACCGCCCCAATCGGCACATCGCCAAGCTGTCGTGCCAGTTCGGCCTGCTCCAACGCGGCGGACATGAACCGTTCGTCAATGTGTTGTTCTTGATCCGTCATCATTATTTTTGTCGCGAATTCGCGGCATTCGCGGCCAAAAAAGAAGTCACGTCAAATCGCCGGCATCACGTTTCCGCCGCAGACGGGCAAATAGACGCCGCTGATGAATTTCGCCAGGTCGCTGGCCAGGAAGGCGACGGCGTTGGCGATGTCCTGGTCCTCGCCGCGATGGCGCAACGGCACCTTTTCGTCATAACCGGCCTGCACCTCGCCGCCGCCACGGTATTTTTCGCTGATCATCCACCCCGGCGCGACCTGGTTCACCGTGACGTTCGCGGGCCCGACCTCGCGGGCCAGCACCCGCAGCACGCCGTCCATCCCCCGCTTTCCGCTGACGTACGCCCCCTGCGACGGGGCGCACTGCATCGAGCACTCGGTGTTGATCGCGATCACGCGGCCCCAGCCTCTCCGGGCCATCGACGGCACGAACGCCTGCGCCATCAGCACGTTTTGCATCACGCAGGTGCGGAACTGGCTTTCGAAGTCCTCGATGCCCTGCTCCAGCACCGCCTTCCACGGGTACTGCGTGACGGCGTTGTTGACGACGATGTCCACCTCGCCCAGGGCCTTGGTCACCGCGTCGCGCATGGCCGTCACGTCCGTGCGGCAGCCGATGTCCGCCGACACGGCCAACGACCGCCGCCCCAGGGACTGCACCTCCTTCACCAGTTCGGCCGCCTTGTCGGCGCTGCGATGGTAATGCACGGCCACGTCCGCACCGCACCGCGCCAGCGTCCGCACCATCACGCGGCCAAGTTCGCCCGCCCCGCCCGTCACAATCGCCAGTTTGCCCGACAAATCAATCTTCATCGTCGTTCCTTTCGTCACAGGAAATACCAACGGATCACTCCATCAACATCGGATCGCCGTTCTTGGGGAGTTCGTGTTCGTAGAAGAGTTTGGCGATGTTGTCGCCCATTTTGATGGCCAGGACTTTGGCGATGACGTTGGTGTAGGTGGGCGAGGTGTCGTCCGTGGGCGTCAGCTTGATTTCCTTGAGGGGGTACTTCGCCTCCACCGGCGGAAAGACCTTGCCCTGCGTCACGTCGATCACCTTCACGGCCGTCTGCATTCTTCCGGTGTAGAGCGTCGTGTTGGGCACGTCCTGGAAAGACAGTTGTTCGATCTGCACGTACAGCACGAAGTCGGCGCCGCACCGTTGGCCGACCTCGCCAATGGACGCCAGCTCGGGCAGTTGCTCCAGCACATTTTGCAGCCGGTTCTGGCTGACGTAGGACGCGACGGCCTGGTTCTCCACGAGCTGTTCACCAATCACGTTGGCCAGGCTGACGCGGACCAGTTCCACGCCCGCGAGGTAGTTCAACGCCGGGTCGCTCTCCACGAACACCAGGAGTGTTTTCCCTTTCGGGAATTCGTACTTCGGTTTGACCTTCTCGTTTCGGCCGAAGATCGTGTTGGTGACCCACGGAACCACGCCGCATCCGGCCAGGACGCCGGCCAGGCTTAGCACCAGCAGGACGCTGAGAAGACCGTTCCTGTTCATTCGTCCGCCTTGATTTTGTGTTGGTAGAATTTCCGGGCCAGGAGTTTGGCGTAGAGCGCGTGGGCGTCGGCGCGTGCGGCGCGGTCGTCGGAGGCGACGATTGCGCGGTCGTTGTCGTCGGGGTAGACCACGCGAATCCGCCCGGTCCAGACGGGCGTGTCACCGCCCACGGCGTCCGGGGCCGGGGCGGCCGTGTAGAGATTGACGTCCGTGGTGATGCGGGCACGGAACATCCCGCTGTTGGGATCGGCCATCGAATACTCTTCCAGCCCCAGGTGCAGCACGTAATCCACACCGAGCCTCCGGGCCAGTTCGCGGCGGGGCAGGGCGTACCAGTCGAGGTTTTCCCGCTGGAACTTCCGCACGGTGGCCGCGGGGATCATCGTGATGTTTTTGACGTTCTGCTTGAGGTCGTGCGCGACGGCTTCGGACAAACTCACCCGGGCCTGCGGGTGGGCGTAATCAATGCCCGGCTGGGCGAACACCACCACGGCCACCCGCCGCCCAGGCAGTTGATCGAACTCGGCGTCGACGGTCGTCTCCTTCATCTCCGGCGCGAACAAATAGCCGCAAAACGAAAAAAGACTACACCCCCCCACAGGCATCGCCAGCGCCGCCAATAGAAAAATACGTCCCATGGCGACATTGTGACAAGTTGCCCCCGCAGATGCAAGTGACAAGCGACAAGTGACAAGTGACAAGCGACAAGAGAAGGAACATTATGCCTTTCAAAACAATCACATGGCGCGAGAACACGAAATAGACAAAATGTCGCCATCTCTGGTCGCTGGTCACTTGTCGCGGGTCACTACGGCCGCAGCCACGCGATGCGGTCGATTGGCCAAATCCGCATCACGACGCGGCCTTGGATTTGTTCGCTCGCGACGGCGCCTTCGAAGCGGCTGTCCTGGGAATCGTTGCTGTCGCCGAGCACGTAGTAACTGCCGGCGGGGACCGTGTACACGTTGCCCTCGTTCACGTTTCCGTACGCGACGTACGACAGGTGCGACAGTGACGCCGGCGGCGTGAGCGGCTGACCGTCGATGACCACGCTGCCGTCACGGATGGCGACGGTTTCGCCCGGCAGCCCGACGACGCGCTTGGCGACCATGCCGCTCTCGGCAAACCACAGGTGGACAATTTCCCACCGCCCCGGCGCCGAGACGTGACGCGACAGTTTCTCGATCAGAACGTAGTCAGGTCTGCCCTGCTCGCCGCCCAGCAGCGTCGGGGCCATCGACGACGTCACCATCCGCTCCACGCCGAAGCACAGGTGCCCCACCGGCAGCACAATGCCCAGCACGGCCAGGGTGTTCCACAGCCACCGCCCGACCCGCCGCGGCCAGCGAACGCGGGGCGTGGCACGGATCGTCATGTCGTCGAGACGTGTCATCGGATTCCGCCGTAGGGCAGGCGGCGGCCTCGCGGGCGTCTTGCCGCTGGACCGCCTGCTGAATCAACTCCTGCCGCTCGATCCGCCGCAACTGCACGGAACGAGGCGCCCCCATCGTGCGGGCATCGGCGAGCATATGCAACGCCACGTCCACCCCCACAACGACCGCCACCGTCGCAGCCACACCGACGGCCATCTTCTTCCACGTCCGCTTGACAGGCCTCAACGACGCGTCCAGCGGCGCCGGTTCCGACGGCGCCGACGGCGGCGGCCCGACCGGCGAAGCCCCGAACACGCGATCCGGCATTTGATCCGCCATACTTCGCTCCCATCCAACGCCGCGCTTGGACATGTGGCGTTTCCTCTATTGTAATGGCGTTTCTTCTGGCGGCAAGCGTTCGATTTCCGTGAATCCTTTTCGTGGGATTCATGGATGAAAAAACGAAGAAAAGGAATTGCTCAGACATCCTCTGGAGCGATCGCCACGCGGCGGCAGTCCAGGCCACACGTCAGGCAGAGATACGGTGGAAGCGTCACGGGTTTTTCCTGACCGATAAAATGGAACGGAGGCGATTCGCGCAAGGCGGCGAGACCCTCGCCGCAATGTGGACAGTAGCTTACGCTATACGCGTCAAGATGCGGGACCTCCATTTCCTGGAGGCAGATGTACAGGTCTCGATCCATCGCGTCGGGCCTGGTATCGGGACGGCGGGGCTTGTTGTCCATGTTCGCCTTCCTTTTCCGCCGGGTGGTTGGAATTGGGACACTTCTTTCCCGGCCAAAAAGAAGGAACCCGCCAGTTACTACCCCACCGAGGGGCCTACCACCGGCCCGTGAATGAGGATTCACTGGCGGGCCCCGTACGGGCAGCCCGCCAGCCGAATTCGCCTCATTCACTAAGAAGGTGGTAGTTTCTCGGTGAAGCGAATGCCGACCAGACAACAGCAAAATTCTCAGCACATCGATGCATATCTTACTGTAGCGCAACGATCGGCCATAATGAAAATCGTGAAGCGTTCAGGGCTCAGGGCGTGAGTGACCGTATTTTCTGGCACGGCGGTATTTGTTGGCGTTTCCGGTCTTGGCCCGGAGGGGCCAGGACCGGAAACGCCAACAAATACCGTTGTGCCAGAAAAGAAGATGTCACTCACAGATCGCATGGTCGCATGATTTTTTATTTGCATTACCCCGTGGGGCCGATATAGTGAATATGTAACGAGGTTTATAGAGATGATTCGTCCGTTCAACAGCATGGCGTTGGCTCTAGGGCTTGGCGTGTTGCTGCGCTGACGAATCGCGTGTATGCACCAAACCAGTGCCCCGCGGTTCGACAAGAACTGCGGGGTTTTTCATTAAAAACGGTTTGGAAACCATTGAAAACGAAAAAGGACACCACCATGGCAAGTTACGATTTCGCGGCGATCGAGAAGGCGTGGCAGGACTACTGGCAGGCCCATAACACGTTTGGGCAGCCCAATCCCGGCGAGGCCGGGTTTGAGCATAAGCCCAAATTGTACGTGCTGGACATGTTTCCGTATCCCAGCGGAGCGGGGCTGCACGTGGGGCATCCCGAGGGATACACGGCCACGGACATCGTCAGCCGCTTCGCCCGGATGAACGGGTACAACGTGCTGCACCCGATGGGGTACGACAGTTTCGGTCTGCCGGCCGAGCAGTACGCGGTGGAGCACGGCGTGCATCCGCGAGAGACGACGGCGAAAAACGTCGCCAACATCGAGCGGCAGATCAAAATGTTCGGGTTCAGTTACGACTGGAACCGCCGCCTGGCCACCACCGACGTCGAGTATTACCGTTGGACGCAGTGGATTTTCCTCCAGATTTACAACAGTTGGCTGGACCCCGCCGACGGCCGGGCCAAACCCGTCCGCGAACTGATTACGCGACTCCAGAGCGGGCAACTGGTGGTGGACCTCGGCGGAAACCCCGTTCCGCCGGGCGTGGGAAACCGCATCCCGGACATCAACCTCAACTTCGCCGAACCGGGACAGGCCAAGTGGCACGAACTGTCGCCCGACGAGCAGACCGCCGTCATCGACGGTCAGCGGCTGGCGTACCTGGCCGAGGTGCCCGTCAACTGGTGCCCCAAACTCGGAACCGTGCTCGCCAACGAGGAAGTCACCAACGAAGGCCGCTCCGAACGCGGCAATTATCCCGTCTACCGCCGCGCGCTCAAACAATGGATGCTCCGCATCACCGCCTACGCCGAGCGGCTGCTGGCCGACCTGGAGCTGGTCGATTGGCCCGAACCGATCAAAATCATGCAGCGGAACTGGATCGGGCGGTCGATCGGCGCGGAGATCGACTTCGTGCTGGCGACGCCCGATGCCGCCCCCGACGAGTGGTTCGCCGAACGCCAAAGCGACGGCTTCCCCGCCGCGGAGGAGGACCAGGCCATCCGCGTGTACACCACACGCCCGGACACGCTGTTCGGCGCGACCTACATGGTGCTCGCGCCGGAACATCCGCTGGTGGCGGGCGTCACGACGGCAGGGCAAAAGGCCGCCGTCGAGGCGTACGTCCGGCAGGCCGTCAACAAGAGCGACCTGGAACGCACCGCCGACAGCAAGGACAAAACCGGCGTGTTCACCGGAGCGTATGCGATCAACCCGGCCACACGGGGGCCCATTCCCATCTGGGTGGCCGACTACGTGCTGATGGGGTACGGAACCGGCGCGATCATGGCCGTTCCCGCCCACGACACGCGCGACTTCGAGTTCGCGACCGAATTCAACCTGCCGATCGTGCAGGTGGTCCAGCCGCCCGGACATTCATGTGACGCGGGCGTCTCGCCCGCGCGTCCCGAGGGCGTCCCGCCCTCGCCAACGCCAGCCAACGCGCAGAACACTCCGTCAGGGCAAGTCCAACGCGGGCGGGACGCCCGCGTCACGAGGAATGCGGCCGCCCCGTCCGTGGACGAGGACTGGCGAGGCTACACCGGCGACGGAACTGCCGTCAACAGCGGTTCCTACACCGGCCTGACGACGGCGGAGTTCAAATCGCGAATCACCGCCGACCTGGCCGCCGCCGGACTGGGGCGGCAGGCCGTCAACTACAAACTCCGCGACTGGCTGTTCTCCCGGCAACGCTACTGGGGCGAACCGTTCCCCATCGTCCACTGCCCCGCCTGCGGCGTGGTCGACCTGCCCGAGTCCGCCCTGCCGCTGGAACTGCCGGACATGGACGACTTCTCCCCCCTCGCCAGCGACGACCCCGACGCCCTTCCGCAGCCCCCGCTGGGCAAGGCCGACGCCTGGGCCACCACCGCCTGCCCCCGCTGCTCCGGGCCCGCCCGAC
>Ga0123353_10001315_pt1 | contig 30455 bp, 22 predicted proteins | sample TergutLab28metaG_3_FD_92763 | JGI IMG/M metagenome (GOLD analysis project Ga0123353, IMG submission 92763) | Labiotermes labralis P3 segment gut microbial communities from Petit-Saut dam, French Guiana - Lab288 P3 | ecosystem: Host-associated > Arthropoda: Insects > Digestive system > Gut ...
CAGGGCGATTTCTTTGGGTTCGAGCATCCTTTTGCCTCCTTATATTCTCATAATATAATGATTATTGCTTCTCTTCAAACCAGCGGAGAGCGTCCAGCGTATGCGTATGCAAGGGACTGTTGCTTTTGTGCACGTAAGCCACGGAATCCCGCAGGGCAAGGAGCATCGCTCCTTTGAGATCCTCCCGCACGGCGTTTCGTATCGCCTGCAACGAACCGAAAGGCGGGCGGGCAGGCTCGGTGATATCCGCCAGATAGATGATCATCTCCAGCGCGGACATGCCGGGCCGCCCTGTGGTGTGCCAGCGGATCGCCTCCAGTATCTCGGCGTCGTTCACGCCAAAGTCGCATTGCGCTAGGTAAGCGCCCACGGGCGCGTGGATCAGGGCGCGGGAATCCCAAGTGTCTTTATCCAGCCACAGGCCGCCTGTGAGCGCAAGTTCCTGCATTTGCGAGAGGGATAATCCCTTGGCGCAGTCGTGGAGCAATCCGGCAAGGGCCGCCCGCTCCGTATCGATGCCCCAGTGTTCCGCCAGCGAGCGCGCCTCTTGCTCCACGTTCAGCGAGTGGATAAGGCGCCCTTCGCTCATTTGCTCAGCGAGCCGTTGTATAACCGATGCTCTTGCAGATACCTCCACATCGCCAGGGGCGCCAAAGTCTCGGCCCGTTCGGGCTCCTGGCGAATCATGGTGGACGAGATGTCCAGCCCCGGCATGTGCAACGGATGGATCACCGCTCCCCGCTCCCCAAGGCGCCTTGCGCAATCCTCCACCGCCTCCTCTTGCCATCCGGGCCTGGTGCATACGATAAAACCGCACAGCGCCAATACCGCGTCAATCTCCCGCCAGGTATGCAGTTCCAACAATGCGTCCGCGCCAACGATGTACCAAAAGGACGCTCCTGGCCAGCGCTCGGCCAGAATACGGAGGGTATCCACCGTGTATGTGGTGCCCTCCCGCTCCACTTCCAAGTCCGAAACGCCAAACCCTGGGCACCCTTCCGTCGCCAGCTCCACCATGCGCAGCCTATGTCCTTTGCCGGCCAGGCCTTCACGCTTGTGGGGCGGGTTGCCCGTGGGCAAAAAAAGCACCCGCTCCAGGCCAAAGGTTTCCATGGCGGCCTGCGCCATCGCGAGATGGGCGTTGTGGACCGGATTAAAGCTGCCGCCCAGCACGCCCAGCCGGTACCCTTCAACCTGCCGCATGCCTACCTCCCACCGGTGTGCTTTTGCTACGCCAGTCACGGCGCGCCCGGTGGCCGCGCCCTACATCCGGCAAGCACGCCGTTCCTGTAGGGGCGATTATCAATCGCCCGCCAGCTTTTCGGGCGATTGATAATCGCCCCTACATCGATTCCTGCCTGTCGCTTCAACCCTTGATTTGTATTATACCCTATAATGACAAAAAGAAAAAGAGTGATTAAACAAACCTCCTCAATGGAAAACTACAGGCATCCTATCGAAAGGGGGATCACCCTTCATGATCACACCTTTTGAACAAAAAAGCCGCTTGGGCAGCGTGCTGGACCGCCTGGCGACCCGGTTGCTGGCGCTGGCGCTGTGCTTTTTGTGGTTTTATAGGCTTTGGGGTATGGCGGCCCCCGCGCTGCTGGCCGGGGGCGCGCTGTGCGCGCTGCTGTGGCGCACGTTGGCCCTATGGCAGCGGCGGGCGCTGGCCCGCAAGGAAGCGATGCTTCGGGCCCATATCGGCGGCACGCTGGCCTTGGAACGCCTGCTCACCGTGCAGCCCGTGGAGGCCGCGCGGCAGGCGGCGGACTGGCTGGCTTCCCTATACGATCTGGACGTGCTGGGCGACGCGGCGGACGGCGTGTTGCTGCGCTACGGCCAAGAGACCTTGTATCTGCTGTGCCTGCAAGGGCATCCTCAGCAGCACACCGACGCAGGCGCGGTGCTGGCGGCGGGGCGCGCCCGGTCGCTGGTATCACAGGCGGATCGGGCGGATCGATGCGTGCTGTGCGCCACCGGCGCTTTTACCCAAGAGGCCCTGGACACCGCCGATTCCCTGGAGCCCCCGGTGCGCCTGATCGACGGCGACACATTGCGCAAGCTGGCCGGGCGGCTGTCCCCCGCCACCGACGGGCAACTAGTGGCTATGGGCCGCAGGCAGCGCAAACCCTTTGCCTGGGCCTCGCTGCGTCAAACCATGTTTTCACCCCAAAAAACACGCCGGTACGCCGCCTATGGCACCGGCCTGCTAGCGTTTTTCATCCTTACCGGGCAGGTGCATTACCTGATTCCTTCAGGGTTGTGCTGGGGGCTGGCGATGGTGAGCCAGCGGGGGAAGCACAGAAACGTAAAGCTGTAACTTGCTATGATGCCATCCATATGGTAGAATTACGCATCAAAGCGGCATGTGGAGTGCAAAATGAAATACACAAAAACAAACGAAGCTTTTTGGGATGCCCAGTCCAAAAACAACGATGTGTGGACAGTCCCATTGTCCCGCGAGGCATACCGGCAAGCGGTGGCCGGCGCCCTGGAAGTGTACTTAACGCCCGCCAAGCCGGTTCCCGCGGATTGGTTCCCTGCTTTGAAGGGAGCAAAAGTCCTGGGGCTGGCAAGCGGCGGAGGGCAGCAAGGGCCGGTTTTTGCAGCCCATGGGGCCGATGTGACCATCATGGATATTTCGGACAAGCAACTCGAAACCGAAGGTTTGGTGGCCAAGCGGGAAGGGTACCCTATTCATCTGGTGAAGGCGGACATGACGGAGAGGTTCCCTTTTGGCGATGGGTTTTTCGATTTGATCTTTCATCCGGTTGCCAATTGTTATGTTCAGGATATACAGCATGTGTGGAATGAATGCGCCAGGGTGCTGAAAAAAGGCGGCGCGCTTTTATCGGGCTTCTGCAAAGAAGAGCTGTTTCTGTTCGAGTTTGATTTGGAAAGAAATCCTCCTTTGGTGGTTTCCCATCCGTTGCCCAACAATCCGCTCAAAAACGAAAACCCCATGAATATCAATCGCGGCCCCGTCTTTGCGTTCAGCCATACGCTGGAAGAACAGATCGGCGGGCAAATCAACGCGGGCTTTGCACTTCAAGGCATCTATGACGACAGGGACAGGGAAGGCGTTTTTGCCCAATACATGAATACCTACGCGGCAACGAAATCTGTGAAACTATAAATATTACCCATAATAAATGCTGTTGGTTTCTTCGGTATACGCGCCATCCGCATCACACAGAATCAACGGCGGCAGCCAGTGCAGCGCGGGCCGCCCCAGCTTCACGCCCTCCGCCAGGGCCAGCTTTGGCGCGTCTTCCACCCGCTGATGCACCAGCCGAACCCGCTTGGGTTCGATGCGGGCCGCCCGTTGGGCATCCAGCAATTCGAGCAGGCGTTGGGCCGGGAACACCATGGCCAGCCGCCCGCCGTTGCGCAACAGTTTGCTTGCGCTTTCGATCACCTGGGCAAGGGTGCAGCCCACCTCGTGCCGGGCCAGGGCCTGGGCCGGATCGGCATTGGCAAGGGCCGCGCCCAGGGGGCTGTAAGGCGGATTGCATACCACCAAGTCCGCGGAGCCGCAACCCAGCAACGAGGGCGCGTCCCGCAGGTCGGCTTCCAGCACCGTGATGCGCCCCTCCAGTTGGTTCAGAGAAACGCTGCGGGCCGCCATGTCGGCCATCTCGGGCTGCAACTCGATGGCGGTGAAGCTAGCGCCCGGTGAGCGGGCGGACATCAGCAAGGGTAATATGCCGGTGCCCGTGCCCAAATCCACCACCCGGTCCTTGGGGCGGGGCGAGGCGAAATGGGCCAGCAGAACAGCATCGGTGCCGAAGCGGAAGCCGTCGGTCTTCTGCAGGATGCGCAGGCCGCCCCGCTGCAGGTCGTCCAGCCGTTCACCGGCTTTAATCATACTCCACCGCATACTCTAGTGTTAAATCCTCGGTGCGCACAAAGTAGCGCTCGCCAAAGAACAGAATCTCGCACCACTCGGCGTCTTTGCCCGCATAGGCCAGCACGTCGATCTTCCTGCCCGCGGGGATCTTGACCGCCGCAGCGTTGTTCTGCCAATGAATGTACCCTGGGGCAAAGAGCTGGTTGTCTTTTGGCGCAACCAAGCCGGTGTTTACGGGTTTTTCGCCAGGCGGCGGGGCGGTTGGCGCGGGCGTCGGCTGGGGAGAGGGCGACCCGCTGGGAGCAGGCGGAGCCGTGCCCGGCGAAGGCGCGGGCGCGCTTGGTGAGGGCGAGGTTGCTCCCACCGGCTGCACAAAGGCCGCCGATACGTACCCTTCCATGGTGATCCACCGCACCTTGTACCAGCCGCTCAATTCCTCCAGCTGGGTGAGCCGCGCGCCGGAGGGCAGCGTGGCCAGGAGCCTGGCGGAGGTGCTGGGGGAAGCGCGCAGGTTGAGGGTGCTGGGGATCACTACCAGTTCGCTGCCCGAAGCGGGAGGAGCTGTGGCCCCGGGCGAGGGTACGGGCCCAGGCGTGGCCGTGGGCGTTCCGGCATCCCCCTGTATGCGCAGGTAGGGGGTGGACAGGAAGCCGGTTAAACCCAGGTATTTTGCGGCGCACCAATCCGCCGCGTAACTTACGATCTCCACCACAGCGCCGTGGGGGATGGTAGCGATGATCCGGCCGCTGGAGGAGGCCGAGGCCCGGAAGTTCAGCCTGCTTTTCGGGTCGAGGAGATACACCGTGGCCGTGCCGGGGCCCGGTTGGGGCGTGTTGCCCGGCTCGGGCGTATTGCTCGGCTCCGGCCCGGTGGTGGGAGGCGCGGTTTGCGTAAAGGTGAGGTAATCCCGCATCACGTAGCCTGTGAGCCCGCCGTACTGCACCTGGCACCACACGCCGTCGCTGGACAGGACTTTCACCTGCTGCCCGTGGCGCAGTTGGGCCAGTATGGCCGCGCCGGTGCTGGGCGACTGGCGCAGGTTGAGCCAGCTGGCGGGGTTGCTGAGGGTTACGGTGGCGGCGCTCTGGCTATCGTCTATGGGTTGCTGGGGCTGCTGGGGCGGCGGTGTGGCCTGGGGCGTATCCGTGCCGGGACTGCTGGGCAGGTTGTTGGAAAAGCTGTACTGCACCAGGTTGCATCCCGGATAATAAAAGCCCAGTATCTGCCGGTACGTCATGCCCTGGTTGGCCATCTGCTGCGCGCCCCGCTGGCTCATGCCGATGCCGTGGCCGTACCGGCGGGTCTTGAGGATAAAATTGCCGCCGCTGGGCTCCACGGTGAGCAGTTCGTTGCGGGTGGTGTTGATACTCAGGCCCAGCAGCGACTCGAGCTCGCTGAAAAAATCGAAGGTTACGGTCATCGTGGAGGCGCTTGCCCCCGCCGAAGGCGAGGCGGACACGGTAAAGTCCACCTTGGTGTACAGCCGCGAGGGCGCGGGGTACATGGGCGTATGGGCGGTGACATTGCTGATGCCGTGAATGCGCACCTCGCTGGCGGGGGTGGAGGCGCCCTGGGCGGTGAACCTGGACGCCACGCGGCTCTTGAGCAGGGAGTCCAGCGGGCCCAAGGCCGACCCGTTGCCGTACACGATGAAAGACCGGACGACGCTGCTGGGGTTGGCCAGATCGTAAGGGTCGTCCTTTACGCCCAAATAGGGAAAGGAGCTGTTGCCCCAGGCGTTTTTTACGGCTTCGGTCTGGCCGCCGTTGGAGGCGCTGTAATAACCGCCCACAAATTGCCCGTTATACATAGCCACCACGCCCGCCGTGGCGGTTGCGGCCTGCTCGTAGCGGTCGCTGCTGGTGGTGAGGCCACGGTACACCTGGTCGGCCGTGGTGTCCACCACATCATAGTGGGCGGCGCGCCGGTTCATGGCCTGCACGGTGTAGGTGCGGGCCGCCACGGCCTGGGCTTTCAGCGCCTCCAGGGGAAAGGAGCTGCCCATCTCGTAAGGGAGCACGCCCCGTATATAATCCTCCATGAACACATGCACGATGGTGTACATGCGGCCGTTGATCACGGCAAATTCAAAATCGCCGGTGTACCAGCTATTGGGCGCGGCCGACTGGGCGATCTTCAGGCCGTTCATGCCGCTGCTTTGGTGGCGGCGCAAAAAGAATCGCGTGCCCATGCTTTGTTTGGAACCGTTGACCGTCGCGTACAGCTGGCCGGACTCAAAGCTCACCCGCACCGAGCCGCCGCGGGAGAGCATGCGGGATGTATCGCCGTTGATGGAGTAACTGCCGTCCACCGTAAGGGTGAGGGCGGTTTGGCTGGAGAGGGAGGACAGGTACACCCGCACCATGCCGGACAATGAGGTGCTCTGTGTGGAGAGCGGGGCGGCCGGGGGCTCGCTGGCCAGCGCCAGAGCGGGCGCCGCCAGTAAAACGGCGCACGCCAGTCCCCAGGCGATTGCTTTGAGCCATCTATGCGGACGATACAAAATCATACGTCACATAACCTCCTGCTACGGTTATGGCATGAATTTTAACATAAAAGAAATCTTTTGTCTACATTTCTGCAATATTGTTAAGAATTACATAAGATACGGATGGTTTCATCGCGCACGTAGCCAAGCAAGCAGGTTTTTGATTCTGCTGTCGGCGTCCCGTCGTCCAGATGCACGTCCCGATGCCGACTGTCAGGGGAAAAGCATTTGAATATAATTATTTCCAACAAACTCAATATTAGTCAAATTGCTTTGCAGAATCCCTCCACCGCTGCGGCGGTCCCCCTCCTTTTAACCTTAGCTTGACCCACAGATTCTTGTCTCCGGCAACGGGACGCCGAGGGCGGCGTCCCCTACGATGGGAACGCGTATAGGGCCGGGATTTTGCACGGACGCGCATTGCGCGCCCCTACAAGAATTTGTATGATTCTTTCCATTTTGGACGATCTCATGGCCGCAACCCTGTAGGGGACGCCGCCCTCGGCGTCCCGCTGCTGAGGAAAAGAATCTGCGGGTCAAGTTAAAATGCTGTTGCCCTGTGCCGACTGTCAAATCATTGCATGGAGCCGCTGCGTGTGCTATAATTTCCGTGACCGTAAAGGAGCTTGCAGGAGGACAACAGCGTGTTCAAGTGGCGCAAAAGAGCCGTTTTTTTTATCATTTGCATCGGGATTGCAATAGCCGTGGCTGTTGCCGGTTGGGCGTTGGGCGACATCTACATCATCGAGGGCGGGCTGCTGCACTACGTGCCCCAGGCCGGGCAATCCCAAGCCCAGGCGCAACGATACACCCTGGCGGTGCGCGGCATGGCCCGTGGCGAGGTCAACGGGCCGCCCGTGGCCGTGGAGTACCTGCCCGGCGCGGTATTTGGCATCTACGCGCCGGACGCCCAGGGCAACATGCAGCCTTGGCCGGATCCCCGCGCGCCTCACGCTCCCTTTTTGATCCGCACCGAATCCGAGCCCGTAAGTTTTGATCTGCCCGACGGTATGGCATTTTTTATGCGCCAGGAGAGCGCGCCCGAGGGATATCTGCCCATACCTGAGGGGTACTGGCCCATCGAGGGGATATTGGAGTTGCGCGCCGACAACGCCATGCCGGGCGGGCTGGAAGTAACGGCGGAGGATGCGGACGGCCAGCCCTTGGCCGGAGCCCGGGTGCGCCTATTGCAGGACGGGCAGTTGGTGCGGGAAGGCGTCACCGGGGCCGACGGCGCATGGAGGGCGGACCCCCTGCCCGCCGGTGGCTATGTGATAGAGAACGCGGAGCCGCCCCTTGATTTTTTGCCCGCGCCCGATCCAAGCAGGGAGATAACCGTGCGGGACGCCACCTGGGCGGGCGGCGCTTTTGTGCATCAGCGCAAGGGCCGGGTGTTGATACAGGCCGAGCATGTGGCCATGCGCGGTGACGGGCAACTTGAGCGTACGCCTCTTGCCGGCATGGCGTTGCAACTGCTGGACGGTGACCGCCGCCCCGTGCCTGTCGAGTCCGTAGATGGGTGGCGCACCGACGCCAACGGCCTGGCCCAGAGCCCGCTGCCTGCGGGAGATTATGTGCTGCGGGTGGCCCAGCTTGCTTCCGAGACCGAGTTTTCGATTGCCGACGGGCAGGATACCGAGCTGGCGCCGATCTCCCAGGCCCAGGAAGGATACATACGTTTTGCCTTCACCGGCGGCCTGCCTGATCAAGGGGCGGTTCCGCTGGTTGGCGTCCGTTGCGAGTTATGGCAAGGGAAAACGCTGATTGGCGAGTACACCACGGACCCATCGGGCCATGCGATCACTGCGGCCCTTGCGCCGGGCGCCTATACCCTTCGGTACGAGGAGCTGCCCCAGGGCTATGCTTTGCCCGATGGCTTGCGGGAGGGCGAACCCCTCACCCTGGAGGCGGCAACCCTGGCCGAGCGCGCTGTGCTTTGCCCCCCTGTGCTTACCGGGCGCTTTACCGTATGCATAGGCGAGGTAGACGAGACGGGCGACCTGATCGAAACCCCCGTGGGCGAGGCGGATTTTTCGATACTTCATGCCGACGGCGCGGTCCTGCAGGTGCGTTCCGGGCCGGGGGGCGAGATCGAAATTACTTTACCCGCCGGCGACTACCTGCTGCGCCCCCCTACGGGGCGGCAGGCCCTGGCCCATGTCCTGGAGGAGCCGGTGGCTTTTTCCCTGCCCCAGGAGCGGGAGACCGTGCTCCTGCGCACCAAGCTGACCCGGGTTACCCTGCGTTCGGTGGGGCAAGACGGCGCCCGCCTGAGCGGCGCCGCCTATCGGGTAACCGGTCCTAACAACAAGGTTTTTGAGCTGGTGGCCGACGCCCAGGGCCAGTCGGTTTCCCCCGCCTTGGAGCCGGGTATGTACCGGGTGGAGACCAGCCTGTCGCCCGAAGGTTTCGGCCCGGCGGAGGCCCTCCAGATCGAGTGTTTGGCCGGTGTACCGGCTGTAGCGGATGCGCTGCACAGGCCCCTGGGCAGGCTGGAGATCAAGCTGGAAACCCAGGCCCTTACCTCCCAAGGGGAGGTGCGGGAGATGCCCCGGTCCGGCGCGTCCGTGGCCCTGTTCCGGCTGGCTGAGGGCGGCGAGGAAGACGATCCGGCCGCATACCATGCCTATCCTTCCCAGCAAACGGCCCTGACGCTTGTCACCGATGTTCACGGCGTGGCGCGGGATGCCGCCGGTGCGCTGCCCGCATTGCCCGCAGGCGTATACCGGGCTTTTGCCGCAGACGCCCAGGGCTACGAGGCGGCCGGCCTTTCCCTTCCGGTGCGGGTACAAGACGGCGAGCAGCCCCTCCTGCGGTGGGTGACGCGGGCCGCCCAAGGGGGGGTGCGCATCACCCTGCGGGACGCGGAGGATACCCAGCGCCCGCTCACCGACGCGGCTTTTGCATTGGCGCTGCTGGAGGTCGAAGGGGATCATGACGGCCCGCTGATCGTGGACGAGCAAGGGCTTGCCTTACGCGTGCAGCTTCCCCAGGGCCGCTACCGGCTGTGGCAAACCCGCTGCCCCGACGGGTACCATCCCGCGCCCGATCAAGAGATTGAGATTACCGGCGGCGAACTGACCGAGGTTAGCCTGGTCAACGCGCGGCCCGGTACGCTCAGCGTGAGCAAAATGGGCTTTACCTTTAACGCGCAGATGCAGCAGTTCCGGGTGCCTCTGCGGGGCGCTTACGGCCTGTACGCGCTAAATGGAGAACGATATGAACCTTATCCCTCGGCCGATGCCCAGTGGGTGATTGCCGCCCATAGCATGCAAATCGAAGGCGCCATGGAGGCCGCTGAGCTTCCCGCCGACATGGGCGGCGCGGTATACTACCTGCGCGAATTGGAGAGCGCGGTGTCGCCGGGTTACGTGGCCGACGCCGGGTATCACCAAGCGCTGGTGTATCCCGGACAGCACACCGTGGCCGAGACGGTTGCCGTGGCCGACAAGGGTTTCTTTGCCCTCACCCACCGCTCCGCCCACGATGGCGCCGTTCTGACCGGCGCGCGGTACGCGCTGTACGCTCTGGTTTCTGATGAGGATGACGAGCCGGTATGGGAGGAGGAGCCAACCCTCGCTTTTTCCTTTACCGGCGAGTCTTATCAAAATGAGATGGCGCTGCCGGTGGGCTCCTATCTGCTCAGGATGCTGCGCGCCCCGGCGGGATACATGCTGGACGGAAGCATCGAAGCGATCGAGCAGCTGGTGGAGATTCCTCCCTATGCTCACCGGGGCAACCCCATGGCCCAGGTGGAGATGCGCAGCATGCCCGCTCCGGCGGCGGACGGTTCGTCTCCCGCCAACGCGCTTTTGGTCAGCCGCGATTGGGTACGGACGCTGCGGGTAGATCCTTCGGATCTCCGGGCGGATATCGTTGCCGTAGAGAATGTGCCCGCGACCGCCCAGGTCACGTATTGTTTGGCGCTGGGCGGCTGGAACTGGGACGACGCGCGCTTTGGCGCCCAGGTATTGGACCTTACGGATGTGGACGGGCGGATCACCGCGGTGCAGATTCGTTACTCGGATGCGCCCGAGGGGGATGGACCCCGGCCGACCGTCTCCCGCGAGCCAGGAGCCGACTGCGCTCTTATTGGCGATTATGCTTATAGCCAACAGTATCGGGATGAGCGGGGAGAGCAACAGACGATACGCGTCGTCCAGCCTATCGCCGATCCCGGCGAGCCCGAATGGGCCGAAGGGCGTGGGGCGCGCAAGGATCAGGCCGATGTGGAAACCGGCGCGGTGACCGGCACGGTTCGTTACAGGGGCGATATTGCGGCTGTGCCGGTACTGCTGGCGCGGCAGGATGAAGCCGGGGTCGCAACCATCATAGCCGAAGCTGTGACGGATGCCCAAGGCGCGTTTCGGTTCGACGGGTTGCCCTACGGAACGTATAGGCTGCGTTTTGTGCCCGGAGAAGACCAGTTGGTGGCGGGCATAACCGCGGGGAACGGCCTGCCCGCGGGCGAACGGGCGGAGGGTGGCGAGGGCCTCACAGATGCTTTTGTGCTGGACGCCAACCAGCGCTGGCATTGGGCCGAGGCCGAGCTGGACCGCGCCGCCGTGGCGCGAGGGTCGTTTGTATTGGACGGCGACCAGGCCGGTGTACCCGGCGTTGAGGTTTCGTTATGGCGGGAAGAGAAGCGGCTGGCCGCCGCTCTCACCGACGCCCAGGGATATTACGTGCTCTCCGGCGTTCCCGAGGGCGCCTACAGGCTGCGCGTGGCCTTACCTGAGGGAACGGTGTTTGCCGATGCCGAGCAGGCAGCCGAGCAGCGGCTGACCCTGGCTTTGGGCGAGACCCAATTGCCGCCCGTGGCGGTGACGCTGCCCGCCAGCCTGGCAGGATATGTGCTGGCCGAAGGGGGCTCCAGAGGCGTCCCTGCCGCCAGGGTGGAGTTGCTGCGGGAGGGCTCCGACGCGGTTGTAAACACCGCGCGCACCGACGCTCGGGGATTCTTCGCCTTTGACGGCTTGACACCGGCTGCGTATAGCTTGCGCATCTCCCTGCCATCGGACTATGCCTTTCCTCGTGGGGCGGGTGAGCCGGAGAGGTTTGTGTTGGCCATGGGCGAGGTTCGGAACGATGTGATGATAGAAGCTGTGCGCCCGGCCAAGCTGACCGTATCGGTATGGGAAGACGGCGACTACAGCGGCATCCCCGGCGGGAAATCCGGGGGCGTGGCCGGGGTGCGCGTGGCCCTGGCCCCCGAGGGTATCTCAGAGCCCCAGGCGCAAACCCTGGATTGGCGGACCACCGGGCCCGACGGCGTCGCGCTGTTTGAACGGATGGAGCCGGGCGTGTACGAGCTGTGGCACGACCTGCCCGCCCCCTGGCGGCTCACCCGCCGACTGGATGAGCAGGGCCGGGAGCTGCCCATGCAGCCCGGCGCCACGGGCCGGGGCCAGCGAATCGTGTTAGGCGACGGGCAAGAGACCGAAACCGGCATCGGCTTGGTGTTGCCCGCTTCGCTGCGGGGCGCGGTGTGGCAGGATGCCGACGATAACGGCCTGTGGGATGCGGGCGAAGCCCCCTTTGAGAGCATCGAAGTGCGGCTCCTCGATCCCAGCGGCGCGGTAAAAGCCCGCGAGACCATAACCGGTGAGGACGGAGCGTTTTCCTTTGAAGAGGTGCCGCCGGGCGCGTACCGGCTGGAGTTTGCAGCGCCGGAGGGGTGGGTGTTCGCCGCAGGGGCAGACGGCTCCAAGCTGATCAAGCTGGGCCTGGGGCAAGCGTTGGAAGGGGAGAGCATAGGCGTCGTCCGCACCGGCCAGGTATGCGGCCTGGTGTGGGAGGACGCGAACGACAACGGTGAAATCGATCCGGGTGAATCCGGGCTGACGGCCGCAAACATTGCCCTGTACCGCCTGACAGGTTCGAGGGGGCAGCGGGAGCTAGTGGCCGAGCAGTTCCCGGGGGCGGACGGTTCCTTCGTGTTTGACGGGCTGCGCCCCGGCGCGTATCGGCTGGAATGCACGCTGCCAGAAGGGTATGTGATGGGGCGCGCCGCTCAGTCCACATTGGGCTTTGAAGCCGGGAGGTCGCGGCAAAGCCCGCTGCGCAGCGCGGCCTTTACCCTGGCTATGGGCGAGAAGCGCGAGGGTATCGCTCTTGCCGCGCTGCGCCTGGGCTCCATCACCGGTTCGATATGGGAAGATAAGAATTACGACGGCCTGCGGGGAGATGGCGAGGCGGGCTTGTTCAGGGCGACGGTGGCCCTGTTGCGCGACGGCCAGCCGGGGCCCGTGGCCGTGACCGAGACGGTGAGAACCGGCGCATACCGTTTTGACGCGCTGCCTCCCGGCGACTATACGGTGCGCATCACACTGCCGGAAGGGTATCTGTTCACCCGCACGTCCGGGCAATCTCTCCCTGAGGAGGGAGCGCGCGAGGCCGGGCTGTCCGTGTCCCTGGCTATGGGCCAGGCCATTGGCGGGCTGGATGCCGGGGGGCTGATGCCCGCCTCCCTGGGCGGCTTGGTGTGGGCCGATACCAACAACGACGGCATGCTGGACGCCAACGAACCGCCGGTTCCGGAGGTGATGGTGGAGCTGCTTCGTGCCGACGATCCCGAACATATCGTGGCTACCGCGGTAACCGACGAGGGGGGCCGCTGGCGCATCGGCGAGGTGATGCCCGGGGCCTACCTGATCAGGGCCACTTTGCCGGAGGGGTACCTGTTTGCCGCCGCGCCCAAGTGGCGCAGCGCTGTCCGCGCCGGGAGAATCTATGGCGTGGACGGCCCCACAGCCTTGAGCGAGACGCTGCAGGTGGAGGCGGGCCAACGCATCGACCAGTTTAACTTTGGCGGTATACCGGCGGCTTTGGTCGGTGGCCAGGTGTGGCTGGACGCCGACGACGATGGGCGCCGCTCACCCGGAGACCCGGCCCTGAGCGGCGTGCGGGTGACGCTGCTGTCCGCTGGCGAAGCGGTGGCGGTGGCCGAGACCGACGAGACCGGCGCGTATCGCTTGACAGGCCTGCGCCCCGGCGCGTACACCCTGCGGTTTGTGCTGCCGGATGGGCATCTGTTCGCCCGGGAAGGGGAGAGCTTGATCCATAGTCTGGACGTGCCAGCGGGTGAAAGCGCGCCCTTCTCCCTAGCTATGGGCCACAGGCTTACCGGTCAGGATGTGGGCGCGCTGGAGGGAGCGATGATGCGGGGCGCCGTTTGGCTGGACGCGGATGAAAACGGGATTTGGGGCAGCGATGAGAAGGGGTTAGCCGGCGTGCTGGCCGAGCTTCTGGATGCTGCCAACGACGAGGTACTGGCCAGCATGCGCACCTTGGACGACGGCGTGTACCGCTTCGATCAATTGCGGCCCGGCGCGTATCAGGTGCGGATCGATTTGCCCGAGGGCGATCTGTTCGCGCCCCAGGCCGCCGATGTGCTGGCGCTGCGCGACGCCCGTCTGGGCCAAACGGAGACATTGCGCCTGGCTATGGGCGAGGAGGCCCACATGGGGCATGCCGCCGCCATCCATGGCGCGACCGTGAGCGGCATAGCCTGGGAGGACGCCGACGTAAACGGGCGGTTCGACGAGGGCGAGGGGGCCCTCACCGGCGCGGGCGCGGTGCTGCTGCGCCAAGAAGACGGCGATTGGAAGACCGTGGGCGCGCAGCCCGTAGACCAGGGCGGGAGATACGCCTTCGACAGCCTGCATCCCGGCGCCTATGCGGTGCGTTTCACCCTGCCGCCCGGTTATTTGTTTGCGGATTACCTGCCCGGCGAGCAAGGCCCGCGCTCCATGGTGCCCCTGGTGGACGGCCAGGTAGGGCAGACCGAACCCTTTGAACTTGCCATGGGCCAAATCCGCGCCGATCTCCACGTGGGCGGCATCCGGCCCGGCATGGTGGGCGACTACGCCTGGATCGATGAAAACGGCAACGGCCTGCAGGATTACGGAGAGCCGCCCCTCGTCGGCGTGCAGGTGACGCTGTTTGCCGTGAGGGCCGACGGCAGCGCGGCCGAGGTGGCTTCCGTGATCACCGATCAATACGGCCTGTATCGCTTTAACGGGCTGCGGCCCGGGGTCTACCGCGTGGAGGCCACCCTGCCCCAGGGATACGCTTTCACCGTCAACCGCCCTGACTTGCGGGAGATCGCCAGCGCTATCCCCGAAGGCCCCGGCCCCTCCGGCGCGAGCGAGGATTTTGTGCTGCGGTCGGGCCAGGCCCGTCGGAACATGGATATCGGGGCGAAAAGGGTTGGGCAATGACGCGGGGGTTGCCAACCAAAGCCAAACCGATTACAATACAGATAACAAAAAACAGAAAACGGATACGACGGGAGGTTTTTGTATGACCAAGCAGGTGATCGACACCGCCAAAGAAAAAATGGGCAAGACCGCCGAGGTGCTGCGCAACGAGCTGATGACCATCCGTGCGGGCCGGGCCAATCCCCAACTGCTCAACCGCATCAACGTGGACTATTACGGAACGCCCACCCCGATCAGCCAAATGGGCAACATCTCCGCCCCCGAGCCCCGGTTGCTGGTGATCGCCTTGTGGGATCCCAAGGACATTCCCGCGGTGGAGAAGGCCATCCTAAAGTCCGATCTGGGCCTCAACCCCTCCAACGACGGCAAACTCATCCGCTTAGCGGTGCCCGAGCTCACCGAGGAGCGCCGCCGTGAGCTCACGAAATTGGTAAACAAGAACACCGAGGAGGCCAAGGTAGCCACCCGGGCCATCCGCCGGGACGCCATCGAGCAGCTCAAAAAGCTCAAGAAGGACAGCGCCCTGCCCGAGGATGAGCAGAAGCGGGCCGAGGAGGAGGTGCAAAAGCTCACCGACAACGCCGTAAAGGAGCTGGACCGAATCTGCGCCGACAAAGAGAAGGAGATCATGGAGGTGCGATGAGCGCGTCTATGTCAGGTTTGCTGGGGTTGCCGCTGGAGCTGGCGCTTGGTGAGCTGGCGGAGCGCGGCGTGACGCCCGCGGTGAACCGGCTGTTTGCGCCTAAACGCGATGCGCAAGGCGACGGCCGGTGGCGCGTGGTGCGCGTACGGGAAGGCGAGAGCATCGCGTTGGATGTGTGCAGATTTGAAATGCGAATCAAGGATTGAAGCGATCATGGCGGGTATCTGTGTAGGGGCGACCGCCCTCGGTCGCCCGTATGATGCGATGTTGTCCTGTAGTCGGCGGGCGATCGAGGGCGATCGCCCCTACAGGGATGGCGGGCGATTGATAATCGCCCCTACAGGAAAGGCAGGCTTGCTGATCGATGGCTTGGTTTCGAAAAAAGGCGGAATCGCAAACACTAGACGCCGGGCGCCTGCCCCGGCACGTGGCGGTGATCATGGATGGCAACGGGCGCTGGGCCAAGCGGCGCATGCAGCCCCGTGCCCTGGGCCACCGGGCGGGCGTGGAAGCCATGCGCGCCATCATCCGTGAGAGCAGCGACTTGGGCATCGAAGCGCTGAGTTTTTACGCCTTTTCCACCGAGAATTGGTCGCGCCCGGCCGGGGAGGTGGGCGCGCTGATGGGCTTGCTGGTGGAGTTCTTTGGCAGGGAGATCGACGAGTTACACGCCAACCGGGTGCGCATCCGCATCCTGGGCGATGTGGAGGGTATGCCCCAGCCCCAGAGGGGCCTGCTACTGGAGGCCATGGAACGCACGGTTGACAACGCCGGCTTGAAGCTCAACCTGGCCATCAACTACGGCAGCCGCGCCGAGATCATCAACGCGGCGCGCACGCTAGCGGAGCGGGTTGCGCGGGGAGAGCTGGAGCCGAAGGACATCGACGAAGCCGCCTTCGCCCAAACGTTGTACACCGCCGGGCTGCCCGAGGTGGACCTGCTGATCCGCACCAGCGGCGAGCAGCGGCTGAGCAATTTCTTGCTCTACCAATGCGCCTACGCGGAGCTGGTGTTTACAGACATCCTGTGGCCCGACTTTACCGTGACCGCCTATCACCGGGCCTTGGCCGCGTTCCAGGGCCGCGAGCGCAGGTTTGGCGGGCGTTAGCCAGAAAGGAGCTGCCCATGCGTCAACGGATCATCACGGGTACCCTGATCATCGCTTTGGTGGTGGTGGTTTTGTATGTGCGCACATGGCTGGCTTTTTTGGTGGTTACCGCACTGATGCTTGGCGGCATGTGGGAAGTGTACGAGGCTTTCCGGCACGCGGAATACCAGCCGGTGCGCTGGCCTGCGCTGATGCTGGCGGCGCTGATCGTGCCCGGCTTTCATTTCTTGGGCATTCCTGTGATCGCGCCGCTGCTGGTGACCGGCACCCTGTTTGCTATGCTGGCGATTTGCATGCGCAAGGAGCCCAAGTGGATGGACGCCGCTATCTCCATCTATCCGATCTATACCGTGTTTTTTCCGTTGGCGTTGCTGCTGATGCTGTTTCGCAGCGATTTCCAGCCTCACGGTGTGCAGCTGATCATCCTGGTGCTGGTCATCGCTTACCTGGGCGATACCGTCGCGTACTTTGTGGGTTCTTTTTTGGGGAAGCATAAGCTTTGCCCTGCGGTGAGCCCCAAGAAAACCGTGGAGGGCGCCGTGGCCGGGCTGGCGGCCAGCATAGGCGGCGCCGTGACCGTTGTGCTGATCATCGGCAAGGGGGATTCGGCCATCGGCCTGCTGGGGGCGGCGGTGCTGGGCCTGTTGGGCGGCGTGGCCGGGCAGGTGGGCGACTTAACCGCGTCATTGGTCAAGCGCCATTGCGGCGTAAAGGATTTTGGCAGCGTCTTTCCCGGCCACGGCGGCATCATGGACCGCATCGACAGCATGCTCTTTGCGCTGATGGTGGTTTGCTCATATGTGCTGCTGGTAGTGGAGAGGACGGCATGAAACGAATCGCCATTTTAGGGTCTACGGGTTCGATAGGAACGCAGGCCTTGGACGTGATCGCCCTGCATCCGGATCGGTTTTCGGTGGCGGCCCTGGCGGCCCACGGCAATGCCGATGCGCTGTTTGATCAGGTGCGGCGGTTTCGCCCGGCTATGGCCGGGTTGGTGGTGGAGCCGGAACGTGTGCCCGAGGATGTACGGTTTTGTGATTGGCGGTTCGGCGAGGATTGCCTCAGGGCTGTCGCCGCCGAAGCGGACTGCGACGCCGTGCTGGTGTCGGTGGTGGGGTTTGCCGGGCTTACCGGCGTGATGGCCGCCCTGGGCGCAAAGCGTACCATCCTGCTGGCCAATAAAGAACCGCTGGTGGCTGCCGGTGCGTTGGTTACCGAAGCGGCGCGCAAGGCCGGGGTGTCTCTGCTGCCGGTGGACAGCGAACACAGCGCCATCTTTCAATGCCTGCAAGGGGAGCAGTCAACCCCGGAGCTTTTGTACCTTACCGCTTCCGGCGGGCCCTTTAAGGACTGGAGCGCGCAAGCCATGGCCGAGGCTACTGTTGAACAGGCTCTGGCTCATCCCAACTGGGCTATGGGTCCCAAAATTACCGTGGACTCTGCCTCCATGATGAACAAGGCGCTGGAGATCATCGAGGCACGCTGGCTCTTCGATGTGCCGCCGGAACGCATCCAGGTGCTGGTGCATCCCCAAAGCGTGGTTCATTCTATGGTAGCTTTTCCCGACGGGGCGATCATCGCCCAAATGGGCACGCCGGATATGCGCCTGCCCATCCTGTACGCCATGGCGTATCCCCGGCGGCTGCCCACCGGCGGAGAGCGGCTGGACTTTACCCGCATGGGGCGGCTCACCTTTGAGGAGCCGGACATAGCCCGGTTCCCGGCCCTGCGGCTGGCCTATGAGGCCCTGAAGTCCGGCGGCACGGCTCCGGCTATTCTCAACGGCGCCAACGAGGTTGCGGTGCAGGCCTTTTTGGGGCGGCGCATCCCCTTCGGCCGTATTCCGGCGTTGGTGGAAGAGGCGCTGCAGCGGGTGCCGGTGGTTCCTGCGGAGGATTTGGATGCCGTACGGGCCGCCGACCTTTCCGCCAGGCAGTGCGCGGAGAATTTGCTTGATGGGGCAATTATGTAGGGGCGATTATCAATCGCCCGAAAAAGCTGGCGGGCGATTGATAATCGCCCCTACAGCAACGGCGCGTCTTACGCTTGATTCACGTTTGAGGAATGGAAGAAATCGTTGTGTTTGGCGTATCATATACAAAGAAAAAGGGGGCGTGGGAGCTTGGCGCAACTTACGACATTAGGCTACATCCTGGCCGCGCTGTTTATGCTGGGCGTGCTGATCATGTTTCACGAGCTGGGGCACTACCTGGCGGCGCGCTGGTGCGGCATGGAGGTAAAGGAGTTCGCCATCGGCATGGGGCCGAAGCTTTTCTCACGCAAGGGGAAACACGGGACATTGTTCTCCCTGCGCGTGCTGCCCATGGGCGGGTTCTGCCTGTATTACGGCGAGGATCAGGAGGTGGACGATCCACGGGCGTACAACCGCCAGCCGGTGTGGAAACGTTTTGTGTCCGTGATTGCCGGGCCCCTGATGAATTTCTTGCTGGCGCTGGTGGTGGCGGTGGTGTTCTTTATGGTGTGGGGGGCCGACCTCCCGGTACCTGTGATCGGTACACTGGACGACGGCATGCCCGCGGCCGAGGCCGGGCTGTTGCCGGGCGATACGATACTGGCCATCGACGGCCTGCCGATTTCGCAGACCAAAGAGGCCGTGGACTTGGTGCACGGTTCGGAGGGAAGGCCCTTGGCGTTCACCGTTGCCCGTGGCGAGTCTGAATTTTCCGTTACCGTGACGCCACGATATGTGAAAGAGCATGATACGTACCTAACAGGGTTTCGGTTCGCCACGGTACAGACCCCTCTTCCTTTCGGCACGGCGATCAGCACGTCTGTATCGTTTTGTCGGCATGTGGTGGTGGTGACCTATCAGTCCCTCGGTGACCTGATCTTCCGGGGCGAGGGCACCGAGGAAATCACTGGCCCGGTAGGCATCGTCAACGTGATTCAGGAGCAGACCCGGGCAGGAGGATTGCCCATCTACCTATACCTAGCGATGCTCATCAGCATCAACCTGGGTTTTATGAACCTGTTGCCCATCCCCGGCCTGGACGGGAGCCGGTTGATTTTTAATATCGTAGAGGCCATCCGCCGCAAGCCCCTCAACCGCAACGTGGAGGGTATGATCCACTTTGTGGGCGTGGTGGCGCTGCTGGGCGTGATGCTGATATTTACCTATCAAGACATATTGCATATTATTGGGGTGAGATAGCACGATATGGCGCAATACACAAGGAAAATGATGGTCGGCGGCGTGCCCCTGGGCGGGGGCGCGCCCATTACCGTTCAATCCATGACCAATACCGACACCCGGGACGTGGAGGCCACCTCGGCCCAAATCGCCGCCCTGGCCCGGGCCGGGTGCGACATCGTGCGTGTGTCGGTGTACGATTTGGACTGCGTGGAGGCGGTACGCCCCTTGGTGGACGCCAGTCCTGTGCCGCTGGTGGCGGACATCCATTTTGATCATACATTAGCCATCGGCGCCGTGGAGCGGGGCATCGCCAAGCTGCGCATCAATCCGGGCAACATCGGCGGCCAGGCCAACGTGGCGAAGCTGGCCGCTTGCGTAAAGGCCCATGGGATTCCGGTGCGCATCGGCGTGAATTCCGGCTCGGTGGAAAAGGAGATGCTGCGCAAGTACGGCGGCCCCACTCCCCAGGCCATGCTGGAGAGCGCCCTGGCCCACGCCCGGATGCTGGAGGATTGCGGCGTGGGGCACATCGCCCTGTCCCTCAAGGCCTCCAATGTGCGAAACACCGTGGAAGCCTGTCGGCTGGCGGCGGCCCAATGCGACTATCCCCTGCACCTGGGCGTCACCGAGGCCGGGCTGCCCGGCCAGGGTACGGTGAAGTCGGCCATCGGCATCGGGTCGTTGCTGCTGGACGGCATCGGCGACACGCTGCGGGTATCCCTCACCGGCGATCCCCTGCCCGAAGTCCAGGCAGGCATCGGCATATTGCGGGCCGTGGGCCTGCGGGACGATCACATCGATATCATCTCTTGCCCCACTTGCGGGCGGGCCCGCATCGACGTGGCGGACATCGCCAGGCGGGTGGAGCAGGCGGTGGGCCACCTGCCCCTGAAATTGACGGTGGCGGTGATGGGCTGCGTGGTGAACGGCCCCGGCGAGGCCCGGGAGGCCGATATGGGTATTGCCGGAGGGGATGGCGCGGGCGCGCTGTTTGTGAAGGGGCAGCCGCCCCGCAGGATCGAGGGGGATTTGGCGGCGGCGCTGATTGAGGAGATACGGGGGAGGGCCTTGTAGGGGCGCGTGATACGCGTCCGTGGGTTTTGCGGCGGGGACGACGGGCGCACAATGTGCGCCCCTACAAAGGGCATCGTCGTTTTCGTAGGGGCGATCATTGATCGCCCGCCGTAACTTGTATTGCATTCATCATATTTTTTCCATTTCAGGAGGCATCATGTCATCGCAATCGATGGGGCCGGGCCAGGATTGGCGCAGACTGTTGGGAGAGGGCCGCCGGGAGCTCGCTGAACACCTCACCCTGGAAAAGGTGCTGGTCAACCGGGAGGGCACGCGGATTACCGCGTGTTTTTTAGCCGACATCCTGGTGGAGGAGAGCGATTTTCAGGCCGTCAAGCGGGCCATGGTGGCGGCTTTCCCCGGCAGGCTGGTGCATGTGCGGGTGGCCAGCCCGGCCCTAGCCGAAGATCTGACAGCCCATGTGGACAAGTACGCGCCTTTTTTGTCGGCTTGCCTGGTGCGCCATCACCCCGTGATCAAATTCTGGCTGGACAACGCAACCTGGCGCATGGCCGGGCCCGATACATTGGAGCTGGAGATGCCCGCCGCCGAAGCCGTGCGGTTCTTTCAAGAGAACGGCGTGATCCAACGGCTGGAGCGAGTGCTGGACGAGGTGTTCCGCCTCAAGGCCCAGGTGCGGGTGTCCCTGAGCGACGGGCACCAGCAGATGCTGGAGGAACTGCGCAAGGAGAAGCAGCGAACCGAAGCGGCGCTGGCGGCTTCTTATGTGCGGCCTGTCAGTGAAGCAAAACCCAAAGCGTCTGAAGGAAAAATATTTGGCCGGGCCATCGCCGACCCAGCCGTGCCCGTGGCGGAGCTCACCGAAGAAAGCGGCCGGGCGGTGATCCGCGGCGAAGTGCTCTCCGCTGAAGACCGGGAGCTTAAGGGCGGGACCATGCGGCTGCTCTCTTTTGCCCTTACCGACTACACCAGCACCATACAGTGCAAGGCTTTTTTGCGTTACGGGGCCGAGCGCAAGCAGGTGCACGATGTGATCGACGCGGTGCTGCCAGGCGAGTGGCTTACGGTGCGCGGCGAGTGCCGACACGATACCTATGCCCGCGCCCTCACGCTTACGGTTAGCGATATCATCCGGGCGGACAAGCCCGCGCCCCGGGCGGACGATGCGCCCCGCAAGCGGATCGAATTGCACCTGCACACCCAGATGAGCGCCATGGACGGCGTGGCTTCGGCGGCAGCCCTCATCGAGCAAGCGGCGGCTTGGGGCCATCCGGCGGTGGCGGTTACCGATCACGGGGTAACCCAGGCTTTTCCCGAAGCTTTTATGACTGCCGCTAAGCACGGTGTCAAGCTGATCCCCGGGGTGGAGGGATATCTGGTGGACGAAGGCTCCCTGGTGGAGCGGCCCAGCGACCGGGAGCTGAGCGAGGACATCGTGGTGCTGGACTTTGAGACCACCGGCCTGAGCCCCCGCAGGGATCGCATCGTGGAGATCGGCGCGGTGCGGCTGCGGGGCGGGCAGGTGGCGGCGGAGTTTTCCCGCATGGTGAACCCCGGCGTACCCATCCCGGCCAAGACCACCGAGCTTACCGGCATCACCGACGCCATGGTGCGGGACGCGGAACCCGCCTCCCAGGCGATCCCCGCGCTGCTGGCCTTCATAGGCGACGCGACGGTGGCCGCCCACAACGCCGCCTTTGACATGGGCTTTTTGCGGGAGGAATGCAGGCGGATCGATCTGGACTGCGCGCCCGGGGTGATCGACACGCTGGAGCTGTCCCGCAGGCTGTATCCCAAACTCAAGAACCACAAGCTGGCTACGGTGTGCAAGCAGCTGGGCGTGTCACTAAAGAACGCCCACCGCGCCGTACACGACGCCACCGCCACCGCCCACGCCCTGGCAAAGATGCTTGCCCCTCTGGGGGACAAGGGCATCCGCACCCTCCACGATCTGGCCACGGAGGTGGCCGCCAGCGGCGTGGGCGGGGAGGCGTCCCACCATGTGATCCTGCTGGCCGCCAACCGCAAGGGATTGGAAAACATCAACCGGCTGGTATCCCAGGCGCATTTGCACTACTATCACCGGCGGCCCCGCATCCCACGGGCGCTGCTGCAAAAGCATCGGGAGGGTATCATCGTGGGTTCGGCCTGCGAGTCCGGCGAGCTGTTTCAGGCGGCGCTGGATCAGCGGGACGAGGCCGCCATGGGCCGCATCGCCCGGTTTTACGACTATCTGGAGATTCAGCCCGTGGGCAACAACGAGTTTTTGATCCGCCAGGGCCTGGTGGGCGGTACCGAAGGGCTGCGCGACCTGAACCGAAAAATCGTGGCCCTGGGCCAAAAGCTTGGCATCCCGGTGGTGGCCACGGGAGATGTGCACTTTTTGCACCCCAAGGACGAAATCTACCGCGCCATTCTGATGGCCGGCCAAGGTTTTGAGGACGCGGACAAGCAAGCGCCCCTGTACTTTAAGACCACCGAAGAGATGCTGGAGGAGTTCGCCTATCTCGGCCCGGAAAAGTGCGAGGAAGTGGTGATCGGCAACCCGCAAAAAATCGCCGATAAAATCGACGATGGGCTCACGCTGTTCCCGCCCCACCCCGAGGGAAAAGAGACCTTCCAGCCTTTGTGGGAGAGCGCGGCCGACCACGTCAGCGCCATGGTGGAGGCCGAGGCTGCCGGGCGATACGGCGCCTCCCTGCCCGAGCCGGTGCGGGCCCGGCTGGATAAGGAGCTGCAATCTATCATCGGCTACGGCTTTGCCACGCTGTACAACGCCGGGGAGCTGCTGGTGAAAAAGTCCATGGCAGACGGTTACCTGGTGGGTTCCCGGGGATCCATCGGTTCCTCCCTGGTGGCTATGCTCTGCGGCATCACCGAGGTCAACCCGCTGCCGCCCCACTACCGCTGCGCCAGGTGCTGGCACACCGACTTTGGGGTGGATCGCGGGCAACACAAAGTGGGTATCGATTTGCCCCCGGCGAAATGCCCCGAGTGCGGCGAAGAGCTGATCCGCGACGGCTATGACATCCCTTTTGAGGTGTTTCTGGGCTTTGAGGGCGACAAGGTGCCCGACATCGACCTCAACTTTTCCGGCGTATACCAGGCGCGGGCTCACGCCTATGTAGAAGAGCTGTTTGGCAAGGATCGCAGCTTCCGGGCGGGCACCATCGGCACCCTAGCCGACAAGACCGCATACGGTTTTGTGTCGAAGTACTGCGAGGAGCGGGACATGGCCGTCACCGAAGCCGAGAAGAACCGTCTGGTGCAGGGCTGCGTGGGGGTGAAGCGCACCACCGGCCAACATCCGGGGGGTATGGTGGTGCTGCCGGAGGATTACGAAATCTATCAATTTACCGCCATCCAGCATCCCGCCGACGATTCCGCCGGTGGCATCGTAACCACCCATTACGACTTTGGCTCCATGCACGACGTGCTGGTGAAGATCGACATCCTGGGCCACGACGACCCCACCATGATTCGCATGCTGGAGGACCTGTGCGGGGTATCGCCCTTCTCCATCCCCCTGGACGACCCGGGCGTAATGTCCCTGTTCTGCTCACCGTCGGCCCTGGGGGTGGAAGCCAACCAGCTGGGCGCAAAGACCGGTACCTTGGGCGTCCCTGAGTTTGGCACCCGCTTTGTCCGGCAGATGCTGGAGGATACCAAACCCACCACCATGGAGGAGCTGATCCGCATCTCCGGCTTGTCCCACGGCACCGACGTGTGGCTGGGTAACGCCCAGGAGCTGGTGCGCGGTGGCGTCGCGCCGCTCCATGACTGCATCTGCACCAGGGACGACATTATGAACGCGCTGATGGGCTACGATGTCCAGGCGAAGATGGCCTTTGACATCATGGAGAGCGTGCGCAGGGGCAGAGGGCTTCGGCCCGAGATGGAAGCCGCGATGATTGAAAGGCAGGTGCCCGATTGGTTCATCGACTCTTGCAAAAAAATCAAGTATCTCTTTCCCAGGGCCCACGCCGTGGCCTACGTCACCATGGGGCTGCGCATCGCCTGGTACAAGCTGTACCGGCCCGACGCTTACTACGCCGCTTACTTTACCGTGCGGGGCGGCGGCTTCGACGCCCGGGTAATGCTGGGCGGCGTGGACAGTTTACGAGGCCACCTCTCCATTTTTGAGGAGGCGGTCACCGCCCCCGGCCAAAAGCTGACCGCCAAGGAGCAGGACAGCGTGGTGCTGCTGGAGATAGCGTTGGAGATGAACCTGCGGGGCATCCGCTTTGCTTCCATCGATCTGTATCAATCCCACGCCACGGACTTCCGTATCGTGGAGCCGGGTGTGATCCTGCCGCCGCTGACGGCCCTGCCCGGCCTGGGCGAGAGCGTAGCCGCCAGCATCGTGCGGGCGCGGGGGGAGGGCGAGTTTCTTTCGATCGAGGAATTCAAAGCGCGCACCAAGGCGTCAACGGCCCATATTGAGATGTTGCGGGCCAACGGCTGCCTGAACGGGATGCCCCAGACCAGCCAGGTTTCGATGTTTTCGTTTATGGATGAGTGATGACATTTGTCGTTTTTTGTGTTATGCTGCTTTTAAGCAACTAATGAAGAAGGTGTCTTGATGTCTCTATTGGGACTTGTTGTCGCATTGATAACCATATTGTTGGGTTCGGTTGCTATTATATATTCAATGTACAAAGAAATGCATCATTCTGATGTGAAAGTTGAAGGTTTAGCAAAGAACTTGGTGGACGCCCGAGCCGAGAAGCAACCCTCAAAGAAAATCTTTTCTCTACGACATGAGCTTGCTCAAGCCCGAGAAAGAGCAAGGCAAGATAGAAGAATATATGGAGTCTCTGTGATTGTGGCTGTTCTTCTTATGCTGGGGGTAGCTTGTATCTATGTTTTCACTGATACAGAGCCACCGCATATACCAACACACACGTCTGGTCTCGCGCTTATACCCGAACCTACATCAGAAATGACGCCAACGCCCACACCACCACCGACGGCGATGCCCACGCCAACACCCACACCAACATTATCGTCATAACATATTCCTATTGATAGATTATCAAGCTATGGAACCATCAAGGGTAATGTGGTGAATCTGCGTTCGAACGCGAGCACTACAGCCAATTCGCTCACCAAACTGAATTTGGGTGATCTAGTGCGCATAATGGAGATCGACGTGGGTGCTGACAGCGACGGTAACACATGGTATAAGGTAGACGCTGAGGGTGAGAAAGGCTTTGTTCGTAGTGATTTAGTGCACCGTATGACCCTATCAGAGTATGAAGACTATGTGTATAGCCAATTGGAAAAGCTTTCTGGCGGCACAGATGACAATGCGAGTACCACTCAATTGATGGAAGAGATATCGGTGGGAGGCAAGCTGTTCTTCGGTAAATACCAGGAGGAGACTATTGAGTGGCGCGTGCTACATAAGCAAGAGGATCTGGTGCTGTTGATTTCCCAGTATGTGCTGGATTGGAAACAGTATCACGACAAATGGGGCGATATGACCTGGGCAGAGAGTTCCCTACGCACTTGGCTAAACGGGGATTTCTATAGCGCTACTTTTACGGAGGCGGAAAAGGCGTGCATTCTGCTAACTACTGTGGGGAACCCGAACAACCCTATATTCAAAACCGTAGGCGGTATGGACACAGATGATCACATTTTTTTGTTGAGCATAGAAGAAGCAGAGCGCTTTTTTCTCAGCAATGAGGATCGCCAAGCATCCCTTGCAGCTTACGCGCAGCAAACGAGAGGCTATGTATATGTGAACAAAAGCGGCCACACGGCGTGGGGGCTCCGGTCTCCCGGACGCCGCAGTTACCATGCCGCGCTTGTCGATTACCATGGCGTAATTTACTCCCAAGGTTACGAAGTGTACAAACGCGGCTTCCGTGGTTACGGATTGCGGCCTGCGCTCTGGTTGAATCTACAATCCGTTGGCCAGATAGTCATGAAATAAAGGAATCAAAGGACGAACAATATGCCACGAGTGAAAATGCTCAATGCCCTTGCTGGATCGAATATTTCCACAGGCGTTCATACATGCACTGTTCTCTGGCGGAAAGCCAGGTTTCGATGTTTGGGTGGATGGACGAATAGAGGGAGTTCGGGTATACTGAAGGGGATGAGAGGGGGCGCCAAGCGATGTGTTCTGCCGACAAACTGCAAACAATCTTGAGCCGCCTGCTGAACGATCTGCGGGTCGCATTGGACACGCAGATTCATGAGGCAATCCTGTTTGGTTCGTATGCGCGCCAGGATGCAGGGGAAGATTCTGATATCGATGTGCTTGTGCTGGTGGATTTGGGCCGTGAACAGATTGCCGGGTACACCTGGAAAATAGGAGAGATTGCCTCCGCGCTGCTGCTGGACTATGGCGTAATGGTGTCGCCCATTGTAGAAAATGCCGATCATTATTTGCGTCACACAGATGTTTTGCCTTTTTACCGCACCATACAGCGTGAAGGGGTGAAGATTGGTGCGTGAGTTGTCGGCAGGTGATCTGGCAAGGTATCGGTTGGAGAAGTCGGGAGACATGCTTATCTCCGCCAAACGTGATATTGCGGCGGGCGACTATGCCTCCACGAACAACCGGGCATATTATTGCATTTTTCATGCTATGCGTGCCGTTTTAGCATTAGATAACATGGACTTTAAGCGGCACTCCGCTGTTATTTCAACATTCAGTCAGCGATATTTGAAAACCATGCGTTTTGACCGGTCCTTTGGGACGCTCATTGCAACGGCCAGCCTCATTCGCACCCGAAGCGATTACGAAGATTTTTATGTGTGCAGTGTGGAGGATACGCGGCTGCTTGTAGAGGGCGCGGAGCGGTTTCATGAGGTTGTTGCAAAGTATTTGCAAGGGTGCATATAAGGAGGCCACAAGTGAAAAACAAGTGGGCAGTTGGCGCGGTGTGTGTGCGTTTGGCAATCGCGCTGATGGTAACGTTTGCTTTGGCAAGCGAAAAAGAGCAGATAGATATAAGTGGGCAGTGGAAGTATGTGCTTGAGCATGGCGGCGCGGTGGTTACGGGGCATATAGAGGAGCCTGCAGGCGAACTAGTGATTCCCAGCGAACTGGACGGATACCCGGTGATGGGCATCGAGGATTACGCGTTTTGGTTCTGGGCGGATATGAAAGGCGTAACCATCCCGGATAGCGTGACCAGCATTGGCGAGGCAGCATTTGCCTTTTGCAAAAACCTGATCAGTATCAACATCCCTCATGGCGTGACGAGCATCGGTGACAAAGTGTTTGAGGGGTGCAGCAGCTTAACCAATGTGACCATCCCCGATGGTGTGATGCGCATTGGCGATAAGGCGTTCGCAGAGTGTGGAAGCTTAACAGAAGTGACGATCCCGGGCAGTGTGGCCAGCATCGGCAAATATGCATTTTTAGAATGTGGGAATTTGATCAGCGTGACGATTGCGGACGGTGTGACGAGTATTGGCGACGAGGCTTTTGCAGGTTGTCACAGCCTAACCGGCGTGACAATACCGGACAGTGTGATGAGCATTGGAGAAAGAGCATTCGGAGATTGTCAAAGCCTAACAAGCGTGATAATCCCAGGTAGTGTGACGAGTATCGGCGATTTTACTTTCGCTGGGTGTAGCGGCTTAACCAGCGTGACGATCCAGGAGGGCGTGACGAGCATCGGCGATTGGGCTTTTGGTGGGTGTAGCAGTTTATCCAGCGTGACGATTCCGGCCAGCGTGACGCAAATCGGCAATTGGGTGTTTGACGAGTGCGGCGACTTCAACTTAACCGTAACGGAAGATAGTTTTGCCAAGCAATATGCCAGGAAAATGAGCATACCTTATGTCTCCATCAACGATGCGGGCGATATTGTGGTACGAGCAGTCAATAAGACAGATGCGAGTGATCAATGGAGGTATTTCCTTCAAAACGATGATGCGACGATCACTGGATATATTTCGGAGCCTGTCGGCGATTTGGTGATTCCAGGTGAGTTGGATGGTTATGTGGTTACGGGCATCGGTGTAAGAGCGCTCTCCGAGTGTAGAAGCTTAACCAGCGTGGTCATCCCGGGCAGCGTGGCGAGCATCGGCGATTTGACGTTCGCTGAGTGTGACGGCCTAACCAACGTGACGATCCAGGAGGGCGTGACGAGCATCGGCGATTGGGCGTTCCTTTATTGTTTCAACCTCACCAGTATGACGATCCCAGAGAGCGTAACGCAATTTGGTGAAAGAGCGTTCATTGGTTGCCGCAATTTGACCGGCATGACCATCTCCGAGGGTGTGACGAGCATTGGCGTGAATGCCTTCCTTGGGTGTGAAAACTTAACCTTAACCGTAACAGCGGATACCTATGCCGAGCAATACGCCAAAGACAACAATATACCTTACATCTACAGTGAGTGACACAAAAAAGGAGATTCGCAAATGAACCAAGCAAAAACCAAATGGGTACAAAAAGCATTTCGCACATTCGCAGCGATTGCGGTGCTGGCATCCCTCACAATTGCGAGCGTCTGCCCGGCAAGCGCTGCCCCGAAGGCCGATACAAGCGGGGAGTGGATGTATGTCATCGAGGGCGGTGACGCGAGGATCATGGGATGCGTAAAAAGGCCCAGCGGTCATCTGTCGATCCCCAGCGAAATAGACGGGCATGCGGTGACGGAGATCGGCACCATGGCGTTTAGCTGGTGCAGCGACGTAACCGGCGTGACCATCCCGGACAGCGTGCGGCGCATCGGCCACGAGGCGTTTAGCTGGAGTACCGGCATCACCAGCGTGACCATCCCAAACAGCGTAAGGATCATCGACGACGAAGCCTTTTGGTACTGCACCAACCTGACGGCTGTGGACATCCCGGATAGCGTGAGGGAAATCGGCGACAGCGCGTTTCGCCAGTGTTTTAGCATCACCAGCGTCACCATTCCCCGCAGGGTAACCCACATCGGCAACAGAGCCTTTGCCCACTGCATCCGCTTGACCAACGTGGTGATCCAAGAAGGCGTCACCAGCATCGGCTACAGCGCATTTGAGGAGTGTTACAAATTGGCCAGCGTTGTCATTCCCCAAAGCGTGGAGAGCATCGGGCAGAACGCGTTTCGCCGTTGCGAGGACATCATCCTTACCGTAATGGCGGGCAGCTACGCCGAGCAGTACGCGAGGGATAATGCTATACCTTTCGTTTATGGTGAGTGATGCTGCCAGACTTCGTTGTTGCGTGGATGGACGGCTAGGTTTTTTTCGGGTATACTGAAGGGGATGAAAGGGGGCGCGAATGTGACCTTTGCGGAAAGGATTTTTGAGGAGGCCAAAACCTTGCCAGAGCAAGAGCAAGAAAAGGTGCTGGATTTTGCGTTGTATCTAAAAGAAAAGCAAAAGCGTGAGCTCGATGAGTTAATGGATAAGCTAATCACTGAAGATATGGAAGCCCTGCGGGAGTTGGCAAAGTGATGTGGCGCCCATCTGTTGAGGAAATCCTTCGCTTACACCAAAAGCTGATTGAGCGCACAGGTGGCGCAACAGGTGTGCGCAGTGTACCGCTTATAGAGAGCGCTTTACAGCGGTTTAGTGCTTCTTTTGGGGAATGCGAAGCCTACCAAGCCTTGGAAGAAAAAGCTGCTGCGGTAACTTGTGGGTTAATTCAGAATCATGGTTTTATAGACGGCAACAAGCGCGTAGGTGTGGAAGCAATGCGACTTATTCTGGCTATGAATGACGTAGTCATTTGTTATGCTCAAAAGGAGCTTGTTGATCTGGGTTTAGCTGTAGCACAGGGGAGCATGGATGTAATGCATGTTGCCGAGTGGATACGGCAAAGAAAAGCGTAGCCCCCAAACCCCCAATTTTCCATTATGAAGTGAACATATTTATGTTTTTCCCCGCCGAACCCCGCAAATTCCTTGATAAATCGTGCGCAAACGGCGCAAAAGGGCTTGTAAACCGGGTTGCCATGTGCTATACTAGCCTACGCAATCGTCTGGATGGATGC
>Ga0123353_10001316_pt1 | contig 30447 bp, 25 predicted proteins | sample TergutLab28metaG_3_FD_92763 | JGI IMG/M metagenome (GOLD analysis project Ga0123353, IMG submission 92763) | Labiotermes labralis P3 segment gut microbial communities from Petit-Saut dam, French Guiana - Lab288 P3 | ecosystem: Host-associated > Arthropoda: Insects > Digestive system > Gut ...
CACGCGACAATTGAGCAAAACTACCGGCACGCGGTAATCGAGTGAAACCACTGGCACGCGACAATTGAGCAAAACTACCGGCACGCGGTAATCGAGTGAAACCACTGGCACGCGACAATTGAGCAAAACTACCGGCACGCGGTAATCGAGTGAAACCAAAACCGAAAGCGGTTATTGAGCAAAACTGCCGGCACGCGGTAATCGAGTGAAACCACTGGCACGCGGTAATCGAGTGAAACTATATCCGAAAGCGGTAATCGAGTGAAACTAAAACCGAAAGCGGTTATTAAGTGAAGCTAAACCCGAAATAGATTAACAGGGCAAATGCGATTGCAATGACGGCCAAAATGATGAACGGGGCGAAGCGGCCTAAAATACTATACAAAAAATCTACTGGCATAAAATAAAGTTTTAAAATTAGCGCTACAAATGTAGCAAAAGATTTTAGAAAAGGCTCAATTGCCCCTCCATGTTTGCATTTTTTTTCCGTACAGAGGTGGCTTTCCCGATACGAGCGGAGGTGCCCGTCCCGAGGAGGAGCTGCCTAAGGTTTTCGGGCTTAATATCTTGAACCGAAGCCGCAGGCAGTTCGTTGTTTGTAATAAAATATTGAGCACGTTTGAGCACTACCCCCATCTTTCGGAGGTGTTCGCGGTTGAGGCGCCCGTATCGTCTCGAGCTGATGATCAGTTGCGCCGATTTGACACCAATGCCCGGAATGCGTAAAATCAGTTCATAATCTGCTCGGTTAATGTCCACCGGAAAGAGTTCGGGATGGTGCAGGGCGTAGGTCATCTTGGGGTCTAACTCCAAGTCGAGGTTGGGCCGGGAGTCGTTTACAATCTCGTCCACCTTGAAGAAGTAGAAGCGCAACAGCCAGTCGGCCTGATAGAGGCGGTGTTCGCGTACCAACGGAGGGGCGGAGAGGGCAGGGAGGCGTGTATCGTGGGCGTTTACTGGGATAAATCCCGAGTAATAGACGCGCTTCATGGTGGGGCGGGTGTAGAGGGCTGAGGAGAGGTGGAGGATTTGGTTGTCGGTGTCAGGGGTGGCGCCGATGATGAGTTGGGTACTTTGACCGGCGGGGGCAAAGCGGGGGGCGTAGCGATACTTCTTGCGCTCCTCAGCGCTTTCGAGGACACCCTGCTGGATGAAACTCATGGGCTTATAGACGCTTTCGTGGTCCTTTTCGGGCGCCAGCAACTTGAGGTTCTGCTCAGACGGAATTTCCAAATTGACGCTCAAACGGTCGGCGTAGCGCCCCGCCTCCTGCACCAACTCACGTGAGGCGCCTGGAATGCTTTTGAGGTGGATGTATCCGTAGAAGCGGTGAATCTGGCGCAGGTCTTTGGCCACCCGCACCATGCGTTCCATGGTGTAGTCGGCGTTGCGCACAACGCCCGAACTTAGAAAGAGCCCTTCGATATAGTTTCGACGGTAAAATTCAATGGTTAACTCCACCAACTCCGAAACGGCAAAGGTGGTTCTGGGCACGTCGTTGCTGCGGCGGTTGATGCAATAGGCGCAGTCAAAGATACAATAGTTGGTCAACATAATCTTGAGGAGCGAGATGCACCTCCCGTCTTCGGTAAAACTGTGGCAGATGCCCCATCCCTGAGCGCTTCCTAAACCCTGTCCGTTGTTCTTACGGCTGTGTCCGCTCGAGGCGCAGGAGACATCGAATTTGGCGGCTTCGGAAAGAATTTGGAGTTTTTCAAGGATTTGGTCAGTCATTATTGCACTCTATTCAAGGTGTTTGAGCTGAACCGTAAAGTGTCGCATGATGGGCAACTCGTGGGTGATCACGTACCCGCGGGTAATGGCGTCACGGCGGTCGAATACGTTTTTGAGGGCGGCGGCAACGTAGTCGATATGGTTGTTGGTATAGACGCGGCGGGGAATGGCCAAGCGGAGCAACTCAAGGGCCGGGTAACGGTTTTCGCGGGTGATGGGGTCGCGGTCGGCCAATAAAGCTCCAATCTCGACTCCCCGAACACCTGCTTCTTTATACAACTCAATTCCAAGCGTCTGAGCTATATACTCCTCTTTGGGAACGTGCGGCAACACCTTTTTGGCATCCACGAATATGGCGTGTCCTCCGGCTGGGCGCTGGTAGGGAATCCCATACTCATCTAACTTTTGCCCCAAATAGGCCACCTGACCAATTCGCGCCTCTAAATAGTCAAACTCCGTCCCTTCAATCAACCCCTGAGCCAAAGCGTTCATATCGCGCCCCGACATCCCCCCGTAGGTGAGGTATCCTTCAAAAATAATGGTGAACATCTGGCACTTTTCCCAATCTTCGCGATCGCGGAACGCCACAAATCCCCCCATATTGACAATCGCGTCCTTTTTGGAAGACATAGTCATAAAATCGGCATAAGAGAAAATCTCGTGCACAATTTCGCGGATGCTCTTATGGGCGTAGCCCTCCTCCCGCATCTTGATAAAATAGGCATTTTCGGCAAATCGGGCGGAGTCAATCAAAATCTTCACCCCATACTTCTGCGCCAACGCCGCTACACCCTTGATGTTCTCCATAGAAACGGGCTGTCCGCCGGCAGTGTTGTTGGTAGCGGTGACCACAATACAGGGGATTCTCTCTTTGGGGTACTTTTTGAGCACGTCCTCCAACTTATTCAGGTCAAAATTTCCTTTGAAGGCACACTCGAAATTGGTGTCTGCCGCCTCAGATATGGTGCAGTCAATGGCGTGTGCCTTACGAAATTCGATATGTCCTTTGGTGGTGTCAAAGTGGGAGTTTCCGGGCAGTACATCGTCTTCTTTTACAAGGGCAGAAAAGAGTACATTCTCCGCCGCACGTCCCTGATGGGTAGGCAAAAAGTATGAAAAACCGGTAACATCCCGAATGGCCTCCTGTAAACGATAGTAGGAACGCGCTCCTGCATAACTCTCATCGCCCTCCATGATTCCTGCCCACTGTTTGTCGCTCATGGCGCCTGTTCCCGAATCGGTCAACAAGTCAATAAAAACGGTTTCGCTTTTTAAATTAAATAAGTTGTAATGAGCCTCTTTAATCCATTGTTCCCGCTCTGCGTGGCTGCTCTTGCGGATGGTCTCCACCATCTTGATTTTGAAAGGTTCTGCAAATGGAAGCACCATAGTAGTTAATTTACAGTTCATTTAAGAGTTGTAAGGTTGGGGAAATAGAGGGCGCAAAGGTAGCGATTTTTTCGTTCCCCGCCAAATCGAGCGGATAATCCGTCCGACTGAGTGATTACTGCCGGTCTTCCCTTTTAAACCCAATCAGTCGGCGGGGAGATGGCGGCAATTGCCTTTGGAGCGCAAGCTGGGCGAGGGCTATGTAAACGTCATCAAATTTGCCCTCAGTCTCTTGGATGTACTCCTCCAATAGTTGTCGTATTTCGGCATTATCCTGAGCCAATTGCTTGACTTCGACGGTGCGCATTGCCAATTCATGAAGCATGGCAAATGCGCGCATAATTTTGATATTTGCCTGAATAGCAACAGGAGAGCGCAAGACTCCGGACAACATGGTTACACCTTCTCGAGTGAAAGCGTACATTTCAGATGAGCCAATATTATAACCGGTGGGTATCACATTTTGTGATACCCCCGTGTTTATCAAAAAATTAGATTCGTTTGATGTAAGGCGGAACATGAAATCATCAGGGAAACGCTCAATATTTCGCCTCACTGCTTGTTTGAGGGTGCGGTTTTCCACCTCATAGATTTCTGCCAAATCGAAGTCAAGCATCACCCTTCTACCTCTTATTTCATAAATTTTGTGTTGAATAACTTGTAATTCCATAATATTTTTGGGCGCAAGATAGAAGCATTTGATAATATTATGCGGCAAAAAGTAAAATAGTTACAAGAAACGAAAAATCGTTATCTTTGTGGGATGAAGAAAAAAAGTACAACACTATTCGTGATTGTCCTGTTTGTTGTGGCGTGCAGCCAATCTGTGTCAAATGCAGGCAAACAGCAGGATATTCCGGCCACCGTGACCATCAGCAAAGAGAAATTGATGGACAAGATTAAAGGGGGCTGGGCGGGGCAGACAATTGGATGCACCTACGGAGGCCCTACCGAATTTGGGTTTCGGGGAACGATGATTCAGGATTATGTGCCTATTGAATGGCCTGATGGTCAAATTAAATGGTATTATGAAAATGCGCCGGGGCTCTATGACGATGTCTATATGGATTTAACCTTTGTGGAGGTATTTGACCGTTTGGGGCTTGATGCGCCGGTAGATTCGTTGGCCATGGCCTTTGCCAATGCTGAATACCCCCTCTGGCATGCAAATCAGGCGGCACGATACAACATTCTGAATGGCATTATGCCGCCTGCTTCGGGCCATTGGCTCAACAATCCTCATGCAGATGATATTGATTTTCAGATTGAGGCAGATTTTGCGGGATTGATGTCGCCCGGAATGCCCAATAGCGCTTCTGAAATATCGGACAAGATTGGGCACATGATGAACTATGGAGACGGCTGGTATGGAGGGGTGTATGTGGGGGCGATGTATGCGCTGGCTTTTATTTCGGATGATGTGGAGTTTGTAGTGACTCAGGCGCTGAAAACCATTCCCGAAGAGTCTCTGTTTTTCCAATGTATGAATGATGTAATCAGGTGGCACCGAGAGTTTCCCGAAGACTGGAAGCGTACATGGTTTGAGTGTGAGCGGAAATGGAGTTCCGATATTGGTTGTCCGGACGGTGTCTTTGTGCCGTTTAACATCGATGCGGTGATCAACAGCGCCTATATCATCATCGGGCTGCTCTATGGAGGGGGTGATTTTTTCAAAACAATCGATATATCTACCCGCTGCGGGCAGGATTCGGACTGCAATCCGGCCTCTTCAGGGGGAATTTTGGGCACCATCATCGGGTACGACAAGATACCGGCCATTTGGATGAAAAATCTGAAAGAGGTGGAGGACCTCAATTTTGCCTACACCACCATTTCTCTGAATAAGGCATACCAAATGAGTTATCGTCATGCACTTGAGATGATTGAACGGGGCGGCGGAAAGGTGGAGGAGGATCAGGTGACCATCGTTTGTCAACAACCTGTACCGGTGCGGTACGAAAAAGCGTTTGAGGGTCACTATCCCACGAAAAAGTTCGCGATTCGTAAAGACCTCAACCCTACAGTCGAATTTGAATTTGAGGGAATCGGATTTGTGGTCAAAGGTGGGGTTCGTTGCGAAGATAAGGCTTACGTGGCTCATGTAGAAGTTTATATAGACGGAGTATTGATGGAAATTGCCAAACTTCCTGCTGACAATAGAACGCGCCGCCATGAGTTAACGTGGAGGTATCAGTTGCCGCAAGGCAACCATCGGGTGGAATTAAAATGGCTGAATCCAAAGCGTGGCGCCGTGGTGAATGCTTCCGAAGTGCTTATCTATTCTCATACCCCGAATGTACAGCAGCATCATTAGGGGTAATGAGGCTGTGCAAAATGATGGATAGGCAAGAGCGGGTGAGTTGGCCACTTTTTTGTATGTAGTTAAAACTTTGCGCAATAGTCGTATATAAGTTTCCAAAGGCGTTCTTCATCCACAGCGAGGATGATTCGGGCGTTTTGGCAACCAATGGGCGCTTGCTCTTTGTAGGCCATTGACTGTCCGTAGGCGTGTCCATAGTCGGTACATATATCCACCGGCAGGGTCACCTCTTCTGTAATTAAGGTGGGTTCCATGATGATGGCTGCAACAATCACATCCCATATATATTGGAAATAGTTTTCGTTTTGGTCATAGAGCGTGCCCAATTCATTTCTGTTGAGCATCTCGGTGATGACGGGATTTTTAACGATGCTGCACACCTTTTTGTATTCGTGCTTCTTAAAGGTGATTTTTTCGCACACGTCAAGTCCCACAATGATTTGCTCTTTCCAAGGGGAACGAAGCGCTATTTTGGCCGCTTCGGGATCCGCCCACCAGTTAAATTCGGAGGTGGGGGTTGAGTTGCCCTGACTGAAGAAGGAGCCGCCCATATAGACAATCCGTTTTACCAAAGGAACAATTTCGGGCGCTTTCAGAATGGCCAAGGCTATGTTGGTGCACGTTCCAATGGCGGCGATGGTCACTTGACCCGGGTATTTTTTCACTTGTTCAATGATAAAGTCCACAGCGTGTTGCTCAATGGGTTGTACAGTGGGTGCCAAACCATACGCTTTCCGGTAATATGCTTCCCACGATTCAGGTTCGGGATAGGAGAAAGAGCCTGCCCAGGTGTCATTCCCGATTCCGAAGAGTTGGCGTTCAAGGGGCATTGTTTCGTGGCGGCCGGGGCGTAGTGGCCGTGTAATACCCATGGCGACAGGGATGTGGGTGGCTTTAATGGCTTCAAGCTGTCGCAAAGCAAAAGCCGTACCGTCTGCAACCCATGAATTGCCCACCACAGTGGTGACGCCCAACAATTCAATCTTGGGGTCAAATTGCAGCATCATCATGGCAATCCCGTCGTCAAAAATCTCCACCATATCGGTATCGAGAAGAACCTTCTCGGTATCGAGAAGAACCTTCTCGGTGTTGGGGAGAACCTTCTCGGTGTTGGAGAGAACCTTCTCGGTATCGGGGAGAACCTTCTCGGTGTTGTGGAGAGCCTTCTCGGCGTCCTGCGCCATCGCCATCGCCACTACCGCCACAAAAAACAAGGTGGTAATCAGGCTACAAATAATAGAACGTTTCATATTACATCGTGTTTAGTGTTTTTTTGACGCTGCAAAGATAATGGGTCGTGGAATACTTGTATCTTTGCCATGAAATTTTTGACTTCGAAAAGATATTCCCCGATTAGACCAAACCCCATCAACCTAACAACTAATATGATTCTGTTTTATTCCATCCTATTCCTCCTCCTCCTCGCAACCATTATGGTCATCATCGTCTATAATAAATTGGTAGTGCTCAAAAACCGTATGTTTGAGGCATGGAGCGGAATCGACGTCTTTCTTAAAAAGAGACACGATTTAGTTCCCAATTTAGTAGCAGTCGTAAAAGGTTATGCTACCCACGAAAAAAACACCTTGGAAGAGGTCATCCGCCTGAGGACATTGGCGTTGCAGGCCAAAGATCAGGATGCTCGTATCGATTCGGAAACCGACCTTGGGAAGGCGCTTGGACGCCTCATTGCGGTGGTAGAGAACTATCCCAACCTGAAGGCAAATGAAAACTTTCTGACACTCCAAAAGCAACTTGCTGTAATCGAGGAAGATTTGGGATATTCGCGCCGCTACTACAACGGCACGGTACGCGAGAACAACATCTATGTAGAAAAATTTCCCTCGAACATCATTGCCAATATGTTCCGTTTTGTGAAAGGAAAATTCTTTGAAATTGACAGAACCGAAAAAAGTGTACCCGATGTATCGATATAAACTACTTATTTTATTCTTGTTCTATCAAGTTGCGCTCTATGGGCAGGCCAAAGAGCGAATCCTGCGCTTTCACTCCGACATTGTGATAGAGGCCAATGGCAGAATTGAGGTGACTGAGCAGATCAAGGTGTATGCTGCCGGTGATGAGATCAAGCGCGGCATCGTACGCGAACTTCCGCTTTCTCGCAGAAACAATGTGGGCAAGCGCGTGCGGATGGATTACAAGATTTTGTCGGTGAATTGCAACGGAAAGGAGTCGCAGTACCGCACAGAGCGCGAAAACGGGAATCTTGCCATCTATACCGGTGAGGCAAGCGTGTTTCTCAAAGAGGGCGAGTACGAATACCGCATTGTGTATGAAAGTTGGGGGCATGTCGGATTTTTTGACGACTACGATGAGCTCTACTGGAACGTTACCGGAACCGAATGGATCTTCCCCATAGATCAGGCATCTGCAGCCATCTCCCTACCGGGGAACGCACAATTGATACAAAAAGACTACTACACAGGAAAACAGGGTGCTACCGATAAATACTGCAAAGCAGAAGATCGCGGGAACGTTCAGGTGTTTACCACTACCCGTCCATTGAAAGCGAAAGAGGGGCTGACCGTTGCGGTAGGCTTTACACGAGATGTCATCACCCGTCCGCCACCGCCCTCCCAAGGCAGAGTGTTTTGGGAAGAGAACAAATTACGAATCTGCTCCTTGGTGGGTTTCTTGTTATTGGGCATCTACTTTATCATGGGCATCCAAAAGGTGGGAAGACGACCTGTAAAGCCGTTGGCGATACCCACATTTAGACCTCCGCGCAACCTGTCGCCCGCTTCGGTTCTCTACCTCTCTTCGCGAAAGTATGAAAACAAGGCATTTACAGCAACCCTTGTGGAGATGGCGGTAAAAGGCTCCATGACCATCCATTGCGAAAAGAAGCGGAAATATCTGTTAATCAATAAAATAAACGGTGGGCAATTACGCTCCGAAGAGCAGTTACGCTCCGAAGAACAAAAGGTGCATCAGACTATTTTTGCCAAAAAGGATACGGTGGAGGTGTGCCAAAAGAGCTTTGAAACGTTGCATAAAGCCGACTCAAATTTAAAGGAAGAGATTGCAAAACAACATAAGATAGGTGATTATTTTCTTGAAAACAGGATGCGTATCGGCTTTGGCGGACTTCTGCTCAATGCCATTTTTGTGCTCTATATCGTGTTGGCAGGCGGATCTCATGAGGTTCTTATTTCACTCGCCTTAGCGTCTCCCTTTGTGTGGTTGGAATTAACTGCTTTTCTTTCGGCCATACCCAATGTAAAAATGGATCGCAAGACCTTTGGTTCAGGCGGTGTGGTAACTTTTTTTATGCTGATGGTGGTGCTTGCGGTGGTGCTTTCGGGTGATAGCCAAGTAAAGGTGCATGGCTTGTCGCTTCTCTTCTTTTCGATCACCTCGTTGCTCTATATGCTTTTTGCCAAACGCATTAAGGTTTTTACTCCGGATGGCGCCAAACTTGCCGCCGAATTAGAGGGCTTTAAAATGTATATCAAAACGGCCGAAGAGCATCAGTTGAATTTGCTCACCCCGCCCGAAAAGACGCCTGAACTCTTCGAAAAACTGTTGCCCTACGCCCTCGCATTGGGGGTAAGCAACGAATGGTGCAAAAAGTTTGGGGATGTGTTGCAAAAGGTCAACTACAACCCCACCTGGTACCGTGATGATGTCCATTTTTCCAAAGGATTTTCCGCAACCGGCTTTACCACTGCATTTTCGGCTTTGGGCACTTCGTTCTCCAAGTCGGTCAATACCAGTTCAAACAGCTCGCTTTCCGGATCAAGCGACTGGAGTTCGGGAAGTGGGGGAGGAGGATTTTCCGGCGGCGGCGGCGGTGGAGGCGGAGGTAGGGGATGGTAGGGGATGGTAGGGGATGGTAGAGGATGGTAGAGGATGGTGCAATTAACTGCAAAGTTAGCACTTTTCCTTAGTAATGATGTTTTGTCATATGAAAAAATTTGAAAAATTTTTGGATATGAGTATCTAAATAGTTACCTTTGTGGCGTCAATTTAAAACTAAATGAAGATGAAGTACTCCGAATTTCATCGCCTTATCAAAAAGAATGGGTGGGTGTATTCACACGCTGAGGGGAGTCATTATTTTTATGTGAAAAACAGCATTTTATCCCCGCCAATTCCCTTTCATGGGGCAAAAGAAATGTATGAACCTTTGAGAAGAGCAATTGCACGGCAAATGGATTTAATATAGATATTACTGACTTTAAAATAAAAAATTTACAATATGAAAACAATAACGATTACCATTGGAGCAAGCGAAGACCATTTTGGTGCGTATTCTGAAAATTGTCCCGGAATCTATGGGGCCGGCGATACGCCCGAAGCCGCAAAAGAGAACGCCCTTGAGGGGCTAAGGCTCTTGGTGGAAACAAGGGGCAAAGAGGACTTGCCTGAAATTTTAAGAGATGAATATAAAATTGTATATCAATTTGACACCCAAAGCTTGTTACAATACTATGCCAAAATTTTCAACAAGTCAGCCCTTGAGCGCTTGACCGGCATAAACCAAAAGCAACTTCATCATTACGCCTCAGGTTTAAAAAGTCCCCGCATTGCGCAGCGCAAGAGAATAGAGACCGCGCTGCACGGACTTGGTAGAGAACTTATGGCGGTAAGTCTGTAGTTTTTTGTTGGATATTTTTTATTGTCGGGGTAGCAGGACTCGAACCTGCGACCCCCTGCTCCCAAAGCAGGTGCGCTAACCAACTGCGCCACACCCCGAAATCAACTACCGCTTCTTATTTATCCTGAGGTACATGTCAAACATAATTGGCGTACCCACAAATACAGAAGAGTAAGAACCGATAATCACCCCAACGAGCAAGGCTACCGAGAATCCGCGGATTACCTCGCCGCCAAAAATTGCAATGGCCAACAATACCACCAAGGTTGAAGCCCCTGTGTTTACGGTACGCGCAAGTGTACTGTTAAGCGCTTCGTTGATGTTGGTTCTAAAATCGCGCTTGGGATAGAGCGTGCGGTACTCGCGAATTCGGTCAAAGATAACCACGTTGTCGTTGATGGTATATGCGATAATCGTCAGAATGGCCGCAATAAAGGCTTGGTCCACGTCGAGGCTAAAGGGCAGGATCCCCGAAAAGATTGAAAAGAACCCTGCTGTAATTAGAGCGTTATGTGATAGAGACACCAGTCCGCTGGCGCCCCATATCCAATTGCGGAAACGGGCGGCAATGTAGATAAAGAGGGCAAATAAGGCGGCAAATACGGCAATGAGCGCAGAGCGCTGGATGTCGCTTGCAATACTGGGTCCTACCTTTTCGGAACTGACGATTCCGTTTGGATTGTCTAAGGTAGAAAGAAATTCATCCAAAGTGATCTCCGAAGCAAACAGATCCTTTAAGGCATTGTACAACATACCGTCAATCAACTGGTCTGTTTCGGGATCATCATTCTTAATCATGTATTTGGTGGTAATCTTCATTTGACTTGCCCCGCCGAACTGTTTTACCTCCGCCGACTGGTCAAATTCGCTTAAGAGCTTGGCGCGTACATCATTGGAGGTCACATCTTTATCAAAACGAATCACATAAGTGCGTCCCCCCGTAAAGTCAACTCCGTAAGAAAAACCTTTGGTAAATATAAAGGCCAAACTGATTACCACCAAAGCAGTAGAAATCATATAGGCGTATTTGCGCAGATATACAAAATCGATTTTGGTATTCTGCAAGAAATTTCGGGTAAGCTTGCTGTCAAAAGATATACTCTTTCCCGCCTTGAGGCGCGCTTCAAAAATCAGACGGCTGATAAAGATAGAGGTCAGCAGCGAGGTGATAAGACCGATAACCAGCGTTGTGGCAAAACCCTGTACGGGGCCTGAGCCAAAAAACATCAGTATGATACCAACTATGATAGAGGTCAGGTTCGCGTCAATGATGGCCGAGTAGGCGTTTCTGTATCCGTCTGCAACTGCAAGGCGAAGTCCTTTGCCGGCTCGAAGTTCCTCCCGCACCCGTTCGTAAATAAGCACGTTAGCATCTATCGCCATCCCCATGGTCAGCACAATACCGGCAATACCGGGCAGCGTAAGCACTGCGCCAAACGAAGCCAAAGCCCCAAGCAGGAAGAGTACATTGCACAACAGCGCGATGTTGGCCACTATCCCGGCCTGGTTATAGAAAAATATCATGTAGAGCAATACCAAAACAAAGGCAATGATGAAAGAAAGCAATCCGGCGTTGATGGATTCGGCGCCCAAAGAGGGGCCTACAACGGCTTCCTGAATAATTCGTGCCGGAGCGGGAAGTTTACCCGATTTGAGAACGTTCGAAAGGTCGTCCGCTTCGGTGATGGTAAAGTTTCCCGAAATCTGAGAACTTCCTCCCGTAATTTCAGTTTGCACATTGGGGGCGGAATATACCATGTCGTCCAACACAATAGCAATCGCTTTGCCCACGTTGTCGGCAGTGAGTCTTGCCCAAATGCGGGCACCCTCTGCATTCATAGTCATGCTTACAACCGGAGTAGCAGAGTTGTTGCCATAAGAGGTACGGGCATCTGTCACCACGCCGCCATCTAAGGGGGCCTTGCCGTCTCGCGTATTTTTCTTAATGGCATAGAGTTCATAATAGACGCCACTCGGATCGTGAGGGGAGGGTTTTACGCCCCAAAGAGGGGTGAATCCTTGAGGGAAAAACGCCTGAATCTGCGGCATCCTCATCCAGGTGCCCACTTTGGCGGTGTCGCGATAGTGTGCCTGACCAATCACAGCCCCGGGGATTACTCGCCCCTGAGATACTTGTGGGGAAAGAATTGCAAAAAGAGGATTCTGTTTTGCAAAATCGGTAAACTGATTGGCGAGTGAGTCTTGTCTGTTAAGTTGAGCCAGCAGTTGCTCCTCTTCGCCCGCCTGACCAAGGTCGGAAGTGCTTTGCCCGCCTGTGGAGGTGCTTTGCCCGCCTGTGGAGGTGCTTGAATCGGCAACCTTTTCAAGAGAAGAGCTTACGAGTGTGGTTTCGGTACCAATCATTTCCCGAATCAGTATGTTGGCCTCTTCTAAGCCGGAGATGATCTCAGAGTTATCAAAGGTTTCCCAAAACTCAAGCGAAGCGGTTCCCTGAAGCAGTTTACGCACGCGCTCAGGCTCCTTTACACCGGGCAACTCCACCAGAATACGTCCTGAATTACCCAAACGCTGGATGTTGGGCTGGGTAACGCCAAAGCGGTCAATACGATTACGCAATACGTTAAAGGAGTTGGAGATAGCACTTTCAGCCTGTGATCGGATCACCTTGAGCACCTCTTCGTTGGAGGTTTCGGGTTTGATATGATCGCGCATTTCGTAGGTGCCAAACAGGGACGAGAGTCGTTGGCCGGGAGCGACCTGATTCCACGCTTCCCCAAAGAGGGTGATGAGATCGGAACGGCTTGTCGTCTGATTCTCTTTGGCCAACGCCAGAGCGGAAGAGAGTAGGGGAGAGGGGTTATTGTCCGAGAGCGCCCGAATCAAATCGTCCACCGATATCTCAAGCGTTACGTTCATTCCCCCCTTGAGGTCAAGCCCCAAGTTGATCTCTTTCTCTTTGATTTCTTTATAAGTAAAACTCAGAAAAACCTTTACGGCAGCGATTGAATCTAAGTAGTAGCGCTCCTTTTCCCGTCCGAGGGAGTCGAGATAAAAGGCCCGGTCTAACTCAGAAACGGCGCTGAATGCCGAAGTGGTTTGAAATTGTTCTATTGCTGATTGAGCATAAGTCCTTGCTTTGCTCTCCTGATGCCGTGTTGCCCAAGTAAAAGACAGTTGATAGGCGCAGGCCAGCCCGATGATAATTGCCACAAAACGAATGGCTCCTTTGCTTTGCATGGAATTTTTAGATTATTTATTTTCGTATTACTGTTCAAAATTAGGGCACAAATGTACGATTATTTCCGAATATGGGAATAAACTTCTATTTTTGTTAGTTATTTTTGTCTTGAATGAAGAGGTTTTTTTTGGGATACATGTTGATTATGTTATCGATGGGTGTTCTTAGCGCTCAAGATGGCTCTGTGATGAGGTGGCTCATTCAGGGCGATAGTTTGCGTCTTGCCTATCGTTTTGAAGAGGCGGAGGCGTTTTATCGGCAAGCAGCAACCCACTCTTTGGATACGATTATGCGCAATAGAGCGGAGTGGAGCATGATCTTGTGCGAAAACGGCCTTAATATGTTGCAATATGCCGTCAACCTCAAAGTTCTTGGTTCGGCAAAGATCCCAAGGGAGTCATTTTACCTCTACCTTAGTAGCGACCCCCGCACCTTTTGGGCTTTTCCGGATGCGGAGCGTTTCCCCGAACTCTCGCAGGAGTACCCCGCCTTTGTCTCTCCACCCAACAAAACCATCATTTTTACGGGCAAATCGGCTAATTCCAATCATTTGGACTTGTATATCAGCCATCAGTCAGGCGATACTTTGTGGTCGTACCCACAGCTGATGGGGCCGGCGATAAACAGCAGCGGAAACGAGTGTTATCCCGTGCTTTCGACCGATGGGCAAACGCTCTATTTTGCCTCTGACGGACACTATGGCATGGGGGGGTTTGACCTCTACGTGAGTCATTTTGACAAAGAGTCGGGCACATGGAGTCAGGCGCAGAATATGGGCTTTCCCTACTCCTCTCCCGAGAACGATTTCGCCTTTATGCCCGCTCCCGATGGACTTTCGGCGCTCTTTATTTCAGACAGGGGGGGGCGAACGTCTTTGGATGACAGGGGGGAGCGTGCTTCTTCGGATGACAGAGGGGGGCGAACGTCTTTGGATGACAGTGGGGAGCGAACGTCTTTGGATGACAGTGGGGAGCGAACGTCTTCGGATGAGCGGGCGAAGCAGTTAGTGATATATATGGTAGAGCATGAACTCAATCCGGAACGATATGATTGGCGTGGTAGGAGCGACCTCTTGTCGCTGGCTCAGCTCTATTCAGGTGAACGGAGTGACCCTTTGGAGTCAGGCGGGGCGTCATCCGGTTCAGGAGTGGCGTCATCCGGTTCAGGAGTGGCGTCATCCGGTTCAGGCGTGGCGTTATCCGGTTCGGGTGGGGCGTTATCCGGTTCAGGAGTGGCGTCGTCTGATTCGAGCGGAGTGTCTGCGGGCGCTCCTCTTTTAGGGGGAGGGGTGGGTGATTATACGCGGTTGGTGCAGACTGCCAAAAAGATACGAGATGATGTTGTGGCTCTTGAAAAAAAATTGGCGAGCAGTCGTGAAGCATATACCCGTCTTACTCAGGAGGATGATCGATTGGTTCTTGCAAAGCAGATTGAGGAAGATGAAATTAAACTGATTGATTTACAGGAAAAGTACCGCCTATCCGCGATTGCCGTGCAAAAGGTGGAGATGGAGTTTTTACAGAGAGGCATTTTGCCCTCCTTTGAGTATGCACCGGTTCAACAGAGTGCTCCTGAACCCCCTGCGCCGCCTTTGTTCACGCCTCAACAAGGAGAATTGGGAACCTTAGATTCGTTTCTGTTTGCTCCGCCGATTATTCAGATAGAGCCTATTGACATCTCATTCAGAGTAGAAAAAGTGTCTCAGATTGTTTCTGAAGAGGAGTGGCCCATCCCCGACTATCTCTTCTACCGCATACAGATTTCTGTAAACACCGCCCCTGCACAGGCATCCTCTTTCAAGGGAATCTCTCCCATTTTTGAATCTGAAACCACAGCCGGAAAATACCTCTACGCCGCCGGTCAGTTTAACAACTACACCGAAGCGTCCAAAGCGCTCACGCAGGTACAGCGATTAGGTTTCAAAAATGCGTTGGTGATTGCCTACAATCAGGGAAAGAGCATCCCGTTAGCCACTGCAAGAAGATTGGAACCCACTGCCCCCAAAGCGATGTATCGCCTCTCGTTAGGCTCCTACCCGCATGGTTTGCCTCAAACCCTCTCAGATGCCATTAAAGAATTAAGTAACAAAGATTTAGCCAGAATCACCGGAGGATGGGAGCCAATATATGTCATTGGCCCCTTTGGTATCCTTCAGGAAGCCCGTTCTTTGCAAAAGTCGCTTGTTGACCTTGGCTTTGAGGGAATTGTTGTAGAAATGATTAACCCGTAAACTGAAAATTTAAACCATAAACCTTAAACTGTTAATTTTAAACTTAAACTATAAACTATTACTTCTAACTTAAACCATAAACTGTTAAACGAAAAATGGGACTTATTATTACACTTATTATTATTGGAGTAGTGTTGCTTCTTGCCGAACTCCTCTTGATTCCGGGCGTGGGAGTCGCAGGCATATTGGGTCTGCTTTCATTGGCCGGAGCCAACTTTATCGCTTTTGCTTACTACCCTCACCCTGCCGGAGTTATTGTTTTAGCCACAACCCTGATTATCTGTATATCAGGAATATGGTATGCGTTAAGGGCTCAAACATGGAAACGCCTCAGTCTAAAAAATGAAATCGAAGCAAAAGCCATCCCGCTCCCACAAGACCTTGGGATTCATGTGGGTATGAGAGGCAAGGCTTTAGGACGACTCATTCCCGCCGGAAAAGCGCGTTTTGGTAATATCGATACAGAAGCATACGCTTTTCAAGGCATGATTGACCCCGATACTGAAGTTGAGGTTGTACTAATCGATAATCTTCGTATCTTTGTACATCCCATCGAACCCGATAACACCACGAAACTTTAAACAGATAGCGCCACGAAACTGTTAGCTGATAATACCACGAAACTTTAAACTTTATATAGTTATGGAAAATATTACCGTATTCTTACTCTGGGCAGGGATCTCTTTTGTAGGTCTTTTGATTCTCCTTTGGTTCTTCCCCGTCACCCTTTGGTTTCAAGCCCTGATTTCAGGCGTCCGCATCTCTTTAATCCAATTAGTGCTCATGCGCTGGCGGAAAGTTCCCCCCGGAACCATTGTAATGGCCATGATAACAGGCACCAAAGCGGGGCTGAAGTTAGACCCCAACAGCCTTGAAGCGCACTTTTTGGCCAAAGGGAATGTCGCCAAAGTGGTCAATGCCCTCATCTCCGCTGACAAAGCCAATATCTCGCTTGACTTTAAGATGGCCGCCGCCATTGACCTTGCCGGTCGCGATGTGTTTGAAGCTGTACAGATGTCGGTGAACCCAAAAGTGATAAACACCCCTCCCGTTACGGCCGTTGCAAAGGATGGTATTCAGCTCATTGCCAAAGCCCGCGTAACTGTTCGCGCCAACATCAGGCAATTGGTAGGTGGCGCTGGTGAGGAAACCGTACTTGCCCGTGTAGGTGAGGGCATTGTTTCAAGCATCGGTTCCAACGCTTCCCACAAGTCAGTCTTGGAAAACCCCGACCTCATCTCCAAAGTGGTGTTAAACAAAGGCCTTGACTCCGGAACCGCTTTTGAAATCCTCTCCATTGACATTGCCGACATTGACATTGGACGTAACATAGGCGCCGCCCTCCAGATGGATCAGGCCAATGCCGACAAAAACATTGCCCAAGCCCGCGCCGAAGAGCGACGCGCTATGGCCGTTGCCTTAGAGCAGGAGATGAAAGCCAAAGCGCAGGAAGCCCGCGCCAAAGTGATTGAAGCCGAAGTCGAGATTCCTTTGGCCATGGCCGAAGCGTTCCGCAAAGGCAATCTGGGCATTATGGACTACTACAAGATGCGCAACATTCAAGCCGACACCGATATGCGCGAACAGATTGCCAAGCCGCCCGTCAAAAAATAGGCGGAACGACTTTATCGTTTGCCGCATAAACACGCATTATGACCTTACATAGAAAGTTTTGCCATGCGCATACCGCGCTGTTGCCTGCGCGTCCCGTTCCGCTGCCTGCGCGTCCCGTTCCGCTGCCTGCGCGTCCCGTTTCGCTGCCTGCTCGTCCCGTTTCGCTGCCTGCTCGTCCCGTTCCGCTGCCTTCGCGTCCCGTTTCGCTGTCTGCGCGTCCCGTTCCGCTGCCTGCTCGTCCCGTTCCGCTGCTTTCGCGTCCCGCGTTGTTGCTTGCACGTTCTGTCTTGTTGCTTGCGCGTCCCGTTCTGACTCTTTGCGTCTCGGTGCTCTTCTGTGCCCTCCTCCCCTCTTGCGCCGTCCTCACCAAGTCGCAGTTGGATGCCGTCACCAAACTGTCTGTTGCCTCCGACACCGTTGCCGCCTCCCCCAAAAAACTGTTTGACGAACTCACCACCATTCGTTTAGAGCGAGGCGTCTATTACGCCGCCTCGCTAACTGCGGCAACCGCCCGCGAAAAGGAGGTCAACGCCTTAGCCGCCGCCCTCATCTCCGACGAGAGTCTGTCCCAAAAAGCGGAAGTGTATGTTAATGTCTTAAATAGTTACCTGCGCGCCCTCCGCAGCCTCAGCGCAGACGCCCGCTGGAGCGCCTACGGCACTGAGTGGAGGGGCATTGGCCGCAACATCGACTCCCTCTTCCTCCGCTTTAACCAGACAGAACTTTTGGAGACCTCTATCCCCGTAGGATGGGCAAAGCTTTCGGGACAATATATGGGTTACATGAGCGAACGCTATATGCGCCTCCGCCAAGCCAAAGCAGTAAAATCTTTTGTCACTCAGGGTGATACACTACTCTCCGCTTGTGTAGAAGGATTAATAGACCTGCTCAAGAAAGGAGAACTCATTGACCTCATCGAGAACGAGTCCGTAGGTCTAAAAAGCAACTACGCCGCCTACCTCCACCGCCTCGAACAATCGGGCTTTCCCCCCGACCTCCCCGCCGACCGCAATTATATTGAGTTGGTCAAACGCATGGAAGTGGCCAAATACACCCGAAGCCGCTGCGTCACCGCCCTCCAAAGCCTCAAACGCGCCCATGCCAAGTTAGTTACCGCCCTTGAAAAGAGGCAAAAAGTGGATTTCTTCTTCAACGAATTGTTGGAGTTGAATACCTTAGCCCTTCAGTTAGCCAACAATCTTTAGCCAATAGTTTTTGAGCAATCCTTACACCATACTCCCTCATGAAAACGCGCCCCCTTACTCAGCCGCAATCGTCCGACCAATCGCGCCCTGCCCCTGACGATTCGCATCGCCTCGCCCCCGACGATTCGCGCCGCCTCGCTTCTGACGATTCGCGCCGCCTCGCTTCTGACGATTCGCACCGCCTCGCTTCTGACGATTCGCACCGCCTCGCTTCTGACGATTCGCACCGCCTCGCTTCTGACCAATCGCTCCCCGCTTCTGACCAATCGCTCCCCGCCTCTGACCAGTCGCGCCCTGCCCCCGACGACTCGCTCCCCGCTTCTGATTCTCTCCCTCCTTCTTTAAAAGAATTGCGCGCCTCCCTTGCGGAGATTGACGCCCTCCGCTTTTCAAAAGAATGCTCCGCTCCGGAACGCGAAGCCTTAGAACTTACAGCAGTAGCCCTCCGAGACGCCGAGCGCCTTGCCATTGCCAAATCCCAAAAACAACTATTCAAAGAGCTCGAAGCCCAAACCGCTGACCTCACTGCCCAAGCCCGTGCCATCCGCACCCGTGTTACCCGCATGAACAAAGCCCCCAAAATCTTAGATAACATCGAATCAGTAATCAAAACCGCAGTAAAAATCATCGCCGCCATCGTCAAATGGTAGCGATTGACGCAAACATTTTTGCAATTCCCAATTATTATATATCTTTGCCCCCAGAATTAGTACGGTGAGGTGGGTGAGTGGCTTAAACCAGCAGTTTGCTAAACTGCCGTGCGGGAAACTGTACCGGGGGTTCGAATCCCCCCCTCACCGCAAAAAGGAAAGCACTAAGTAGTTAATAATAAAATCGTTAATAACGGAAAACCACCCTCAAAACGGGGGTGGTTTGTGCATTTAATGAGAAAATTTGTATATTTGCTGTCGCAAATTTCTACAACATTTGCGACAAATAAAATTTCTAAAATATGATAGAAAGTGTTGAAATAAAAATACTTAGGAAGATAAAACGAGCAAAAAATGATTTACTGTTTTCTGTAGATATGTTTGCAAAGTTTGGTAATGCAAAGGCGGTTAGCAAAGCATTGGAACGATTAACGAAAGAGGGAAAGTTATACCGTGTTGCAACAGGTTTTTACGCGTTGCCGAAAACACACTGTGATTTTGGCGTGATTTTGCCGAGTATTGATGAAATCGCTCTTGCCATTGCCAAACGAGACAAAGCGAGGGTTATACCCACAGGTAGTTATGCACTTTACAAATTGGGACTTACTACGCAAGTGCCTATGAATGTCGTATATTATACCGATACTTCCGCTCGTTTTGTTAAAATCGGTAAACGGTCTATTAAATTTAAAAAAGCAAGTTCCCGTAACCTTGCTTTCAAGGGAGAAATCAGTATGTTAGCCGTTCAGGCGTTGCGTTCATTAGGCAAAGAAAATGCTACGGACGAAGAAATTACACATATAAAAACGATTTTACAAAATGAAAATCCAACACATTTAAAGAACGATTTGTTACTTGCCCCCGTTTGGATTCGCGAATTATTATCCGATAAAAAAGAAAAAGATAATGGCTGATTTTGAATATTTAAAGGAATGGCTGCAACTTTCCGACAAAGATAAATTGACTTGTTTTCAAGTAATAACAGATAAATACGATTTAAAAATGCCTGCCGTTGAAAAAGACTGGTGGGTAACACACACCTTAGCAATAATTTTTTCAATGCCATATTCTAAATCATTGATTTTCAAAGGTGGCACTTCGCTTGCAAAAGCATGGAAAATCATTGAACGTTTTAGCGAAGATATTGATTTAGCATTTGATAGAGAATTTTTAGGCTTTGTTGGCGATTTGAGTAAAACACAAATCAGTAAATTGCGTTATGCTTCGTATGAATTTCTAACAAAACAATTTACTCCAGAATTACAGCAAAAATTCATTGAATTAGGTTTTATTGATGTTTTTGTTAAACCGCGTGAAGTAATCAATCGCGACCAAGACCCACTCATAATTGAAATTTATTACCCAAAACTGACAGAAAAAGACATTTACTTACGACCGGGAGTGTTAGTTGAAATCGGCAGTCGTTCGCTCAAAGAGCCGTTTTCGTTTTGTAAATTCAAAACTTTAGTAGCGGATAATTATAGCAATAAATCGTTTGCCGACAACGAAATAACTATTCCGACAGTAAATGTTGAACGTACATTTTTGGAAAAAATTTTCCTTTTACACGAAGAATATCAGCGACCGACTGAGAAACGGCGTGTAGAGCGTTTAAGTCGGCATTTGTACGACATTGAAAAAATATCGCGAACGCAATATTTTCAAAAAGCGTTGTCGGACATAGATTTATACAAGGCAATCGTTGCACACCGAGACAAATTTTCCCATTTGGGAGGAGTTGATTATTCAAAACACAAACCGCAATTCATAAATATCATCCCACCTGAAAACCTGCTACCACTTTGGGAAAAAGATTATACCGAAATGACGGAAAGTATGATTTACGGTGAGAAATTGAATTTCAATGAGTTAATTGAAAACATAAAACAAATAAATGACAAAATTAATCAAATAGAATGGTAATGACGGCTTTTCATACCATTTCGCACTTTGGTTCTATATAGTACGGATTTCCCGCACCCCGCCCGACTTCTCCCGTATTGTGATCCGGAGGCAATCGTCAGGAAGCAAGCTTTCGATGAGTTCGGGCCATTCAATCAAGCAGAGTCCATCCCCGTCAAAATATTCGTTATAGCCCAGATCATACGCCTCTTCAATTTTTGTAATTCGGTAAAAATCAAAATGATAAATCATACGCCCCCCTGCTGTCCGGTATTCGTTTACCAAGGTAAAGGTGGGGCTGTTGACCTGATCCAATACGCCTAAGTTGTTACAGATTGCTTTGATTAGCGTTGTTTTACCTGCTCCCATTGTGCCATAGAGCGCCACTACACGGTGATTGCCAATGTGGTGCAACACCTGTTGGGCGGCAAAGGGAAGGTCTTCGAGGGTGTGGATGATGATTTCGGGATACATAAGGATTGTATATATTTAGGGTATGTGAGGGTTGTTTCGATTTCGGAGGATAGGACTGTGTGCTTGTTATGGATGGCTGTACTGTGTGTATTTGTTTCGGATGGTAGAATTATGTGCCCCGCGTTACATGATTCTGTACTGAACCGCTTCGGCTATATGCTCCGTTTTTATGGCCGGCTCTCCCTCCAAATCGGCAATCGTTCGCGCTACCTTTAGTATCCGGTCATACGCCCGTGCCGACAGGCCCAGCGCATGGATACACTGCTTTAGATAGTTGGCCGATTCAACGTCAATGGGACAATGCTGCTGAATATGTTTGCGTGTCATTTGTGCGTTGGCAAAGGTAGTATAATCTTTGAAAAAACGGGTATTCGCTATTTGGCGAGCCGCCATTACCTGTTCCCGAATGGTTGCGGAAGATGTTGATGAAGAGGTGTTTATTAGTTCATCGGGGGAAAGGGCCTCCACCGAAACGTGCAGGTCGATTCTGTCAAAGAGCGGTCCCGAAATGCGCCCCATGTAGCGCTGCACATCGGTTTGAGAGCAGGTGCAGTTTCGGACAGTGCTTCCGTAATATCCGCATGGACATGGGTTCATGGAGGCCACCAGCATAAAATTTGCCGGATAGGAGACGCGGTAACGCATTCGGGCTAATGTAATCACCCTATCTTCAAGCGGTTGTCGTAATACTTCAAGGGTATGGCGGGGAAATTCGGGGATTTCGTCTAAATAGAGTACGCCGTGGTGGGAAAGGGAGATCTCACCGGGCATGGCGTTGGGGCCTCCGCCTACTAAGGAGATCATGGAGGAGGTGTGGTGGGGCGCCCGAAAGGGGCGGGTGCGGATGAGGCCTTTTGTCTCAGCGGTGTGGCGTCCTGAGGCGGAATAGATTCGGGTGGTCTCCATGGCCTCTTCTTTTGTCAAGGGGGGCAAAATGGAGGGGAGACACTTGGCCATCAAGGATTTTCCGGAGCCGGGGGGGCCAATCATGAGGACGTTGTGCCCTCCGGCGGCGGCAATGATGAGCGCACGTTTGGCCTGCTCCTGCCCCTTTACGTCAGCAAAATCGAGTCCGAAAACAAAAGCGTCGCAGGTGTTCCATTCGGGAACCTTTAGCGGAGAGAGGATTTTACTGCCTTCGAGGAGGGAGATCACTTGAGAGAGGTGGGTGGCGCCATAGACGTCGATTCCCTCTACCGCGGCGGCTTCGTAGGCGCTTTCGATGGGGAAGATACACCCTTTAAAGCCCTTTGCTCTTGCATGTAAGGCAATGGAGAGCGCACCGGATACGGGGCGCAACCGGCCGTCTAAGGCCAACTCTCCCATACACACGAATGAGGAGAGTTCAGGCGCCTTGATTTGCTCCGAGGCGGCTAAAATACTCAATGCAATGGGGAGGTCGTAGGCTGAGCCCTCTTTTTTGAGGTCTGCCGGGGCCATATTGATGACCACTTTGCGACCGGGAATATGTAGGCCAATGGCCTCAAACGCGGTGTTGATTCGCTGCTGACTTTCCCGAACCGCGCTGTCGGGAAGTCCCACTAAGAAAAAGTTGATTCCCACGGAGACGTCGGTCTCAATGGTTACGGTGAGGGCGTCTATTCCACAGCACGCACTCCCAAAGGCCTTCACCATCATTATTTTAAAGATTAAAGATTAAGGGTTAAGGGGTTAAGTGGTTAAAGGGTTAAGGTTAAGGGGTTAAGGGATTAAAGAATTGAGGATTTGGGATTGAAGATTTAGAAGAGGCCGTTGAGGTGGGCGTCAAGGCGGTCGATGACGAGGCTGAGGTCCTCGGGCTTTTCTTCAAATTTGATTGTGTCCACGTTGAGGACAATTTTTTTGTCAAAGGGGTAGTTTTCAAACCATTCCTCATACAATTCGTTGAGTCCGTGGAGGTAGTCAAGGCGGATGCTGCTTTCGTAAACACGTCCCCGTTTCTGAATCTGGTTGACTAACGTGGGGACGGAGGCTCGGAGGTAGATGAGGAGGTCGGGCGGAGGGACCAAAGAGACCATAAGGTCAAAAAGATCTTTGTAGTTGGTGTAGTCACGGGTGGTCATCAACCCCATTGTGTGGAGATTAGCGGCAAAGATACAGGCATCTTCGTAGATTGTACGATCTTGAATGACTGTATGTTTTGCTTTCTTTATCTCAACTATGCCCGACAGTCGTTTGTTGAGAAAGTAGATTTGGAGGTTAAAAGACCAGCGGGGCATCTCTTTGTAAAAATCGGCTAAGTAGGGATTGGTGTCCGCATCTTCGTATTTGGGCTCCCAGCCGTAATGTTTGGCCAACAGGCCTGTCAATGTTGTTTTGCCGCTTCCGATGTTTCCGGCTACTGCTATGTGCATAAGATTTATCAAAAAAGTTTAGAGCCTCAAATATACAAAACTTTCTTTTTCTGCGCTCAAAAATCGGCTTTAATCTCTTTTTTCTTCACTCAAAATCGGCTTTAATCTCTTTTTTCTGCACACAAAATCGGCTTTAATCTCTTTTTTCTGCACACAAAAAACGACTTTCTTAAAGTTTTTTTCAAAAAAGTATTTTTGTAATAGATTTTTGCTTACTTTTGCATTTGCACAAAAACTGTAAGAGAACTATAATTTATAAATTAATATCTATGAAAAAATTATTTAGCGTATTATTACTTAGCGCATTGTTCTGCTCGGGCAGCTTTGCAAAAGACAGACTTCCGGCCGATCTTAGTGGATTGACTCTATCTCCTATCAAGACAGAATACCTTACCCACGAAGGGAAGGTGGCTGTTTCTTTTAATGTAACTATTCCGGCCAACTATTTTGAACGTCGGGTGACTTTCGTTTTGATGCCCACGATCCGCTTAGTGGACGGAGAGATTATTGAATTGCCAACCAAAGGAGTGCAGGGAGGTAGTGTGATTGAAACGCACTATCCTGTAGTTGATTGGAAAAATGAGCAGGTGATTTCGTACTCGGCAAAGGTGCCAATTCAATCTGCTTTGCTTCATGCAGATTTCATTATTGACGTATTTCTATACAACTGTCTCAGCAAGGAAGAGCGGGTCGATCGTCTCTATGAAGGGCCCCTGAATCTTGCCGTCTTCCCCATTGCACCCGTTATGGCCCCTGCTGATGTGATGGTTGGTGACGCTCAGGCCGAAGCAAGACCCGAAGGTCGTATTTTCTATAAGGTAAACAGCTACACCGTTACAAGAGAGGGAACCAACAATCCTTCGATCCAACGCATGAACGATATGTTGAAGTTCTTGATGAAAGATGACCAGTTTGCCATTACCGAAATTACCGTGATGGGCAACGCCTCTCCCGAAGGAACCGACAGAATCAATAAGCCTTTGGCCACCAACCGTGCAAAATCGGCCACTACATGGATGAAGCAAAACCTGAAAACGATTGGCTATTCTAAGTCCTTGAGCGACAATCAATACAAGATTGTTGACAGTCCCGACTTCTGGGATGAGTTCTTTACCGCCATGACCGCTTCGGATCATCCGAGAAAGGGCGAAATTGTTTCTCAATTCCTTGGTTACAAGAGTGACCCCGTTGAGGCAGAAAAGAAAGTCCGCGAACTGATTAAAAACGACAAAACCGTCAGCGACATCCTCTTCCCTGATCTTCGTTACAGCGTCATTCGTGTAAACTTCAACCGTGCTGCCATGGATCAGGCTCAGTTGGCCAATGCCGCCATGCTCTATCCCGCCATCCTTTCTGCCAAAGAACTCACCCGCGTTGCAGAGGCTGAACCCACTTTAGAGCGTAAAGCCGCGATGTATAAGGCTGCCATTGACCTCTATCCTACCACTTGGGAGTTGTATGCCAATCTGGGTAATGTCTATCTGAAGATGAAAGATTACGGCGCCGCCCGCAACATCTTTAATGATGCTTTGAAGTTAGACCCCCGCAACAATAAGGTTAAGGCACAATTGGCCTACACCTATCTTGCTACCGGAGACTTTGATCAGGCTTCCAAATCGTTAGAAGGCGTAACCGGCTCTGAGGCTGACTACTATCGTGGCATCATCCTGTTGGCCAAGGGCCAAAGCGAACAGGCCATTCCGCTGCTCAAAAACAATCCCGATGCAAACTTAGCCATTGCGCAACTGAACGTCAGAAAGACGAAGGATGCTTATGATACGTTGCAAAAACTTGATCAGGAAAATGTTTATACGGCATTTTACACCGGTGTAGCGCTTCGTCGTTTGAACAGAAACAATGAGGCAGAGAATTACTTTGCCAAAGCACGTCAACTGAACAACAACGGAGAAATCAACGACCGTCTGAACGTGGACTACGTTCTGGTTAAGTAGAAAGAGCAGAAAATTTCCTATATTTGCAGCATGGTTTTAGACACGCTGCAACATAAAGGGAATCGCCAAAAGCTGATAAAATATCTATCGAATAGGTACCCTTTCCATCCCGCCATTATGGAGGCGATGGGGAGGGTTCCTCGTCATCTGTTCGTAGAAAAGGGATTTGATAAAAAGGCCTACGATGACACTCCGCTTTCCATCGGCGCCAACCAGACAATCTCTCAGCCCTTTACCGTGGCAATGCAAACGCAACTGCTGGCGCTCTCCAAATGGGATCAGGTGTTGGAGGTAGGTACCGGATGCGGCTACCAAACGGCGGTGTTGCTTGAGATGGGTATGCGTGTCTTTACGATTGAGCGGATAAAGAGCCTCTACGTGCAGGCTCAAATGAACTTGTATGCGCTGGGATATACCTCTGCGCAAATCTTTTACGGAGACGGTTTTGAGGGATTGCCTCAATTTGCTCCCTTTAAGGGCATCTTGCTCACTTGTGGCGCAGATCAGGTTCCTCAAAACTTGCTCAGGCAATTGGAAATTGGCGGACGTATGGTGGCGCCCATTGGTGGGAGGGAGGTGCAAATGATGACTGTCGTGGAGCGCACCGGAGAAGATACGTTTAAGGAGGAGACGTTTGGGAGTTTTTGTTTTGTGCCTATGCTCCCAGGTACCCAATAAACAATAGATTATGATACAGATAAAAGTTTTTTATGTCAACGAGTTGCGCGTTTGCTGCTACTTGTTGTGGGACGAGACCAAAGAGGCTATTTTGGTTGATCCGGGCTGCTACTCTTTTAGCGAACAGGAGCGTCTAATCAAGTTTGTGGACAAAGAGAAGTTGCGCCCGCTCTATGTGGTCAATACCCACGCCCACTTTGACCATGTGATGGGGAATGCTTTTGTGTGCCAAACTTGGGGGATAAAGACCTATATCCACACCAAAGAGCAATTTGCGCTTGAGCACGCCGATAGATATTGCCGCGTCTTTGGGATGGAGATTATGAAACCTCCCACCGACACACTCCCTTTGAGCGAAACGGTACCTCTGTCGTTTGGACTTTCCACGTTACAGGTTATTGAGACCCCGGGACACAGCCCGGGCGGCATCTGCCTCTACGCCCCTCAGGCGGGCTTGCCCGCCGCATCTCAGGCGGAGGCGGGTCTCTCTGCTCTTCAGGCGGGGGGCTTTGCATCTCAGTCGGGCTTCTCTGCGTCCCAGGCGGGCTTCTCTGCGTCCCAGGCGGAGTCGGGTCTCTCTGCGTCACAGTCGGGTCTCTCTGCGTCACAGTCGGGTCTCTCTGCGTCGGACGGCAGCGGCGGTAGTGGCGGCGGTAGTGGCGGTTTTTTTATTACGGGCGACACCCTTTTTGCGGGAAGCATTGGGCGTACCGACCTGCCGGGGGGAGATTACGACCGGTTGATTGAAAGTATCCAAACAAAACTCTTCCCCTTAGACGACTCCCTGCGGATACTTCCGGGGCACGGCCCCGAATCCACCCTTGGCTACGAGCGCCTGCACAACCCCTTTCTGATACCCGGCTCAAAGGGTATATACCTTTGATTATATGCCTGCCGGAACCTCCCGATACTGAAATAGAAGTCTGATTATGCCGGAACCCCCCGATACTGAAATAGAAGTCTGATTATGCCGGAACCTCCCGATACTGAAATAGAAGTCTGATTATGCCGGAACCTCCCTATATCGAAATAGAAGGCGCTCGTGTGCACAACCTCAGGAACGTCTCTTTATTAATTCCGCGCAACGCCCTCACTGTGGTCACCGGATTGAGCGGGAGCGGCAAATCTTCTTTGGCGTTTGATACACTTTACTCTGAGGGTCAGCGGCGTTACCTTGAAACGCTCTCTGCATACGCCCGTCAATTTATGGGCTCCCTTGAGCGTCCCGATGTGGACTATATTTCGGGACTAAGCCCCATTATTGCCATTGAGCAGAAGACCACAGGGCGCAATCCGCGCTCAACCGTGGGTACTCTAACGGAGGTAAACGACTTCCTCCGCCTCCTCTTTGCCCGTGCCGCCCGCGCCTACTCCCCCGTGAACGGATTGGAAATGGTGCGTTATACCCAGCCCCAAATTGCCGAAATCATTCTTCAACAATTTGAAAATCAGAAATTATTGATTCTGTCTCCTTTGGTAAAAGGGCGCAAGGGACACTACAAAGAGTTGTTTGAGCAATTGGTTCGAAAAGGGTTTTCGCAAGTGCGTATAGACGGAACGCTTCAGGAGATTGGAGCCAACCTCCGCTTAGACCGTTATAAACAGCACTTTATTGAGGTGGTGATTGACAAGGTTGTCCCCACGCCGCAGAGCCTCTCCCGCCTCCTCTCCTCCGTGGCAACTGCGCTGCACCACGGCAAGGGAGCGATCCAGGTGGTGGACGTAGAGCGCGGGGAGAGCCGCTTTTTCAGCGCCCACCTTATGTGCCCCGTCAGCGGACTCTCTTTTGTGGAGCCTGCGCCGCATAACTTCTCCTTTAACTCGCCACAGGGCGCCTGCCCCCACTGTAAAGGGTTGGGTGTGATTTCCTCTGCCGATGTCAATAAAATTATTCCCAATCCGGCGCTCTCGATTGCACAGGGGGGGATAGAGTTGTTGGGAAAAATGCGTGAAACGTTGTTTTTTAGGCAATTAGAGGCTCTTTCCAAACGATACGATTTCTCGCTCAACACCCCTATTGCGCAGCTTTCGCAAGAGGTGTTACACGTTATTCTCTATGGCTCAGACGAGTTGATACGGGTCTCCTCCATGCAGGGAAATTCCTATATGACCACCTTTGCGGGGGTGATCAATCATATTGAAAATGCAGCGGAAGAGGCTGAGGATGACTTGGATCGAATTGAACGCTTTCTGATGGAGAAGCCGTGTCCGGTGTGCCACGGTACGCGGCTGAAAGAGGAGGCGCTCTGTTTTAAGATAGACGGAATGAATATTGCCGAACTTTGCGCAATGGATATTGGCGCCCTATCTGATTGGTTTACAGCCATTGAAAATCGGCTCTCCTCCAAACAGGCAACCATTGCCCGCGATTTGGTGAAAGAGATACGCGACCGCCTTGGTTTTTTGGTTGATGTGGGATTGGAGTACCTCTCGTTGAGCCGCGCCACCCGCAGTTTGAGCGGGGGAGAGAGTCAGCGCATCAGGTTGGCCACACAAATCGGCTCCAAATTGGTGAATGTGCTCTACATCCTTGACGAGCCGAGCATTGGGCTGCATCAACGCGACAACCAACGGCTGATTCAGGCGCTCAAACGGTTGCGGGACGATGGGAACAGCGTGATGGTGGTGGAGCACGACGAGGAGATGATTCGCAACGCCGACTGGATTGTGGATATGGGACCCGGTGCAGGCCTTAGGGGCGGGGAGGTGCTCTTTTCGGGGGAGGCATCCCATTTTTTGAGGTTGGACTCGCTTCCCGAGAGCCTCACTTTTGACTACTTAAAGGGTATCCGCACCATACTTGTGCCCACAAAGCGCCGTCAGGGAGACGGTCGCCTGTTGCGTCTTTGTGGCGCATCGGGGAACAACCTGAAGGGTGTTGACGTATCCTTTCCTTTGGGATGCCTGATTGGCGTTACCGGCGTGAGTGGCAGCGGAAAATCGAGCTTAATCAACGACACCTTGGTACCCGCAATCAGTCGCCACCTCTATCGCTCTGTAAAACAGCCGTTGCCCTATACCCAAATTGAGGGAATGGAGCACATCGACAAGTTGGTGGAGATTGACCAAAGCCCCATAGGACGGACGCCCCGCAGCAACCCCGCTACCTATACTCAACTCTTTAGCGACATCCGCAAACTCTTTGAAGAGACGCCGGACGCCAAAATTCGCGGTTTTAAGGCGGGCAGGTTCTCTTTTAATGTAAAGGGCGGACGTTGCGAAGAGTGCAGAGGCGCCGGAATCCGAATGATTGAGATGAACTTCCTGCCAAATGTATATGTGCCGTGCCGCGCCTGTAATGAGCAGCGGTACAACACCGAAACGCTATCCGTTCGGTACAAGGGGAAAAACATTGCCCAAGTACTCGAGATGACCTTTAATCAAGCTGCCGCCTTTTTTGAACACATTCCCTCCATGATGCAAAAAATCAAGACGCTACAAAGTGTGGGATTGGGATATATCAAATTGGGACGACCCTCTACCACCCTCAGCGGAGGAGAGAGCCAACGGGTAAAGATCGCGTCAGAGTTGTCGAAACGGGATACAGGAAACACCCTCTACATTTTGGACGAACCCACCACCGGCCTCCACTTTGAAGATATACGGATGCTCTTGGAAGTGCTTCAAAAGTTGGTAAGTTATGGAAACACCGTCATTATCATTGAGCATAACTTAGACGTAATCAAAAACGTGGACTGCGTGATTGACCTCGGACCCGAAGGCGGCGCCAAAGGAGGCGAAGTACTCTTTTCCGGCACACCCGAAGCGCTTGCGCAAGAGACGAATAGCCACACAGGGAAGTGCTTGCAAAAATGCACCCTGAAATTTTGAGGGCTTTCTATGGTTGATAATGAAAGAACATGAATAAAAATTTGAAATTTGAAAAAGATAGTGTACTTTTGTACCGCATAAATGAAAATCGTAATAGGGATGAAGACGCGCAATATGATTTCCTTTGACTGGGCGATGAAGCGCCTGCTCCGCAATAAAGCCAATTTCGAAATATTGGAGGGCTTTTTGAGCGAATTGCTTCGCCGTAAAATTATCATCAAACACCTTGGCGAGAGCGAAGGAAACAAGACAAAAAAGGACGACAAGACCAATAGAGTGGATATATTGGTTGAA
>Ga0123353_10001317_pt1 | contig 30436 bp, 8 predicted proteins | sample TergutLab28metaG_3_FD_92763 | JGI IMG/M metagenome (GOLD analysis project Ga0123353, IMG submission 92763) | Labiotermes labralis P3 segment gut microbial communities from Petit-Saut dam, French Guiana - Lab288 P3 | ecosystem: Host-associated > Arthropoda: Insects > Digestive system > Gut ...
TCGGACGCTTGTGAGTGCGGTAATGAACCTTAGGGTTCCGTGAAATGCGGGGAATTTCTTGACTAACTGCAAACCAGTTAGCTTCTCAAGAAGGACTCTGCACCATGGACTAAGTAAGTAAATTTTTACGACGCACATATGTTCTGTGGTCCCTCGAATTAGGGCAGCATCATCCCCTTCTGTAATATATATATATATATAGTTGAAGAAATAAAAGGTAAATAGGAGTAAATAATGTTACTATCTAGGACACTAATTAAGAAAAAGGGCAGCTCTAATAATATCTAGAATCCCATTCTTGTCTCCTACACATTTTTATAGCACGTACGTCAAAAAAATTGCAAGTCGTTCTTCAGGTGTAAACGCCCTCCTGTAGTTGGTGTTTTGTTTTCGTATTTCCTCTCCTACCGTTTACGACAGACTGTAGAATTGGTCAATGTTCATTCTAAAAAAAGCTATGAAATTTTTTTTCGTCCTCGAGCAGATCCCGGTATAAGTGGCTAAATATTCCGAATTCTTGTCTTTTTATGTTTATTGGGTGCACCCACGGTTTCCGTCTCTTACGATGCCTCGTACTTCTCCACATAATCGTGTGCAAAATAAGCATGTTAAAATTTTCCATCGCTTTAGATTTCTTTGATTGTTCACTAATTTACCAAATTTCAGTACTCATTTTGCCCATCTTTATTTCTTTGTTTTCAGAAAATAAAGTAGGCGACAAACTGAATCAGATCTCATCGCACGCACATACAATTACTTGAAAGGTGATGTGAGATTAGACGTCGAGCATTGTTCTTATGCATTTGTACCATGGACGACGAAAGCACTTTTAAACGATCGGAAGCACTCACGCAAAGACAGAGTGTTGCATTCCGAAAGACCCGATCCTTACGTCGACCTTCTTCACTGAAATTTCTGTGGAATCGTTAGCCCAATCAGGCACCGGCATAGATCCATCACTGTGGTGAATAGCCCACGGACTATGTGATTACTCCTTATACATTCCATAGATCCGTGAAGGAAAGAAAGCCATTTAGACACAGAACATGTCAAGAAAATACACACGCCTATATTTGTACACATTAAAAAATCAATCATGTATTGTGGATTCAACATTTAGTTGGCTGCAAGTACGAAAAAAAATAGATCACCATATATCTTTCATCCTCTAAAATACTCATTACAAAGACAGACTAGGCGACTGAGGATCTGAGTTCGATTCCCAGGAAGTTTGAAATATTTTCTCCTGCAGTGTGTGCAGAACGTCTCGCACCCACGCAATTTCCTCATTAGTGGGTTTCTGTAGAACCCGCCCGGAAGTTAGGCAAATTGTTCGTGAAGCTGCAACAAATTACGAATGCTTGGAGTTCAACCATAAATCATCATATGCCGTCACGGCGCTTTGCTTTATTAAGCACAGAAGCTAATGTATTGTACTTTACCCCCAGAACAACTACGTTAGTCGGTAACGTTGGTAACGTGGATGACCTGGATGGTGACTCTGATCCATGGTAACGAAGATGATCTGTGGCAAAGAGGGACAGATGTAACCTAACTTCACGTGGGTTGGGGATGTCAGTTGGGCTTCAGTTTGTGTTTCTTGTGATGTTACTTTCTGTTATTACCCACTGGGAAACCTAAAATTCGTAGTTATATGTGAAACATAGTATTTAATTTTGTTCTGTTTTTTTTTAATGTCATACAATACGTGCTTTGACATATTACTAATTTGTAAACGGTTTCAGCGTGTGCCGCGAAGTTTGGTTATGAGACGAAAACAACCCTTGGAACGTTGTGTATTGGCTGCTGTTACCTTTTTCGCCAGTTAAAAAAAAAGCAGTAAGCTACTTTAAAATAAATTTTTCATTTGCAAGGCCATTCTGAGTTTATTCTTTGCCAAAATTCATATGACAGGATTTCCTACATTGCATGTTCGATACATATTACAGGCAATAATATTGAAAACCTGTACAGCCGGGCCTGTCAGTAGCCCAAGAGGCGCCATAAGTTTCCAGTTTCAACAGAGTTCTGAATATATTTCAAGATACTAAAGAGTAATTAAACCACATCCAATCAATGTTACAACACTCAAGTCTCCCACATTGTCACAGAATTCCAACAACAGATACTCGATTTAGCGCATTCTGACCGCACTAATAAATTCAATGATTTCATATACGTAACTCATTATGAATTTCACAGTGACTCCCAGACCATTTGCAAGACCATTTCCCTACATATACTGGTGTAATTCCAGACTCTAAGTAATAGCCAGACACAAAATATGAAGAACACTCTTATGATTGTACTAACTCCATGGTAGTATTTTCTTGGGTAGTCAAGAAATTGCCCACAATTTTTTAAACCTCAAGGGTAATAACTGTGTTTACTTGAGATTGCTGATTGTCTTTATCATGAAAAGATTAATTCAGTCCATGCACTCGCAGCCTACTTTAAAATCTGTTCTGATACCATCCTCTCATCCATGTGTTGGTCTTCTCAAGTGTCTCTTTCTTTCAGGTTTCCCCACCAAGACCCTGTATGCATTTTTTCTCTCTATACATGCCACATGCCCTGACCATCTGATCCTCCTTTATTGTATCACCCCAATAATTAGTGACGTGTATAAATTATGAAGTTCCTCATTATACACTTTCTTCCAGCATCATGTTACCTCCTCCATCTATGACCCAAAGTCTTTGTTAGCACCCTGTTCTTGAACACCCTTAGCTTGCATTCCTCGCTTAATGTAAGCAATCAAGTTCAGTGGTCGAACAAATAACAGGCAAGATTACAGTTCTGAATGTTTTAATCATCAAGGTTTCAAAAAAAAAAAAATATTCTGGTCTGAATGGTAGCAGGGATTCAGGAATTTAATCTGCCCTTAATTTCTCCATGCACATGATTTTTTAATGTTCTTTCAAAATATTTTAACTTTACCACATTTTCAAAGGATTTATTATTTATCCTTATGTTGTGATTTTGGCCTGCATTGTGGTGTTATTACAACATACAAAAATTGGGTATGGAAAAGAGAACATAGAACAACCAAGATGTTTCTCCTTTCTTTAGTATACATTTTCCAAATGCAAGTACTGCCAGAGAGCTGCATTTATGTGGGAGGTTAGTGCTCTGGTATCCATTCTGTGACAGAGAGTCATTAAAAGCAGTTTAATCAACCATGTGAAAAGGAGATAGGTGTAGGCATTGTACATTTCAATGGTGACTACCACATAAACAAGTTAAAATGCAAAAAAAAGGAACTTTATTCAGTAATGGCTTCAGGATGGAGTCAGAAGTAACACCTCAAGGCTGTTATAACCTTGAGCATGCTGTTTTGATCAGCTAGCATGAAAATGGTTTTGTATCCAGTAATACCATTCATTTAGAGAGCAAGTAAAAATGAAGATCTCATTGAAACCCATTTCTGCTTTGTGGTAAAAAAATCATCCACAGCCCAAAAGTTCACAGAAGGGTTACAACTTTCCACATTTCTGAGTGTCAACCAAGTTAAGGTTATGTGGGGACAGTCATCTCTTGGATTTGTAGATGGAAAATTACTGTATGGATTGGTATTTATAATGCCATATACTATTACAGAAGTTTATGCTTGGCCTTCTGGGACCTTGTCAGAAAGTAAATATGTCCTCGGACACAGCTGGGGAATCCCTTTGTACCTCTGTAGCTAAATGGAGAAGCAAGCAAAACAAGCTAGGAAATATACACAGAACAATTCTTACACACATTCTCTGTGTTTTCTATTTGTGAATGATAACTTTCAATATTCTGTTACAAATGGATAAAACTGATTGTTTAAACATAAACATATTTTAAAATTGGCTTTCAACTTTTCAGTAGCACTATCATCAGGGCTGAAATTACATGAAAAGTTTCAATTTGAGACTTGAGTAATCTGTGTGTGTGTTGTCAGAAAACTGTTATTTATTATTGAATACAGATATGCATTTGTAGAAATGTATGCATTGCATACCAGTTATGGAGCATTTCAGTCACTTCAGTGTAGATATTTTGGTAACTGTTAAAAACTTGCCAAAAAAAGTGTGTTGTACTAAATATATACATTAGATTTTGCTCCACCTGTTTTGTTCAAAATGTGTTTTGCTACAATACATATCGCTCATTTGTGACAAGTGTGTCACAACTCAAAATGTGGCATTTCTGAGTTATTGGTATAGAAAGAAACTTTGCAGATGCACTTTTATCAGGTATGGTATCATAACACAGTCTGCAAAACTCACCGCTGGAGAGCAGCTGTGTCATTGTTGCACTCATAGAACATTATAGCACTTCAAAACTTTAAAAGCTTCTCCTGAAAAATCACAGATTTTGAGTTGTGACACTCTTGTCGCAAATGAGCAATATGTAATGAGTTGTGCTTGAGACCTACCGAAATACATGTAGATTCTCTCGTAAAGTAGTAATTAAAATTTTCTGTGCTAAATAATATGGAAATTGTGCATTATTTTTTAATGTTTTCAGTTTTAAATATAATTACAGAAGGTATATAAATTTTTGAGTGGTTTCTTAGTGCACTGTAATTCTTCAAGTGTACAGGGATATTAAGCTGACACAGTGACAAGGTAGACTGGACATACATAAACGTTAACCAGTCTTTCTTTGGTTAATAACAAGTGTTTAAACTTTTGTTATATTTCTTTAATTTGTATGCAGAATGAATGAAACAATGGTTCTGAACTTCAGCAGAATATGCCGGTTGTGCTTGAGTGATCATAAAACACTCTTGCCTCTTTTTAATACTGCAGAGAAAGTACAAGAAAAGATACATACCATTTCACCTACAATAGAGGTAAGTGTAGATGTTAAGCAACAAAGTGTGAAGTATGCCATATAGTATGCTGTGGTTTTTACTGTGCCATGAGAATTATTATATTTATATAATTTATGTAATTATTAATATTCAACAGCTTCACAGATGATTCACAAGTAGTTAGGAATCAACTTGCTCTGAGCTTCACATGCATAGGCAACAACTGACCTAACAAGTACTAACATCATCTTATGCAGGTGTATGCTGGAGATGGCCTACCAGCCCAGATATGCAAGGAATGTATCCATCAGGTCAACATATCCTACAAATTCATACTGCAGTGTGAGAAGTCAAATGCTACTTTGCGACAACACTTAAACAACCAGCAGCCACATGACACTCCAGTTCAGGTTAATTTTTATCTTAGAGCACACCTATCTGTCAGTGTGTTGATATACAGTGAAACCCTCTTATGACATTTTTGGGAAAATTCCATATATTTGGCTTTGTAAGTGGGAACATGTCTTAAGAGGGTAAGCCAGAAAACATTATTTTTTTATTCTGTATTGCAGCTGACATTCACTTGGCTAGAATATTACAAAATATACATTCTGCATTAAATGTTTCATTTTCACCATCACATCACATTTTGAATCATACCTTCTTTCATGATTTTGACACAAAACAGAATTTTTTGCACAAGTGCACCTGGTAGATGAAGGTGATCATTCTTACCAGAATTATTCCATACATACCATTGCTACCTTACTAGGCATATTTTGCTGTTTTCACATTTTTTCAGCTTATCTCTTCACTTACAGATTGAGTTCTGGCTCATATTGTAAGTTGACACAGAAATGCAAAGCTTTTATGAGTTTTATCTTCATGAATAAAATTTTGAGTAACATCCTCCTTATTTACAATAATCAGCTCTTCTTGAATTGAGAGCATCTTACACACTATGGTGGGTTTTGATGTACTAGCCATGCTACATATGTTTTCAGTAATAAATGCCTATACAGGATGCAACCCATCTCACATAACCATTCCTTTGAGGTCCTTGTAGGCAGGACATGTATTTAAATGGCAACATACATATTGATGATGTATGGAAATTTTGGTAATACATTATTTTCATGACGTAATATCAGAAAACTTTGTAAGCAGGATCATCTTCAGTAGGGTTCATTGAATTTTCTGTACCTCTTCTGTGGTAAATATTTGCAGTATTAATGACAGAGAACCATATTTTCAGGTTGTTCTGAAAGAAGAGCCCTCACTGTGTGATGACACAGAGTCAACTGATGAATTGCTTCCATCAACTGGCAATGGGAACGAAGAAAATGTAAATACCAGCACAGTGCATTGCAGTCACAAATAGTAGTATACAGCACATTTTGTTTTAAATCTCTCTGTCTCCTTTCTTACATGCACAGTGCAGATATAGATTGGCTGAATGTACTGTAACTGCATTTAATACTCTAGTCAAAATACTTGATACAAAATTTTCATTCAACAGTACAAACAGACCAAAATATGGTCACTATTGCCTGTACAGCCAATTTCATTGAGATATAACAGCTTATTTTTTAAGAAATTGGTTAACTGTATATTAATTGATTGAAATTTTTATTCATATTTTTTAACATATTCCAATAAAAATGTTACTTCTAATCATGTGACATTGTGGTCCCAGTAAGATATACTATTTAGTATTTTCTGAAGTAACTCATCCAGTCTTCTCATCATGCATCTCTGTTTTTAACAGTCTCTTATGTCCATGTGTATTTTTGATCTGTGCTGCTCCTTCCTAATGCATGTGATATTCTTTCATTCAAACTCCTGATTAGCACACAACATTGCATTGTGCTTTCAGGCCCTTGGCAGTGAAACAGATGTGACTGTTGATGAAGATGGTGATTCAGACTCAAGTGATGTAACCTTTAAAGATGGTTCTGTGAGCCCTGATGACGATGCTGTAGAGGCACAGAATGAAGCAAATACTGACACTTGGGGCAAAACTGAAACAGGCAGCAGATCATTAGGTAAGAAGTTATCACAGATCATGAAAGATGAAGACATTGCTGTGCCATACCCACACTCGAAGGGAAGGAGAGACACTCCACCAACTGACATGTCTATGTACCACCTGAAACATAAAGACATCAGTGTGTCAGATCAATACAATAACAACACCAGCAGTGGCAGCACACCAACACCAGCCACTTCAGTGCAAGACATGAAGAATGAAGATATCGTTGTGCCAGAGCCATGTATCAGTGGTGGAAGAAGCACTCTACCAGCAGTCACTTCCAGTGATGTGGATAGTAATGGGGAAACAGAACAGTACACATGTGACGTATGCAACAAGTCTTTTAACACTGAGAAAGAAATGAAGAAGCATTCTGTTGTACACCCAGAAGACAAACCATTCAGTTGTTCTGAATGTGGAAGTTCTTTTAAGTACAAATCAAGCCTAACAAATCACACAGTATTGCATTCCCAAGACTCTCATTTGTGTACAGAATGTGGAAAGGTATTCCATTCCAAATCAAATCTCACCCAACACCTTGCCTCTCATTCTGAGGCCAGGCCACATCTCTGTTCTCTGTGTGGTAAGTCCTTCAAATATAAATCAAATCTCAGCCAACATACAGCTCTACATGCTAGAGATATGCCAGTACAGTGTAATGTTTGTGACAAGCAGTTTGGCTCCAAGACTGATCTCATGATTCACATCCTTTCTCACTTAGAGGAAATGCCACACCAGTGTTCAGAGTGTGGCAAATGCTTCAACAATGAATCTCAACTCTCTGATCATCAAGCTCTTCATGCAGAATCAAACCAACATGGTTGCACTGTCTGTGGTAAATATTTCAAAACAAAATACAATCTGACTGTCCACCAAGCACTGCACACCAAGGATAGGTCACACCTTTGTACTGTCTGTGGTAAAGCTTTTAAGTACAAGTCTAACCTTTTGGAGCACAGTGCTCTACATGCAGAAGACAAACCTTTCCTTTGTACTCAGTGTGGTAAAGCCTTTGGTGGCAAATCCAAGTACTCTAGCCACCTTGCCACACACTCGGAAGATAGGCCATACCAGTGCTCCATATGTGGCAAGTGTTTCAAGCATAAGTCAAATCTGTGTAACCATAAAGCATTACATGTTGAGAATGGGCCCCACCTGTGTAATGTATGTGGTAAATCTTTCAGTTGTAAGTCTAAGTTCACAAGCCATGTTGCTTCCCATTCTGAAGAGAGACCACACCAGTGCCCTGTATGTGGGAAAAGTTTCAAATACAAGTCAAATCTGTGTAACCATAAAGCATTACATGTAGAAAATGGCCCCCATACGTGTACTTTGTGCAGTAAATCCTTTGGCACCAAGTCAAATCTGATCAAACACATTGCGATTCATTCTGAGGAGAGACCATTTCAGTGTTCTGTTTGTGGCAAGGGATTTAAGTACATGTCTAATCTTTGTAATCATAAAGCATTACACATAGAGAATGGTCCTCATCTTTGCACAGTATGTGGTAAATCTTTCAGCTGTAAATCAAACCTAATGAAACATGTGGCAGTTCATTCAGAAGCAAGACCATACCAGTGTCCAATATGTGGCAAAGGATTTAAATATATGTCTAATCTTTGTAACCACAAAATATTACACACACAGAAAAGTCCCTATCTCTGTGCAGTGTGTGGGAAATCATTTAGCAGCAAGTCCAATCTGATGACCCATTCTGCTTCTCATTCTGATGACAGGCGACATCAGTGTTCCATATGTGGAAAGTCATTCAAATTTAAATCCAGTCTTACTTCACATCAAGCTTTGCATTCACAAGATAAGCCCCACAACTGTAGTGTGTGTGGTAAAGCTTTCAAATGCAGAAGCACTTTTATTAACCACATGAGAATGCATACTGGCGACCGGCCACACCAGTGCCCTGTTTGTGGCAAGCAGTTCACCACACTGGGCAATCTTATTGTACATAGGAGAACACACAGTGGAGAAAAACCATACAAATGTGAAACGTGTTTGAAAGCATTTAGTGATAAAGGTAACCTCACAGCACATCAAGCTGTTCACTCAGGTGAGAAACCTCACATCTGTTCCACATGTGCACAACCTTTTAAATATCCCAGCAGTTTGAAACGGCACATAAGAAAACGCCATGCAGGTGAAGGACTGCCTCTCGCCAAAGTAAACTTATATTAAGATGTGAACAGTCTGCCAGAACCATTTAAAAATATGTCATTTGTGCTACTAATATTAAATGAACTGAATTCCAAATACTCTTCAAATGCAGGCGTATACAAAATTTTCATAAATCTAGCAACCATCTCAAAATTCTAGTTCCCAGAAGTGTGACATGAAGCAAGTTCAACATAAGGCACCACCATTCCAAATTTAGTGACCATGTTGACCTGGAATCTGGGATTTGTGCTCCCCTGTTCTAATGGAACAGTTTAATTTACAGTTAAAATTACAAAATCAGCGTCAGAAATGTGATGCGATGGGATATACCACATATTTTAGTGGAGTGACAGAACATCACAATCAAGTTGGTAGCATTTGTGCTTTATATTCAGAAGGTCTTGGGATCAATAGTGGCCTGAAGATGGGCTGTCCTGGCTGAGGTTTCCCATAGTTTTACTCAGTCCTTCCAAGCACCTTAGTACCCGTGATTAGGTCATGTCTCCTTCCTTCCACGCCCTTCTTTCACCCAGATTATATTTGCTTCTTTGTAACCTGGACACTTGAACTTTATAAATGGGTAATTACATAATGATTTTGATTTTAAGAGGTTATTATCTCTTGTGTTCATGCACAATCGAAAAAATTTGGAGAAACAAGAAATCGTAAAATCCTTGTCCAGGCAGCTGCTATTCAGGCCACTTTCAAAACTAAGATTTCTGTCAAATATGAAACAGAAATTTAAGCAACTGTACTTAAATATTTGGATTCACTTAGTAATTTTAGAAATGTGCATTACAATCATTTGGCAGTCATACAGATGTTTGGGGAAGAACTTACTGGTATAATGCTGATGTCTCTTTCCATGATTCCATCTGAATACAAATGCTAGCTAAAGTAATGAATTAATAATTGTGTATATTATAGATTTATATTTGTACCTTTTATTAATACATATTTCCAGTACCTTGAAGTTGCCACAAAGCTTGTGGTATGACTGTAATTTTCATAACTTCCACACTTACCTGCTATCCAGTTTTGTTTCCTTCACAGTAGTCTCTGTAGGAGAACGAGCCCAGCCATCATGCCACCATTTGAATCATTTTGTGAAGTGCATTGTTTAAATCTCAGTACGTGCATCCAACTCTTTTGCTCGAGTCCTGGTAATATTACATCTCTGTCCCTAAAGAAAGAAGTAAAGTGGCCCTACGTCTGATGAGTATGGAGGGTGGGGAACAAGAGTCATTTTGCTTTTAACCAGAAATTCACACGCACACACCAGAATGATCAGGTGCATTGGCACAGTGGAGAAACTATAACCCAAAATTCCACTGAACAGGTTGTTTTTGCTGCACATTTTTGTGCAAATACCATAAGGTGTCCTTGTGGTAATACTGCTTTTCAATTTGTCATTGTGAAACGGATTCATAGTGCACAACGCCATGAACAACAAACAACGATCAGGTTATTCTTTGTTCTTTCCGTGGCATTACAGCTCAGCTCAGTCCTACGTCATCTCATTGCCGAGGTTCCTAGATCACTACAATTAGACACACACACACGCGCACACATACACACACAGCAGGACTTCTCTGAATGAGTGGTCTGCTCAATGCAGAGGCTGCTACCTACAGAACACACAACAAATAAAAGAGACGAACATCCGTACCTCAGGGGGATTCATATCTTGTCCCAGCAATTGATTGCCTGTAGACCTGTGCCATAGACGTCATAGCTACTGGGACAGTCAGCATGCTCTTCATGCTTCCATAAACTTGTCTTTGGGTGTGGAGATAATGGCTGTTTGTGGATGTGAGATGACTGTTGCTTGGTTTCTGGGTCTCTTTCAGGCTTCTCTTAAAGGTCCTGGCATGTGTTTACATAATTCTCCTACTGCATGTGGAGCACATATTTGGCAGTAATCTGATGCACATTCACATGGTCTTTCAGAATGCTCTGAACTGATCTAAATTAAATTGCTTATGTCAGCAGCTTTACAGATTGTGATTCCAAGACTTTCAAGGACAAGTCCCTACATTGGATTGGCATTTTCATTTTTGCTCATCGTGGTTATCCTGATGTTCAACATCTTAAACAGAGGTCACACTGATTTTGAATTTGGAAAACAATTCTAAAACTCATGTCTTCATATTGTCTGGTCTCTCAAAACTACTTTAAACTTTCCAAAAGTTTCTGTACCATTTTTGCCAGGTTTAAACCAAACTTTGATGTAGGAACACTGTTCTGTCAAGTCTGTCATTTTTTAGGTACACCAAAATTGCATATAGTACAACACACACTTGTACAAAACAGGACATAACCCAACCATAACAAGCATTACAGCTTTATTCAAAACAGGAAATGACTCTGCAGACTGTGATTTGTCTACATCAGGCAGTACAAGTTCTTGCTAGTAGCTGTAGCCTCATCCCACATTCAGTCCAGGAACTATTTGATTAAACCATGTAGTGTATTAATGATATATCACCATGCCAACATCTCATTTGTTGAGGTGAAACTATGGTGTTTCTTCATGTATCATTAAATATAAAATGAGTGCGAGTATATCCTTTGTGCAAACTAATTTTACCTTGAGCACAAATGTGATCTTGATGCTGACAGCATTTGGTCCTGCCTCTCTCCCACTCCTGTGGCTGTGTGTAATCTTCCTTGCAACCTGCCTACATATGCCGACTGCATCCCATCCCAAATGGCCCTGAACTAGAAGGCAGTATGTTCCTTCAAAATGTTGGTATATGCCTTCAAGGCTCTATGGTGTAAACCCAGATGACCACAATTGTTATATGACCATGACACTTCTTTTATAGTTGTCAATGAACAATCACCATGTGATAATTGATACAAACTGTAAATACATTAACTTAAAAAAAGGAATAATTCTTTGTGGAATCCCATTTTACACCATGTTAACCGAAGTTGATCAATTCTTGGCAGTTTGTGGAAAGAGGACACCCATAAATGAATGGTGGGTTGATCAGATAAATGACACGTGGTGCAAATGATGTTGGCTGAAATTTAGCAACCCTAGTTGAACAAACTGTTTACATGTATCAACAGTTACCACAGACACAAAAGAAGTAGTAGCAATCCCAATATATCAGCTATGTTAATATACAGAAGATGAACAAGACAGGCATTGTATGTTCATATGATGTAACACTGAGGCATGTTCATGTAACCATTGTTCCCATACACATGCAATAAGTATTGCATATTCTGAGTGTGTGTTTGTAGCCTTAGTTATCCAGCATGCAAAGTGCATTCTTCATCTTATATTGTCATCTGTGGTCTGTCCAGTTGCACAACACTCTTTTAGCAGTCTCATAAACAGCACAATTTTCAGGAAAAAGTTACTGAACATGAAATGTGTGTTTTGATTTTCTCTACAACTTTTTTCTGAAATATTTCTCTTTTGAGAAAGAGTCAGCGAGATATTGTCATAAATGTATGCGGGCCTCATGTAAAGCACCCATTATTCCTGTCAGATTTTACTGAAACATGCATGTGCAGGACAGATTTTCAAAAAATACTCCAATATCAGTATCATGACAATCCGTCCAGTGGAGGCCACATTCTTCCATGCAGATGGACAGACAGACATGACAAAGCTAATGGTTGCTTTCCACAATTTTGCAAACATGCCTAAAAACCAGTTAGAATACAAAGATGTGGATGCAGCCACATTATGAGAAGTTAGGAAATATGTCCATATTATAACAACTGTGGCACATCTGCTCTCTTTTGATAAGTTCTTTTAAAATGAAAAATTTGTTTCCTTTTTGATAAACCTAATGATTGTAGCAGCATGTTAAATGATACATTAAATACATGTTTGTACAGAGTGGTGTAAAGGCCACTTGATATGCACATTTTAAGAGCCTCTAGTTTTACATGAATTTTGTGCCACTCTGTATACATGCTTGTAAACGTGTATACTCAGGTTGGAAGAAGCTGTGTTTCACCATCAGTGACAGAGATTATGGCAGCTCATTAATGAGAATTTCGGATATGTATGCATAGCATAAACAGTATTGATCCTTTCACTACCTTATTGTGAGTCAACTAATAAAATCTCTATGACTTAGAGAAAGAACGTATTGGACAAAATATGTGCTTCAGTTTTCTTAAAGCTAGTTAAAAATGTTTTTCACTCCAATACGTATTTAGAGAGTTACACCCAAAATGTGGATCCTTACAGACACTGGTCATCATGTTAGTGTTTGTTCTTGTTGCGTGTAACAAAACTGGAATTTGTTGAAATGCACAAACATACCATGAAACTCTGCTCTGCTTCTCTTGAGTTGTTATATACAAACATTGAAGGTATTAAGGATGTTTTTGAAATTGTGTTTTGCAAACCTGCCTAGATTGAGGATGCTGTCTTCTGGGATGTTACGCTCAATAGTGGGGTTGACACATCCGATATGTTAACTACACTACAAAACATAACATCTCAGAAGTTAGAATCATCAACATCAGCACCATGGAAACCAAATGTCACATGACTAGAATGAGTTAGCAGCTGTAATAATGCAAGACTGTTTTGTGGGATATGTAAGCAATTGATGTTGGAGATGAGACTACACAGTGTTATATTACAAGCATAGCCATTACCATGGGAACCTCAAATTTCACCGAGGGTTTTGCCGTTCCTTCAGGCTAATGCCAGAATAAAGTTGTACCTGTGCATGCAATAAATACATATGTGAAAGTGGTCAACTTCTCAGCCTGGAGAAGGAGCTCATCTGAACACTTTGGAGAAGAGCGGATCCAGACTGTAGCCTAGTTAGTACACTGCCTACAGTATCTCAGTGCCTGGATGGTACCTCACAATAGGCCATGACGTTTTCATTCCACACCCTGCACACTTCATTATTCACTGTCATTACATCATTTGGCAATATACAGTAAGAGCTACTGAAAGTACCAGTAAGTCATATCTAAATTAACTAAATTAGAGGGAATAGGATACGTTTAAAACACCCTTATGCAATTCAGTACTGCAAATGCATGCATCTCTACTACAATAATTGTATCGGCTCAAGATTATATAATACTTGATTACAATTTTAATGTTATTACAATTATATAAAATTTTTGTTGTTATAATGAATCCATTATGCATATAGGTTACATATACAGCTATTCATAAAGATGTGACATTTTAACATCTGTATCTGGACATCATCTATTAATAATTATATGCATAATCATTCATGAATGCTAGAATTACGAAACTAGCGGTTGAGGGCCTGGAGTGGTCGAGAACAATAGGTGGAAAGTTTTGGTATTCTATGCGTTAGTTGCGTCTCCCATGTATATTCAAAAATGATAATATTTTAATACAAACATGGATGATACACCTAAATATAGGCCTAATCATACTGCCCTTACCCGAATTTGATTACTGAATGTTGTGACTGCCCAGGCCGATGTAGGGTGAATATCTGAGGGACAAGTTCAGTCCAGTTTAAGATATCTTGGAAGTTCGTTGTGTTACAAGACGAAAAATTCCATACCTGCTGTTAACAATATTTAAAGTCACCTGTACACTAGGCTAGAGTAATAGACGTGATTTTGTATTTTATATATTATACCGTGAACACTTCCAACAAATCCACGCGCTGCTCTGACTTACTGTGTAACTTCTTTCCACTACAAACAATTTCAGTCAATTCTACATATGCATGAGATCAAAATATTGTTGTATACAGAAATTAATGTACTTCCTGATGATGGACCAGCAAGGTCCCCAATATGTAAGAGTTGTGTTTTTAAAAATATTATTGTAACTGTAATGACAATTGTGTGGCTTTGTTGGTTAAAGTAATTGAGGTAACATTATAATATTTACAGTGGCAAGAGCCTCTGCCTATATTATTCACACGGCATTTCCATGTGATCGTTGTACTGAGGATATTTCTCTTCCTATTCTGCGCAGCATGATACATTTAGTCTGACGACAGATTACGTTAGTTTAATTTCTTGTTGTTTCTATTCGGTCTACTCTGTTTTTGGCGCGATAGCCCCCAGTGGGCCAGGGCCTCCTCATTCTCGAAGTTTCTAGATCACACACAAAGACACACCACATTTAGTAGGACTCCTTTGGACAATTGATTGATTGAATGATTGTAATTGGGTTCCGGACCCCTTGGTTCTGACACACCTAGGCCTTAAGTAACGGGCCCTTTGTGCCCCATATCAATTTATGGGAGCCTTGTTGCTTTACTAAAGTTCCAGATGGCCGCCAGACACACGCTCTTAATGTCCTCTGCCTCCAGGAAGAAGAAGCCCAGATACGCATGTCTTGAGTGAAGCCAAAGCTTCACACTCGCCAAGAATGTGGGCAGCGGTTTCATCCCCTGCTACACACCTCCTACACAATGGAGTGTCTGACAGACCCACTAGATAAAAATGTCTTCTCAGGGTATTATGTCCTGTGAGAAGGCCCCTAACAGCCCTGGATTGTATCCTGCTAAAGGAAAGAAGCCTACCTTTGACACCCAGACAAGTTCCCGAAATTAATTCTCGATCCTGTCTTTGGGTGTCACCAAGACGTCGCCATCACTCCTCTGGACGAGTGATCAGCTCGTCGCAGAGACCTCAACTTGACAACAGACAACACATCCATGCCCCCAGTAGGATTCGAAGCCACGATGTCAGCAGGCGAGTGGCCCAAACCTGCGCCTTAGACCGTGTGGCCACTGGAACTGGCATTCGATCACTTAGTAAACAAAAATAAAATGCAAATTCTGGACTGGGGGTGTTGTAGATTCGTGCCCTAACGTTCAACACGCTTGGTCACCGCACTATAAACAAGTCCCCACCTAATTTTACACTGCTTAAAATGAAAACTGAACACTGTTGAGAATGTAACAAAAACTGCCACATTAATAACATTTCTTACCGTCCACATTCGATCCCACAGCAGGCCATGTGAAATCTGTGATGGGAACAGTGGCACTAGAATAGGTTTTACTCAGAGTTATACTGTTTTATCCCCATCAATTATCATTCCACCACTTCTACACTCTCATTTGTGTATCGTAAGGGGACCGGCAATAAGCTCATTAGAGCAACATGCCATCTAGTGCATTAGTGGCCACAGTGCCGAGTGGCAGTACACCACCCAAAGCAAGAACAGAGCAGACAACAAAACAGTGCAATTACCTGACTCAACCAGATACTGATATACAAATGGGGAGTGTATTTATGGACTGTTCTGTCCTTCCTTCCACAAATCGACCCACTTAGAATTCGCTTGTCCACATCTTATACATTTCACAATCATGGTCTCTATGAAAGCAGTCTGCAGCGAGCACCTTCACACGATGCAGACCTAAGTTTAAACTTCCGACCTCTCTTCGTGCTTTCTTATTCTTGTAATTTCTGACCTTCATTTTACTGTTCCAGCCAATTCCAGAGCTGTTCACATCAACTCGCAGTAATTTGCTATCTTTTTTAGACAACAGGACCCACTCTTACATGATGACAGAGTTTGTTTGAAATTTTCATTGTTGATCTACCCCTAGGTTTGTCAAGCAGTCTCTTCCTTTCAGGTTTTCTGACCAATATTTTGCTTGCATTTATTGTTTCTACCTATGCGTGCTAAATGCCCCGCCCACCTCGCTCTTAGATAATAGGATGTGGAAAGTGAGGAGAAAAATTGTGCCGTTATAATACGATCATTAGAAACGGTTAAAAACGGGATTAGATGAGAAATTTCAGTTGCTCTCAGGACACCCATCAGTCATAGAGCTACAAAAGATCACGCTAATAAGCACTGTGCATATCATTCGTAAAGTGCTGGGGTAAATTGCTTTGATCCCTCGCTGAGATCTGGCTTACAAGAAGACTGCTGCCTAATACCTAATAGGCGAGGATAAATTTAAAATCTGAATTATGGTGATGATGATAATAATAATAATTATAATACTCAGTTCACATACTGATTTTCTTTACATCCTCATCCTTCGTAGTCTCATTCCACACCCTATAATCGTTCACATTTTCCTTTCCCTCTCCCATTCCTCCCTCCACCCTTTTAACATCTGCCTGATGGCTATTGTACACTTACAGACGTTTTCTCCCACTACTTTGAAGTCACTGTTCCTGTGCATTGTCACAAATGTTGTATTTTAGACTGGGAAAACCCCATGAAATCTGGTATCCTGAATATAATTTTGCAGGATGCTGGGACAAAGTTCTTAAAACCCCATGACATGGGCCATACTGCTCTCAGAATATCCACAAAATTGTAAAAAGCAACCCACAAAGCAAGAATATGAAACAATAGATTTCTGGCCATGAACCAACAATAATGGCCATCACAAGGCAGAATGACCGGCACTAGTACAAGGTGAAATCCCTGATGTTTCAAGCATATCAACACTGCCAGTGCTTGGATGACATACAATACTTCTGCCTCACAGACTGACGATGATTTTGTACCATTAGTCAGATCCCATCTACATCCCCAAAACTTGAAGTAACTGTTATGGTACTGTTAGGTCACTACCCAGCTCATCTGTCTGCTGATGTCCTGAAACTGAGAAATGGCAAGAGCTATGCTTCTACCAAATGATGTGACTATACTTGTTCAACCTGTTGATTAAGGCATTACAAAACTGGCAAAGACTACTACTGCAATAAGCTACTTTCTGGCAATATAAACGCAAGTAACAGAATATCTTATACTGTATCAAAGGCATCTCTGTAGTTGTTGCACAGCAACAGACAGTATCTGCTAGTAACACTGTTCCTAGTCTCAAGGGTGGTATAAAAATAAAATTAACATTTCATGGTATTCTGCAGACAGCACCATGACATCCAGGTGTTCAGTAAACTAACAAAGTTGTTGAACGATTGCACTATGGCAATAAGGATGTCAGGACAGTGGCATTTGTTCAGAACTTCTGATGGTGCTCTACTTGTAAACATCGTCACTTCTACCTCACTTACGTACACATCAGAAAACTTCCAAGATCGTCATATTGTCAAATTCATATACTGCCATATCAAAGCTGACAGAAACTCGAATGAGTGTAAACAGAACATTGACGGAATGTTTACATGGGCACTATGTTACTTTAGTAACACAGTGACAATGTAACTTGGTTCTTTGGGATAATAATTATGCTTACAGAATAAATTTTGAGTAACCCATGGCAAGAAAGCATAACACAAGTCCTTATACAGCAGTGGACACAATGACAGTGTCACAACTGCCACAGGCTGGCTCAATATACAGGAGTATTTTAATGTCACAAAACTGTGACACACAGCCAGCTGGAATGCAGGTACACAATAACAATAGTTACAATATATGACTGATAAGGTTCATTGTTAATTTCAGAGCTGTTTTATCAGAATTATGTTAATACTGATATTACCACCTAATACAACCATAAATACATTTCTCAATGTATTACAACATATTTTTGTCAATGCTTTGACAGCAGGCTGCCACCTTCAGGGATAAAAGTCACCATACACTATTAAAAATTTACAAAACTGTTTATATATATGCAATACTACTAATAAGGCTATGTTAAAATACTAAATCACAACAAATTAAACATTTTACTTAAAAATCCATTATACTTCCACAAAATCTGATATCTATCTAAATTATACTTAAGAATTCAGTTCCCACCACACTGAATAGTCTCTGTCCATTTTACATGAACCAACTGGTCAGTGCTGCTGGAAGAAGTAACTGGTGTTCATTATGCAAATCATACAGAACACCAATACAATGGCAAAATTGAATTTCTATGTTTTACTGCAGGAGGCAACAACATAACTACATTTTGTGGTGCCTGGAGGGTAAACAGTGAAAGGGGCCACCCCTAACAGAAATTCTGAATTTTGAAACTTGTGATAATGTATTGAAATTTATTTGGCTCTATAATCTAAAATCTTTTATTCTGTACAACTCATAGTGACAATATACTACATCAACATAGCCCATCATTCACAACTAAGACTTTTTATTGTCAGTATTTAGTATTCAATACAACCTCTTAGAGAGTCAACACCCTACAACACACCACTGATGATACCATGGAAGTCCTGTACACCAGAGGAAAAGGTTCATGTCTTGAGACAATATAAAAATATTACACCTATGAAAAAACAAACAATAATAACCACCTTACAGGCCAAAATACCTTAGAACCAAGCTCAATTTTCAGAGATATAGTCCAGCAAGACCAATAAACAGTCACCCCACATGAATTCAGGCTTCCTCTGCACAGTATTGGAGATATGCAGTCTTTTGGGATTTTATGTTGTTTAGCATGGTAGTCAGTTACCCAACACCTCGGGACAACCTCCCAGTACCATCTTCAAGGGTCAAGCAGTTCAGTCACTCTCTTTCAGTACTCAGAAATCCAGCAGTTTCTGCATATTACAAACAAAACCCTCCATCTACATATATTTCCTCTCATATCCTTAGCATGCAACAATAATAATTTCTGGATCTCCGCCTCTGAATTAATAATTTAAGTTACTATTTGATTTCAGATTTAGTATCTTCAAAACTAGATCACAGTCACAATCACTGATCTAAATCTAAGATTCTTCAAAACTGTAAGAATCTTCATATTTCACTTATTATTTTTCTAACAATTTTCTGTATCACTTACCACCATAACCATTCTAACCTTTAACTTCAATTTTCAGTTCACAATTAAAGGATGCTTACAACATACTGATTACAAGTCACCCTAGAGAGAGATGTTATACAACTCGTCTACACTCAAAAAAATTAATAACTTTTATCAGTGAAATTACAGTAGGGTCTCGTTTTGTGATGGTTTGTTTTACTTTGATTCACTTTTATGACTCTTTGTCCAGTCGGACCGAGTGCTCCTGACTTGTGGTGCATCACTTTCGCAACTCAAGCATCCTTTCTCTACTTAATGTGCTTCTAGCTCTTTTCTGGTGTGCATGTTTCTTCTTTTCCTATTTCAGTGCAAGTTCTTTTAAGTTGATTGTGATTTTTCCAACTATGATGACCATCAAATAGACAGATTGTCCTCATTTGTAAAAAGGAGTGAAAAGAACAAGGAAGACTGTAACTTTTAAGACAAAAATGTTAGTGATCAGAAAAATTAAAGCTGGCAAAAAATGTGCTAATGTTTGTAGTTCCCTCAGCTTGGCACCAGCTACTGTATCAACAATGATGGTGAATGCTGAAAAAATAAAACAATCAGCACAGAAAACTACAAAACTGTGTGTATCAAAAGTAAGTTACACTAGTAATTTTAACATAGAAAAAATGGAACAATAATTGACACTATGGGTTGATGATTTAAATCAAGAGAGAATTCCTCTCACTCAGCGTGCTATTGCTGCAAAGGCTAGAAGTCTGATAAAATTCAACAATTCAAGGTTAAGATAGTTTTTTTGCCCCCTAACACCACCTCCCTGCTCCATCCAATGGACCAAGGAGTAATAGCTGCTTTTAAGGCGTAATACCTTCATCAATCACTTCAATAAATGATACGACAAATGAATACCTCTGGGGTCTCCCTGAAAGAGTACTGGAAAGATTAGAACATTTTAAAAGCTACTGATAACATAAAAATGGCATGAGAAGAAGTAACTGTGTCGTGTATGAATGTCGAGTGGCATAAAATTTGGCCTAACAACGAGAAATATGGTACAAATTGTGACAATCTGGATATGCTGATAAAAGAGATAAGCAAAATAGCAGAAGTTGGTCTTGATAGTGTTAATCCCGTGGGCATCACTGAAGTTTTAGAAAGTCACTCCCAGCCACTGTGCAGTGAGGAACTTTATGACTTGGCCCAACAACTGACTGAACAGCACAAGGAAGATGAAGATGAGGAGGATCGTGGAACCAAAGAAATGCAGATGAAGGACCTTACTGATATTATTTCTGCTATAGATATGGCAGCATGTGGACTAGATTGGGTTGGCCCAGGACAGGGACAGGTGGCGGACGCTTGTGAGTACGGTAATGGACCTTCGGGTTCCATGAAATGCGGGGAATTTCTTGACTAGCTGCAAACTAGTTAGCTTCTCAAGAAGGAATCTGCACCATGGAGTATAGATATGGCAGCTGAAAAGTTATGTTATACTGACCCTGAGTGGGAACGCAACTCTACAGTAAAAAGAGGCACAACGGCCATTCTACACCCTTATTATGAAATCCTGCAAGAAAAGTCGAAAAAATGAGGTTACAGTCTTTCTTGATGTCTTCTGAACCACAGCCTGGGCCTTCTTCAGCAAAATAAAAAGCAATTTGATTGATACTTTTTTTCAATTATCTGTGTAATTTTCTATATACCTAATTCATTAAATTAAAATTGTCATAATGTAAAGAAATATTGTAAATCATAAAACTGACAAATTTATATGGCCCATGAACCTATCTCAATTCAAACCATTTAAATAGTACTCGTTTTACGTTCAATTTGCAACCAAATTTTCATGAACATAACACCGTCATAAAACAAGACCCTACTTTACTCCACAAAATCATTTCAAAGTAAAATTATATACCACTATCAAACTACTGAACATGAAATAACCTTAAATAATGTAAAAGCTAGAATTTTAAAGGCAATATTCTGGCATACCTTTAGGACAGTTGGAATATATACAACTACAAAACTTTATAAACAAAAACATGAATCCCTATAAAGCACTGCTCTTTATGTAGAAAAGAGCTCTCCTCTCTCTTTATGTGATAGAACTTGATGTATCAATTAACCTCCCGAGTATTTTGTTTTTATTGTTGTCTGAGGATGGCCAAGCTGGCTGAAACATGCTGTAATGAATAATAAATACTGGCAATAAAAACTTTTAGTTGTGAATGACAGTTTATTTTAATACAGTTCATAATTTAATATCTGCTGACTCCAGAAAATCAATTCTTATTTTAAATTAAAATATTAATTACACTACTTCTTTGAGTATGCTGCCTGTAGTGGTTGCAAACTTGCTCCTCCACCCCACCACACTGCTTGTAGGGGGTAAATGTAGTTACCACTAAACTGTTAAAGGGTTCAAATTTTTAATATATGATATTAAAAAACTTTGCTTAAACATGGTTCTAAAATCCACGTATATCCACAACTTACTGCACTTGCTGGTTTGTTCTGTCTGTATTAAGCAATTGTTAAAATAGTAAAACTTAATTATACATTTCAGGCAGTTCATTGTGAATAATATTGTTACACATTAGTAATTATATTTTCCATTTAGTACAGATTTACACTACCTAAATTTGTTTGACATAATCTGAAAGTAAAGCACTGTGCAAACTTTGTAATCCTTAATATAAAAAAAAAAATGTCCATATACAATACGACGGTCATCTGAATAATACTAACATGACACTAGTAAAACTTTCATACACACCCCCCTAAAAAAAACCAAATGCATGATAGGAAATATATACACAGCCAGTAACTAATTTATGTAGTTCTACCAATGTTAAATTAACTTAGTGGACGATGAGAATGATCATACTCCAGTCTTAGGTTTCTTCATGAAACATGTTTGTACATTGTGGATTTATTGGGTATGAAACAAAACTCAGCTTGCCATCCACGCAACACATTCTGGGAAGCATGGCAATATGAGGAAACTTCAAAGTTTATAAAATTTCACACATTCTAACTACACTCCAAAGTAAACTCTAATTCTACCACATTTTCTTCATTCTTATAACTGCCTAATAACACAAGCAAACTGCAAAAACTGCAGAATGAAGGGTTAAACCTCACTTATGACAACCTGCCAATGACAAGAAACCTAACCAGAAAGCATATGCAACAAGGTGTAACACGAGGTTTTTACAGAACTGTATTGCTGTATTGATTGGCGATTTCTTACCAACATTTCACCAGAGATTACTGCATTTATCTGCTTGCTAGGGGAAGAGATATCATGAAATTTATTAAATCTACAAGTGCCCAAACCTTTATACAAAATGTCAGACTGAATGACCAAAATATAAACCAGGGGCTAGTACTACAACTCCATATATCTGAATGTTATTCCACATATAACTGAAACTAGCAAAGCATCTTTCTTTGACTACACTGCAGATAGAGGTAGTAAGCTCTTCCAAAAATGTAGGAAACATGGCCTTATATCCCACAACAAAATCTTCTATGACAAGCATCAAGTGTAAGGGTAATGGGCATTGATATCTAAGGAAGTTCTTAAATTACAAGAAGTGACAAGTTTGTTTGTGTGGATCTTTAAGATCCACACAAACTGCAATGACAAGTTATCCGCAAGTTTCTGTTCAACTAATGATACAGTATTTTGCCCTTTTCCCAGTTCATGAACTTTTACACTTTACTTTTGTAGTCCTTAGATAATGTAAAATACATACATTACACAGTGATGACCATGAATTTCTTTATTTATCATACTAGTTACACATATTGTTAAAACAAAGGGCAATTGGAGAAAGGGAATAATTTGTGGGTCTTCAATATAGTGCATAACCTCAAAACCCCTGTAGATCCAACGTTATTTTTTTTAATCTGTTGATAAAGTGTCTCTTTCTTATTGAGGATTTTGGTTATCAAATTAGGTAATGCTCACCTTTGTTCCAAGCTCAATAAAACTACCTACCTACCTCTGTGGAGCACAGTACTTCTTGGGAAGCTAACAGCTCCTCACCCAGTTAAGAAATCGTAGCAGTTTATGGATCCCAAAGGTTCACTGCAATGTTCACAAAGCCTGCCATTTTGTCCAGCTGAGCCAGATGAATCCAGTCTCATGCCATCCCATCCTACTTCTTTAACATCCATTTTAATATTATCTTAAATTCTATGCCCAGATCTTCCTAGCGGTCTCTGTCCTTCAAGTTTCCCAACCAAAACCTGTATGTACTTCTCGATTCCACACTATCCACATGCTCTGTCCACCTCTTGGTCACCTAAATAATATTTGGTGAAAAGCATAAATAATGAATCTCCCCATTATGCAGTTTTCTACAGTCTCCATTTACTTTCTCCCTCTTATACTCAAGTTCAATGAAACATGCATGCCAAAATTCCTACCTGTAGCATTATTATAAAGTGAAGTCTTTAATTATTCCAAATTTAAACTAATTCATAATAATCTACCTTAATGAACTGCAGCCAAGATCACAAAAATTAAGTGTTGTAGACAAAATTATGATGATGAGAATTATAATAACAAAGTTCGACACTGTACACACACAATTTCTTCTACACCTGTTGAACTGCAGATGGTACAGATGGGCACTTCAACATTAAGTGTTCAACAAAGCTGTTAACTGTTTTATAACACAGACATGGTATACATTTTAATCCTGTATACAATGATACAGAGTGCAAGCCTTTAAGCTAAATATGATGTAACTGATATCAATTACATCTTTCAATTTTCCATGTGAAATACAATAAGGAAGAAAAGAGCATACAATAATTGTTAGTCACATACACATACCTTCAGACATTAATGCACTCTACTTCTCTGTCAAACAAGCTACACAAACAAGAGCCTCAAAGTGAATACAACCTTCCACAGAAACTGCTTGTTAGTCATCTCCGTATCTTGCATATGGAAGAAATTGTGACATCAATTTCTAGACATGTTTTAAAATTGAATAAAATGAAACACAATAAATTTCTGGAGACAGCATTTTCTCTGTACAATTATAAGGGATTTATACACAGCCTGCCGATGTTTCATACCATGTACACAAATGTAGGTGTGCCAGGTATGTGACTCTGCTTATGCTTGGCTAGTGATGTGTCAAATGGGAAGCCCTTCCCACAGATATCACAAGTGTGCCTATTCTCACCTGTATGGAGACGCTCATGACGGCGAAAACTCGATCCATCTGCAAATGCCCTGTTACATACTTGGCAACTGAAAGGTTTTTCCCCTGTGTGTGTTCGACGATGAGTCAACAAATGTGATTTGGTGATGAACATTTTGTCACAGTTTTCACACTTGTATGGTCTTTCTCCACTATGAATCCTCTTGTGCGCAACGAAGGTTGAACTTGTTGAAAATGTTTTCTGACACACAGAACAACAATACGGTCTCTCACCAGTATGAATACGAACGTGTTTCTTCAATCCACATGAATCTACAAATGCATTACCACATTCATCACACTTGTATCGTTTGATTATTGTTCCATTGGGGCCATGAGTACGTTCATGCTTGACATATGCTGAACGGTCCGCAAAGCTACGTCTGCACAACCTGCACTGAAAAGGCCGTTCACCCGTATGTACTCTACGATGAGTAACAAGGTGAGAATTTGTTGCAAAAGCCTTGTTACAAACTTCACATTGATATGGCCGCTGTCCACGATGGTACCTCATATGGTTCATTAGTGTAGTGCTTGTAGGATAGTTCTTGAAACATATCTCACAAGTAAATGGCCTATCGATATCAACGTAATGCAATCTACGATTGTCTTTAATGCACAAATTCCCACAATCATTCATACACTTGCAATCAGTTACAATTTCACGACCTAACTGAACATTACCAAACTTCCCATTATTGCCAGTACCACTGACACAATGAGCTGACAAACCTTCAGTCTTTACAGAATCACCTACAATATGAATAGTCTCTGTTGAACAAGTACAAGGTCCATGGCTACATTGATGCTCTTGCTGAGGGTTTATGTCACTGTTACCAGCTGTACTGACAACAACAAAGTTGGTGTGTACCTTCCCATTTTCAACCTTAGCATCTGGAATATGATTACCACAGCCCATAGCAGTGCAGTTCCTTGTGTTCACAATTTTGTGACATGCAACACTAACAGTAAAGTCTGCAGCTAACCCCTGACCTGTGCTTTCATCTCGTGCTTGCGACATTCTCTCCTCATGACACATGTGAGTTATTTTTGACATAACACACTTTGTACAATGGTGTTGGTGGCAAGCTTTTAACTGCATCCGATTTATGGGCATACTGCTATCATTTGAGTGGTCCACCATATTAGCCTTCATATCAGCATGAAGGGGTAACAAGGGAACTGTTTGTGAATATTTTGAGACAGTATTTGTGGCAGCATCACGACGTGTGGAATTACCCTCAACTGGAGGAATGGTTGAAGGTGGGGCATTATGTTTGACTGTAGAATCTATGGTGTGCTTTTCGCTGAGATTCTGATGACTTGCAGAGTCTCTGCTTGTATTATTTTCACGCTCAGAAGTTGAAGATGTTGTTTCTGTGCTGGTTTCATTAGGATGAAGGGAACGAATTGGATCAAATAAGAAAATACCACTTGACCTCTGTTGGTTCAAGACATAGTTGAGGAAAGTATTTGAATCACAGATATCACCATTTGAAAGGCCACCAATCCCAGTGGGATTAGCATCCAGACGACATCCTCCTCCAGATTTCAGAGATCTGCAATAAAAGCACATTAAGTATATGGTACTGAAAACACAACATGTCAACCCTGTGCATAATCACTACACCATTAACATTTTTGAACTTAACTAATGAAGTAACTCCAGACAACAGAAATCTTCGTGAGAAGCTAATACAGTAAAACTGCTATATCTGGCACTAAATGGTAACTAATAACCAGAAAGTGACTAAGAAGCTTCCTACATTTTGATACTTAAACAACCAACAACAGTGATGTGAATATAATGATTAAAAGAGTGAAATATAATATAATTTTTTTTTTAGAATTTACACACACACACACACCATTTATACAACTAGTGAAAGTATGGCAGAGAAATCCAAAACACAAGAGGATATCAAGTGCCAAATTAAGAGCTTAGGACTACCCAAGAGGCTGCTAGGAACACTAAGATACATTTCAGGTATAACATCCTAACATTAAAAAAATTATTAAACTTGGCAAGCCTGACGTCCAAGAGGTGCTGGATAGTGTAACTTTTACTGTAGTCACTCAGCTAGTCAAGAATTTACTGCCTTTCATGCAACCAAACGTTCACTGCTGTGTTCTCAACACTCGAGCTTTTGTCACTACCCAAAGCCAATTGGATCCAGTCCATACCCTGTAACTTCATTTTGATAAAGCGCAGTTTAAAGTTATCTCAAGATCTATGCTGAGGGCTTCCAAAAGTGTCTCTTCTCATCTGTCCTTGCAACCAAATTTTGTATGTATTTGTCATCTGTCCCACGTGTGCTATGTAATGGCATGTTTTAAAGCAATGTTGAACAGAAGTGACAATAAAGGATCTCCCCATTTAGAACATTCTAAATAGCACTACAAAAAGTTTCCCTAGACAGACTTTACCAAATGTTTTGTTTAAACACAGTTTAATTGGTATAAAGAATTTAATAAGTATACTGAATGCAATGAGACTGCTGCACATTACTCATCTTGAACACAACCATAAGGCTTCTTGAAAAATGGATAACGCACAGACCCACTGCATTCCCATTACTTGTCACAGCACTTTAAAAATGCAGGAATATATGATAAGTAAGTTTCCATGCACTCAGAAATAAATACTGATATTCTTCTTCTTTTTCTTCTACTTACTTTCTTAGATTGCACTAGAGTCCGATGCAGACATTTGCCTCCTTAATGGACTTCTCCCAGTCAGCTCCATTACTTGACCTCTCTTTCCAGTTTTTAATATCCCATTCATTAATATCTGTTTGTACATAGTTCCACCAATTCATTCACTGCCCCTGCTCTGTACAATGTGTATATGTTCCAAGTCCCTATCCTCATCTCATTCCCCTTTTCTACAGCCTAGATCAGTTCCACAAAGTCTGACTGTTCTGAGGCCACAATTAGGATTCTTAACAGTTAGCTTTTTTATGGTGACAGGATGTCAGCCTGTCGCCCAATCCCAAACCCGGAGGGCCAGCCCAATCTATTTACAACCCCCACGGCAAAGGGGGTCCAGCTATAATCCAAAGCACCAGGTAGTACCAAATGCAGTTGCCTTTCATGGCCTGCATGGGCTGCAGTAGGACTATTCTTTTCCCCATTCACTACTTGCGGAAATCAACACTGATAATTCCCTATGCTTTTCATAACCATGGGAGGATGGCAAGATACACACATGGTCGACAGTGATGATATTCCTCGAATATTACTAGAGTCAGGTAACAGATACAATAAGAGGAGGGGCAGGAAAAGGAGGAGAGGAGAAGGGGGGGATGCTATGTCATGTGACCAAGTTGTCTAGAGAAAGTGAATACCAGCACCACTTTATCAGTCCATGCAAGCAACAGGATGAAAATCAATTTGCAATCTCGTGGACTTCAACACAGATGAAGAAGGATGACATCAATGAAGATGAATGCAAACCACTTTTCTCATGCCTTAAGGCCATGGACTTATGTGTGACCTAATCATATTTGCATGGCACCTCTGAAACCCCAGATCACATTTTTAAAAACTAGTGAGACCTACAAATGTACACTTCCAGTTTCTTGAGAAAACTGCCACACAAACATATGAAAATATCATATAACACACAATATGAAACCTTGTAAAATGAAATGAACAATCATATGGAATGAACCAGGCTACAAATATTCAGTGTATATGTTGGTTCAGCTAGATGACACTCAAGTAGGCACAGCAACAATTTGCATGACATGTATTATGCACCAAGCATGTAAGCAAAAGCAGCAGAAACAAAAATATTGAGCAAACAATATACACATGTGGTATCCTACCTATCTCCTTGAACAATCGGGCCATCATGTGTCAGGTATGTTGCAGACTGATGGTAATGCTGAGATCCTTGCTGAGCACTCTCACCCCCAGACATCTGTCCTGTGGTATAACAGTGCTGAAGCCAGGGAGGTAATTCTGGTATTCCAGAACACCCAGTTGTCCCTCTGTGGTGAAAACAAGGGGCTACTCGACTTACGGTTGTGGCTGTGTGCTGTGAGTTGTGCATATCTAGCAATGCTACTCTTGTAGATGTTGGCTCACTTAAAACTTCAGAATAACCTGATGAAGATTCTTGCGGTACTGCATCTAATATAGGCGAAACCTGGACAACATAAAACCATGCATTACTACTTACTTGCATACTACTTTAATTAACAACATTACAGCAGTCACTGCATAAGCTGTAAAGCATACACAACAGAGATCAGTGGCACAGACAAGGTGCCCACAAACACTGCAGCATAGGGAGGCTCCCAGAAATACAGGATACTAATATTTGTTGTGGGTTTTTTGGACTGGGTTCTGTTCTTATGATAGAAGACAGTAATCTCCACCCCTGTTATGAGATCTGGGAGTGACTTCACTATGAACTATAAGAGGGCCCCACTTACTGAATTGTGGGGAGGGAAGATGGAAGAACTGATTACCTCCACAGCTGACAAGACTGGTCCTAAACAGTATGCTTACAAACAAGGAGGAGGCAGCATGTCCATGTTCTGCCACTACATGTGAGCACCTACTGATTTTCAATGCTGGTGAACTCTTGTACTGTAACTCTGCATTAAAATGAATAAAATAAAATCTATTGTTCTAATATGAACATGAAACACAGTTTTATATTACAAATAAACTGTCTCTGATTCAATTTTAGGTGTTTTCTCATTCCTACACAGCATTTATGAAAACTGTTTTCAGTCTGTCTGTCTATCAAGCTGTACAGTGTTTTATATGTAGCATTCTGAACATACCTTCACAAAATTTAAGCTGGTAATTTTTATGAGAAATTGTCCAGCCATCTACATTTCAGTCGAACCAGGGTGGGATGGTGTGACATACAAGACCACCTACGTGTTGAACTATGCACACTTCTGCAACTACCTCCAATGCAAATAGACACACCAAAACAAATGATTTGCATAGTCCTATCCAGAATACCACACAAAAAAAAAAACACAAAGGTTTTGACTGTCTTCAGAATAAACAGAAAAGACATTTGCTTTACTCTTACCGCATGGTGTAGCTCTGGAGCTTCACTATTTACTGCTATTAGACACAGCCTGCTTGCAAAATTTAAAGTTACACAATTTTAGACCTGCAAAGTTTTCCAAAAACAATAATAAAAATAGTAAATAATACAATTTTTGAAAAACAAAAGAATTCTTCCTTACAGGAAAGAAAATGCTGCGAACCTGAGAGGGCACAGGAATACTGTTAAGCAAGGGTGCTCACACATTCACACACAATGCCATGTTGCAGCTGGCATTGTAAGGGCACTTGTTTTATTGGGACTGCTACTGTTCTGTTTTAAGCGTTATTTTGACCCACTAATTGTCCATAACCATGACTCAAAAGCAACTTAGCAACTATGTGTAGGACCAGATCACAACTGACAGACAGCAGATTTAGAGCTCAAACTGAAAGTAATACAGACATCTGAGAATACTGCAACCTACTTCAATGGTTTAAATGCAATCTTGAAGGCATCTGAATGCACAAATGATCTTGTTTGATGTTCAACATAACAAAATAA
>Ga0123353_10001319_pt1 | contig 30425 bp, 25 predicted proteins | sample TergutLab28metaG_3_FD_92763 | JGI IMG/M metagenome (GOLD analysis project Ga0123353, IMG submission 92763) | Labiotermes labralis P3 segment gut microbial communities from Petit-Saut dam, French Guiana - Lab288 P3 | ecosystem: Host-associated > Arthropoda: Insects > Digestive system > Gut ...
AGGCACCGCGTGACGCTCCTGGCATCAGGAGTCTGTCACGCGGTGTGTTAAGCGGGCGATGAGACTTGAACTCACGACATTCACGTTGGCAACGTGACGCTCTACCACTGAGCTACGCCCGCGATTTCTCACATTACTGTCCAGTAACGGCAACCACGAAGGGGGCAAGTATACCGCTGATGATGGGGGAGTCAAGCGATTTTTTACAGAATCATCATCCCGGGGTGCACATCACGTTTGTCGATGAAAAGAAGCCTGGTGGTCGCAGGGCATGGAAAACGACGGGGCGGCCTCCCCGGCCCCGCGTTGACGTGGCGGCACACAGCCGCGAAGCGGCGTTGTGTTTAGGGGCTCTAACAAAACCTCTGGAGCTTTGTCCAGCAGCTGAGAATGCAGCCGATGACGAGGAACGTCTGATGGATGTCGTCCCGTTTTTCATACCGTCCCCGCAAGCGGCGGAATAGGAACAGCCAACGGTGTGTGGCTTCCACATACCAGCGGTGAACGCCAAGGCTGCTGCCGTTGTCGGTGTTTTTGCGGGCGATCACCGGTTCAATCCCGCGCCGTCGCAGCGGCTGGCGAATCTTTTTGTCGTAGTCATAGCCCCGATCCGCCAACACCTTGTCGGGTCGTCGTCGCGGGCGGCCTCGCGGACGTTTGATAGCCGGAATCGTGTCGATCAACGGAATGGCCACCATGCAGTCGTGGCGGTTCGCCCCGGTGTGCGCCATGGCCAGCGGCGTGCCTTTGGCGTCCGTGACGACGTGCCGTTTGCTGCCGTTTTTCGCACGATCCGTGGGATTCGGACCGGTGTTCGCCCCCCAAAAACGGCGTGGACCGACGAGGAGTCGATCAGTGCCCGCGACCAGTCGATGGCGTCGGCCAGGCCTAGTTCGTCCAGCACCATCTGCCAGATCCGCTGCCAGACGCCGGCGGTGTGCCAGTCGCGAAGCCGCCGCCAACAGGTCATGCCCGAGCCGCAACCCATCTCCTGCGGCAGGTACTCCCACCCGGGGCTAAAAACGACGTCGCTTCGCGGCGGTGTGCCGACCACGTCAACGCAGGGCCGGGGAGGACAATCTACCGGTTTCTACCTGCAAACGTGACGTGTACCCGTCACGTCGTGTAAGACGAAATGCTCGTTTTTCGTAACATCTTACAGCGCAAACCAGTGAGCCAGATTCATAATCAGGCGATGCAAATTCCTGTGGCAATCCCGTCACGTTGCGATGATGATGTTTCCATTACAGAGGAGCGTTTATGTCGATATTTCCGCGTTTCGAGTTGAACTGGACGGTCAGCCCGCGAGCGGCGGCGGATGGGGTGGATGAGCGGCGTGTGGATGCCACGGTGCCGGGGGCGGTGCAGTTGGACTGGGCCCGCGCCAATGGCTGGGGCGAGCATTGGTATGCCGACAACTGGAAGCAGTACGGTGGGCTGGAGGATAAACACTGGTCGTATAAGGCGACGCTAGGCCAGGCTGTCTTCGACGCGGTGAAACCCGGCGAGCGGTTGTTTTTTGTGTGCAACGGTGTGGATTATCGTTACGAAGTTCGGCTGGGCGAAACGCTGATCACCGCGAATGAGGGAATGTTCACCCGGTTCGAACGGGATCTCACCGAGGAAGACGCCAAGCCCGGCGACGTGGTCGAAGTGCTGATTTTCCCCGCGCCTAAAAGCGTGCCGTTTCCCGAGGACCGCGTGCAGGCGAATCAGTCGTGTAAGCCCGCGGTTTCGTACGGCTGGGATTTCCACCCGCGGCTGATTCCGCTGGGCATCTGGGACGAAACGTATCTGGAGGTTCGGCCGGCGTGTTTTATCCGGGACGTTGAGTGCCAAAACAAACTCGCCGCCGACTTCTCGTATGCCGATCTGCAACTGCGCGTTAATCTGGAACAGGACGGCAAGCAGCGGTTGCGATGGCGCGTTGTTGCGCCCGACAGCGGTGAGGTGTTCGCGAAGCATGTGACGTTTTTGCCCAGCCAACACGATTGCACCAGCGAGAATTGCCTATGCAGCGACCAGGCCCGGCTTGACGACGGCAGCACCGTGGACGTTCATTTCGGCGGGTCGCTACTAGGTCTCGGCGCCCGCGTGGAGCAGCCCGTCCTCTGGTGGCCCAACGGGCAGGGCGAGCCGGCGCTGTATACGTCCATCGTCGAATTGCTCGATGGAGACGGCAACGTCATCCAGACGCACACACAGCGGATCGGTTTCCGCCGCGTGAAACTGGTGATGGCGCCGGGACAGTGGGATCGGCCTGTGGGTACGGAGTTTCCGAAAACGCGAAGCGAGCCGCCCATCACGATGGAAATCAACGGCAGGGCGATTTTCTGCAAAGGCGCCAATTGGGCGCCGATTGACGTATTCCCCGGCACGATCGACCGCGAACGCTATCGCGTGCAGTTGGACCTTGTGCGCGACGCGAATATGAACATGCTCCGCTGCTGGGGTGGTGGAATCGTCAATAAGGACGCGTTTTTCGACCTTTGCGATGAGTATGGCATCATGGTCTGGCAGGAGTTTCCGCTGTCGTGTAACCGCTACGAGGGTACACCGGAGTACCTTCAGGTGCTGGAGGACGAGGCGGACGCGATTCTCTATCGCCTGCGGACTCGCGCGTGCGTGGTGTTGTGGTGCGGCGGGAATGAACTGTTCAACTGTTGGAGTGGCATGACGGATCAGGATGCCGCCATTCGGCTGCTCAACAGCCGCTGCTACTGGCACGCTCCTGCAACACCGTTTCTGCCGACCAGTCCGGTGATGGGGATGGGGCATGGGCATTATGTGTTTCGGCACAAGGACGGACGCGAGTGTTTCGAGATTTTTCAGAAATCCTCGTACACCGCGTACACGGAGTTTGGCGTTGGCGGGCCTTGCTCGGCGGAGGAGTTGCGGCGGTTTATCCCGGCGGCGGAGTTGTTTCCGCCCCGGCCGGGTACGGCGTGGCAGACGCATCACGCGTTCGACGCGTGGGAGTTCAACAGCCATCTGTTGCTGGATGTGCTGACGGATTATTTCGGCGAGCCGGCATCGCTGGAGGAACTGGTCGCCAACGGGCAGTTGATGCAGCAACAGGGGCACAAAGGGATTTTCGAAGAGGGCAGGCGGCAGAAGCCGCGGGCGTCGATGACGCTGAACTGGTGCTTCAACGAGCCCTGGCCTTGCGCGGCCAATCTGAGCGTCGTCAGTTGGTGGGGCCGGCCGAAGGCGGCGTATTACGGCATCAAAGAAAGTTTGCGTCCCGTGCTGGCGTCGGCGCGGATTCCGAAATTCCGCTGGCGTGAGGGCGAATGGCTGACGTTTGAATTATGGCTGCTGAACGATTCGCCAGCCGACGTGCCCTCCGGGCGCGTGGAGGCGTCCGTGTCGTTCATTGACAGCAAGAGCGGTGGGGTGGGCAACGGTGTGGGCGGCGGTTGCGACGGCACCGCCGTCGGTGAACCGCACTTCCTGCTGGGCTGGGATTTCGCCGCGCAGCCAGCGAACGTCAATCTGCCAGGTCCGACGGTGCGTTTTCAACTGCCAGGCCGGGCCGCCGACCGGATGTACATCCACCTCCGCGTCCCAGGCCGGCCGGAATTCGACAGCACCTACGTGCTGCTGTATTCGCCCGACCAGACGAAAAAGGAAACCGGCACGCGGGCGTTGAATCAGTGAGGCTAAGTCAGGTCCGCAGGGCCTGTGTGTGCATTGTCCGGTTTTTGCGTGACCGCTGCCTTCAGGCATACCAGGCCGCAGGCCCTGCCATTTTGCGTTGTCGATCGTTACGACAGCCGAAGCGTTCAGTCGCTCACGCCGTCTTACAACGCAAAATGGCAGGGCCTGCGGCCTGGATTGGGCTTTGCGATGGTTTTCCATCTCTACGTGTGACGTGTGCACCCACGCGGGCGAGACGCCCGCGTCACGTTGCGCTCACGCCACGGTGTCGTCGTTGCCTGTGGTTCGGAGGGTTGGCAGGTTGATGGTGAAGGTCGTGCCTTCGCCGGGGAGGCTGGTGGCGTCGATGGTGCCTCGGTGCTCGGCGACGACTTTCTTCGCGACGGCCAGTCCCAGGCCCGTGCCGCTTTGGCCTTTGCTGGACCAGAACGGTTCCCAGATGTGGAGCATCTGCATGGCGTCGATGCCGCTGCCGTTGTCGTGGACATGGATGGCGATTTGCCGGCTCATCGCGTCGCACGAGGTCGCGACGGTGATGACGCCTTCGTGATCCTTGACGGCTTCGAGGGCGTTGGTGAGCAGGTTCATGAAGACCTGGTGGAGTCCGGCCGAGTCGGCGGGGACGGCGGGAATGTCGTCGAGGTCGCACAGCATAGCCACGCCGCGTTCGTCGGCGCGCGGCGTGAGCATGTCGACGCATTCCTGAAGAATTTCGTTGATGTTCACGTCTTCCAGCAGCGGCAGGCGGTTTTTGGAGTACGCGAGCATGTTCAGGATAAGTTCGTGGATTCGTCCGAGGCTTCGCTGCGCGATTGGCCAGGCGGTTTTTGCTTTGTCCAGCTTGCCTTGATCGAGTCCCATGCCGACGACGTCCATGCCCGCCGACAGGGCCTGGAGAAGGTTCTTGATGTGATGGCTGACGAAGGCGACCGTTTCGCCGACGGCGGCGAGGCGTTCACGCTGCACGCTGGCTTCGTAGAGGCGGACGTTTTCCATCGCCAGGCCGGTTTGATAGCCGATGGCCGTCAGGAGACGCAACTGCTCGGTGGAATACGTCTGCTCGCTCACGCCGCAGTCGAGCTGAATCACGCCAAGGATCCGCTCGCGCCCCTTGATGGGCACGCAAATGGCCGACCGGATGCCGAAATCGTGCACGCTCTTGCCGGCGGCGAAGCGGGAGTCGCTCATCGCGTTGGTGCTCAGCACGCCGACCTGTTTTTGAATGACTTCGTTGACGATGGTTCGGCTGATGGGGGCTTCGTCGGTGGCCTGCTCGTCGCGCAGGCGGGAGGCCTTGAGCGTGAGGTTGCCCACGTCGTCGACGAGGAGGACGTATCCGCGGTCGGCCTTGATGTGGGTGAAGATCAGTTCGAGCGTGCGTTGGAGCAGGGCATCGACGTCGAAGAGGCGTCCGACGTCGGCGATGTGGTCGTAGAGGATCCGCAGGTTGCCGATGGCGGCGGCGCCGGCTTCGGGCGTGGGGATGATGACGCTGTCCTCGTTGGAGGGGACGGTGGCGACGATGGCGGCGTCGATGAGTTTGCCTTCCTCGTCGAGATCGACGTGGGTGGGCGCCTGCCTGCCCACGCCGCCGAAAACCAGCAGCGTCGAGCCGCAACGGATCTGGTCGCCTCGTTTGAGCGGCGAAGCCTTGCCCACCTTCATGCCGTTCAAAAACGTGCCGTTGGCGGACCCCATGTCGTCCAGCATCCATTGCCCGTTGCGACGCGTCAGGCGGGCATGGACGCGCGACACCGTGCCGTCGTGCAGCTCGATGTCGGCATTGACCCGCCCGATGACGGCCTGTCCGTTGGACAGCTCGACCGTCAAGCCCTGGTCAGGCCCTTGAATGATCTGCATGGAAGCCAAAGTCGCCTCGAACGTCAGAGTTCCCACGGAATTGCGAACGGCAGGCTGTAGGCCGGAGGCCGAAGGCTGTAGGCGCGACAAGCCTCGCCGCGCGCCTCGCCCAGATTATCAGCCTTTTGTCCCGTCAGCCCTCAAGGAGTTCTAGTTTACAAATGCAATAAAGAATTTAAGTGATCATATAGAGTAAACGGCCAAAGTCAAGAAACGTTCCTGTAATTTTTCGGGATTCGGGTTTTCGTTTGCTCGACGGTAAAATCGCACCGTGGATTCGAGGGAGTTGTTTCGTTAACTCGTTGATTGTTCCGCCGAGTTAACGAATTAACGAGTCAACGAATTAACGAAATATATCCCTCGATCGAACGGTTCGTCTTTACCCACGCGCCTCAAAACCCCGCCTCCCGTCTTCACGCGCTTTGCTGGTCGTCGCCTAGCGGCGTGCGGGTGGTGATGCGGTTTTTGCCGCGGCCTTTGGCCAGGTACAACGCCTGATCCGCCATGGCGACGAGTTCCCCGGCGGTTTTGGGTCCGTCGGCCTGAAGCGACGCGATGCCGATCGAGACGGTCACTTTCGGGCTTACGTGCAGACCTTGCGGCAGCAGGGAGAATTTTCGGCTGGCGCGGGCCAGTCGGCCTCGGATTCGCTGGCAGACCGCCACCGCGCGTTCCAGGCTCGTGTGTGGCAGCAGCAGGACGAATTCGTCGCCGCCGTATCGGGCGGCCACGTCCGACGAACGCAATCCCGACGCGATCAGGTCTGACGTCGTTTGAAGCAGTTCGTCGCCGCGCTGATGGCCCAGCACGTCGTTGAATTGTTTGAAATTGTCCAGGTCGCACATGCAGCAGGCCAGGTCGAAATTGTACCGCCTCGCCTCGCTGAAGATGCGCTCGAGCAGTTCGTTGAACCGCCGCCGGTTGGCCAGGTTCGTCAGCGGGTCGGTCTGGGTCATGTTCAGGAGCTGGGCGTTTTTCTCCTGCAACTCCTCGAGCATCGCGGTCATCCGTTCCTGAAGCCGCAGATTTTCCTGCCGGACCTCGAACTGGCGGATGTTTTTTTCGATCAGCAGCGGCAGCGAGAAAAGATAGTCGCCCACTTCGACGACGTAATCCTGCGCCCCTCGCCGCAGCGCCTCGGCCGCCACGCGGGAGACGTTTTCGCTGGAGACGACCATCACGGGCACGTTGGCTCGGGCCAGGATGTTGCTGAGCAGTTCCATGCCGTCCATGTCCGGCAGATGGTAGTTTTGCACGACGATGTCGAATTGCGAGAGGTCCCTGGTGAGGGCTTCGCACGCCGATGCCACGCCGGTGACGCAGTCGCCGTCGGCGTCGCGATAGTAACTTTGCAGCGTCTGGCAGAGCAGCGCGCGGCGGTCGAGATCCTCTTCAATGATCAGTACGCGAGGCCGTTTTGACGTATCACTCATCGGCACATCTCCCGCCCATTTATCGGCCAATTCCGGAGGGGACTTGACCGGGCGGCGCATGCCATGTTTGCAGGCGGAAACCGTCGCAAAGCCCAATCCTGGCCGCAGGCCCTGCCATTTTGCGTTGTAAAACGTGATGTGCGACAGAACGCTTCGCCGTGCTGCACGCCGATTGACGCGATTGCCCTGCTCTACGGCCTCTTCATGCCGATGTACTCCTCGTAGTAGGTATCCCATCCGGCGGGTTTGCCGCCGAGAATGTATGGTGGCTGGATGCTGGCGCCCACGTGGCCGTCGAAGTAGAGGTAGTTGAGGTCGTTCGCGCCGTGATGGAAGTACATCTGATCGACCCAACTGCTGCCGAGAGTCATCTCCCGATAGAAGGGCGCATTGGCGGGCGTTGCGCTGGCATCGGGCCAGAGGTGATAGAAGGTTTCCGCCAGCATGACGCTGTTGGCGGCGAGCGGGATTTTCGAGACGCGACCGGGCAGGTACCACGTGTTGGCGCCTCGGGGCGCGGTCCAGATCCAGGTATCCGTGGTGAAGTGGTAGGTGGTGGCTTCGGCTTCGATGGACGCGTTGGCCGCGCTGCCCCAGCCGGCGTGGCGGGGGGTGTTTGTGCTCATGGGAGCGACGGGGCAGAAGAAAATGCCCGCCACCTGTTTGTAGAGTTCGAATTTCGCCCTGGTGGTCGCGAGGTCGGCATATGGCCCCGGCGAGGAACCGTCGAAGTTGTGGACGTACTGCCAGGTCGGGAACGCGTGGCCGGGCGTCATCTGGTCCAGAAGCAGGGTCACAAAAGTCTTGTCGTCGTACCGATGCCCGGTGGTCTCGCTGAGCGGGGTGGGCGCGAACGGGCCCATGAAGGTGTCGTCGTGGTTGGCTGCGTAGAGCTGGATTTGCATGCCCACGCTGCGCTGATTGACTCCGCAGATGGCCTTCCGCGCGAGCAATCGGGCCTTGGCGAGCGAGGGCATGAGGATGGATACCAGCAGGGCGATGATGGCGATGACGACCAACAGTTCGATCAGCGTGAATCCCGGACGTCGGGGCTGACACTCCCGTTGGTTACGCGAACGGCGAGAGCCTGGACAGACAGACAGACAGACAGACAGACAGACAGACAGACAGACAGACAGACAGACAGACAGATTACGCTTGATTACCTGCATTATCGTCCTTTCCTAAAACGAGAAAACCGGCGCGCACAATGCACAACGAAACCGCAACAAAACCTGCGACAGGAACAACAAAGCCATTATGCGATAAGCAAGACAGGCATTTACTACGCTTGATTCAGTATCTCACGCCATCGGAAGCGGATCAACAAAATAATGAAAAAAACGTTGAGCATCTCGCGAGACATTTCCCGTTTTCCCCTTGAAGTCCAACACGCCCGTTTGCCGAAAATTAATAAGGAAACTTCGCGCGCCGCGTGACATCGTTTTTGACAAGTGGCCGCGGCATGGTATTCTGCGGATACGGTTATCGTTTATCGTTTATCGCCGGGAAACAGGACGTACGTGCGTGAAAAAAAGGATACTGTTAATTCGTTTGGCCGGGTTGTTGCTGGTCGGTCTGGCGGGTCCCGCGTGGGGCGAATCGGTGGATTCGGCTGATTCGGCCGGGCCTGCCGCGAGGCCTTTGACGCAGGCGGAGGAGGTCGAGCTGAGCAATTCCGTCAATCAGCTCGTCGACCGCACGCGGGACGCCAGGACCAAGGCCGAGGCCGCCGATCTGCTGCTGACGCGGTCGTATCCGCAAGCGATGGAGGCGGTCAAGGGGTTGTTGCAGGACGGCGGCAACGCGGCGGCGCAGGTGGCCATTGCCGAGGGCATCGCGCGGCACGGCGGGCGGGCCGAGTACGTCGAGCCGCTCATGACGATGCTGATCGACGCCGAGATGGCCGTCCGTTCCGCGGCGGGGCGGGCGCTGGCCACGTATAAGGATCCCGCGGTCATGCGGCAGATGATCGCCCTGGCGCGGGATGGCACGCGGGACAAGTCGGTGCGGCTGCCCGCCATCATTGCGCTCAAACGCGTTTTGGACAAGGACGTCGTCGACGCCCTGGTCAAACTGCTCGACGACCGCGACGCCGCCGTCCGCGACGCGACCATGGAATCCCTGGAAATCCTCACGAATATCCGCAATTTCAACGACGCCGCCCAATGGAAGGCCTGGTGGGAAGCCAATAAAAACCGTGACCGGTACGAATGGCTGGTCGATCTGGCGGAGAGTTCGGTCCGAACCAAGACGACGCTGGAGGTGGACAATCAGAAGCTGCGTGACCGGCTGTATCAGGCGTTGATGGCGTCGTACACGGCGGTGGCGGCGTCGGCTGGGGCTCGCGACGCGTTCATGACGGACCTGCTCAAGGACAACCTGGCCGACGTTCGGGTGATCGGGTTGAAGTTGGTGCAGCGTCGGCTGGACGCGTCGGTGGAGCCGTTGTCGGCGGAGATTCGGTCGCAGGTCCGGTTGTTATTGGCCGACGGCGACGCGTCGGTTCGTGGGCTGGCGGCGGCGACGGTTGGCGGGATCGGCGACGCCGGCGGCGTGCAGGCGTTGATGGATCGCTTGCGGCTTGAGGACGATGCCGCCGTGCAGGCGGCGTTGTTGCTGGCGATGGGGCAGTTGCGTGACGCCAAGGCGTTGCCGGACGTGCTGCCCCGGCTGAACAGCCGGTATGACACGGTGTGCGCCGCGGCGGCGAAGGCGTTGGGGTGGATCGCGGCGAGGCAGCCGCTGGCGGAGGAGCAGCGTCAGGAGGCGGTGCGGGCGCTGGTGGGGCGGTATCAGCAGGCGGCCGTCGCGGGCAGCGATGCCCAGGCCGTCCGCGAGGCCCTGCTCGGCGCGATGGGCGTGTTGCAGGACAAACGGTTCCTGCCGGTTTTCGAAGCCGCCTGTAAGGACGGCAGCGCGAACATCCGTTTGATGGCCGTCACGGCGGTGGTGGGGTTGAAGGATCCCGCGTCGGCGGAGAGCTTGTTGCCGCTGTTGAACGACCCGGATCGTGGCGTGCGTCTGGTGGCCGTGGCGGGCGTGGCGTCGCTCGGAGGCGAAAAATACCTGGAAAACGTGTTGCAGCGCATCGAGCCCGCCGTCGAGCCGGAACCGTCGGTTCGCGAGGCGGCGTGGAGTGCGGCCTCGAGCATTTTTGCCCAGAGCAGCGACGCGCAACTGGTTGGCGTGTGCGATCGGTTGAAGGATCGCGACGACGCCGACGTGCAGTATGCGCAGGTGTTGGCGGTGCTGGTGGGGAGGCTCCGGGAGGCCAGGAGCGCCGAGTTGGCGACGTATCAGCGGGAGTTGGCGGGCGCGTTGATGAAGTCGCGTCGGCCTGCCGAGGCGGCGGCGCAGTTGGCGGAGATTCTCAAGAATTCGCCTCCTACGGGCGCGACGGCGTTGGAGATATGGCACGAGTACGTGGACTGCCTGCTGGCGGCGGATGACCCAGCCGTCTGTCGCGTGCTGGCGGAACAGACGGACGAGGCGAGTTTTTCCCAGGCGGTCGACCGGCTGTTGATGTATCTGGAGCAGGAGACGACGAGCGACCATTATCACGTGGTGATGGCGATGGTTGCCGAGGCCCGCCGCGCGTTGCTTGCCCGGCTGCCCGAGCGGCGTCGGCAGGCGATGCTGGACATGGACGCGGTCTGTGCCGCCCAGCGTGCGCGGGCCGACCGGGCGCTGGTGACGCAGCAGGTGGTCGCGTTCGCGTCGACGGATGAGGCGGTTCGATCGGCCGCGATGTCGCGAGTGACCGCCCTGGGCGACCGCGCGTTGGCGCCGCTGATCGCGGAATTGCGAAAGGAACTCACCGCCGCCAAACCCAACGCCGCCGTGGAAAAGGCCATGCTCGACTGCGTGAAACAAATCGCTCCGCACCTGAACGGCTACACCGCCGCCGCGTCCCCGTCGGACAAAATCGCCCGCCTCGACGAGTGGACCCGACAGGTGACCACGCAACCAGCGAATTAAGAGCCACTAGCCACCAGCCACTAGCCACCAGGGTTTTCGCATGCGCGACGGTAAATGTGAACTTCACGTTCGAGAGAGAGGTCTCAAGGCTTCGCGGACGTGAAGGTCAAGGCTGGAGAATAACGTTTCGTGTCTGCGAAGCTTCGAGACCTCTCTCGCCAATACGAGGTGCGATTTCACCGTCGCGCCGCGAAAGCCCTGGTGGCTGATGGCTGGTGGCTAGTGGCTTTGAGTCCCTCGAACCAACGGTGCGATTTCACCGTCGGGCACACGGAAAACATTATGCAGAACAATCTTTCATCGTCACGAGTCGAGGAGATCGTTGTCGCCGGGCTGGCGGGCATGCCGCTGGCGGGCAAGCGGGTGTTGTTGATCGTGCCCGACGCCACGCGGAGTTGTCCGCTGGGGGCGGTCGCGAGGCTGCTGCACAAACACCTTCGGCCGACCGTCGCGGCGATGGACATGCTGATCGCGTTGGGCACGCATCCGCCGATGAACGAGGCGCAGATCGACGCGCTACTTGACGTGCCGGCCGGCGGGCGCGGGCGGGTGTTTGGCGACATGAAGGTGTTCAATCACGAATGGAACAATCCGGAGAGCCTGGCGAAAATTGGCTCGTTGTCGGCGGGGAAGATCCAGGAGATCACCGGCGGCCTGTTCGCGATGGACGTGGACGTACGGATCAACCGGCTGATTTTCGATTACGACGCGCTGGTGGTGGTCGGGCCCGTGTTCCCGCACGAAGTGGTGGGATTTTCGGGCGGATCGAAGTATTTTTTCCCTGGCATCAGCGGGCCCGAACTGCTGAATTTTTTCCACTGGCTCGGCGCGGTGATCACGAATCCGCGGATCATCGGACACAAACACACGCCCGTCCGCCGCGTGCTGGAGCAGGCCGCCGCGATGATTCCACGCGAGACCTTCGCGTTCTGCATGGTGATAGGGCGTGACGAGGGGCAACGTGATGAGGGCGTCTCGCCCTCGTGTCCCGCGGGCATCTTGCCCTCGGCTGGCTGCGAAGGCGATCGTTCGTACCCCAGCGACCAAGTCAATGAAGCGCACAACGCGGGCGGGACGCCCGCGTCACTGGTACCGCCGCTGGCGGGGTTGTTCGCGGGGGCTGTCGCCGACGCGTGGTCCGCCGCCGCTGACCTCAGCGACCGGCTGCACATCGAATACCTCGACCGCCCGTTCGCGTCCGTGCTCAGCCAGGCGCCGCCCATGTACGACGAACTCTGGGTCGGCGGCAAGTGCATGTACAAGCTCGAACCCGTGGTCGCCGACGGCGGCGAGTTGATCATCTATGGGCCTCACATCCGCGAGATTTCCGTTTCGCATGGGCGGCTGATCGAGCAGATCGGCTATCACACGCGGGATTATTTCGTGACGCAGTGGGATCGCTTCAAGGAGTTCCCGTGGGGCGTGTTGGCGCATTCGACGCATGTTCGCGGCATCGGCACGTGCGAGGGCGGCGTGGAGAAGCCCCGCATCATGGTGACGCTCGCGACGGGCATCGACGAAGCCACCTGCCGCCGCGTCAACCTGGGCTACCGCGACCCCGCCAGCATCGACGTTCGCGATTGGCAAAACCGCGAAGACCGCCTGCACGTCCCCAAGGCCGGCGAAATGCTCTATCGCCTGAAAAACCCGCCGGCATGGCAGCGGGCGTGAGAAATTTTTGGCATGGTACAGTTCGATGTTGATGTGGCTCTGCCTTTCTGCGTTGTAAAACGTGGAAAGCAACTGACCGGCACTCCCGCGCGAGGCGGGGAGGCGACGTTTTTCGTGCGGAGCATTCTACAGCGCAAACCGGCAAGCCATCACGAACCCGCGTTGGATTTTCCCGTCGACTGGCATACCATAGTCTTGAGGACATGTCGCGTGTGAGGGGTTCGTTGAAAACAAGGGGGACGCATGAGTACACGCATGGCTTGGCGGCGCGGGGTTCGTTCACGCGGTGGTGATGTTGGTTTTCGTCGGCGTTTTTCGGCGGGCGTGTTGAACGTCCGTGCCATGATGGAGCCGCTGGAGGCTCGCGTATTGCTGTCGGCGGAGGCGCCGCCGATCATCACGTCGCTGGCGTCGTACGCCGGGAACGAGGGCGTATACATCAGCATTCAGAATCAGGCCGTCAGCCAGGACGGCACCAAGCTCACCTGGACGCTCGACAATCCGCCGCCACACAGCGTCGCCCATGCCAGCGGGCTGTTCCAATGGACGCCTCGCGACGGGCAGGACGGCACGTACGTGTTGACGTGGACCGTCACCGACGCCGCCGGCGGTGCCACCACCGCCAGCACGACGTTCACCATCCGCAACTCGCCGAGTGTGTATTATCGGATTGGGCCACAGAACATCGACTGGCCTCCGCCGGCGGGCGTGATCGTGCCCGTGATGACGGATCTGCCCACGCTGACGGCGACGGCAGGTCGGGAGATGACGTTCGACCTGCGTGTCACGGGCGGCGACGACGGGCAGGGCGGCGCGCTGGAATTCCAGGGCTTCGTGCTGCCGGCGGGGTCGCAGCTCGACGCCGCCACAGGCCGCTTCACCTGGACGCCCACCGTCACGGGCGTCTACACCGATCTGCAATTCCTCGTCCGCGACAGCCTTGGCTACGCCGACTCCACGCGCGTCACCATCACCGTCTCGCCCAACCGCGCTCCCGTGTGGGACGCGGCCGCGCCGGTCCATGCCGCCGTCGGCATGCCCGTGCAGTTCGTCGTGCAGGCCCGAACCGCCGAGGGCGTCCCGTTGACGTATTCCTGCACCGACGCGCCCGCCGGCGCGACGTTCGACGCGGCCACGTGCACGTTCGCATGGACGCCCGCGCAGGCCGGCGAGTTCTCCGCGACGTTCCTCGTCTCCGACGGCATCGACAGCGTGCCCATGACCGTCACGCTGACCGTGAGCGGCGGCGACACGAATCAGCCGCCCGTGTTCGACGCGATCCTCCCGCAGGCCGTCGCCGTGGGCGTGCCGCTGCGTTTCACGATTCACGCCACCGATCCCGACGGCAACGCGCTGACCTACGCCTGCATAAACGTCCCGCTCGGCGCGACGTTCGATCCCGTCAGCCGTACCTTCATGTGGACGCCGTCGCAAGTGGGCGAGTTCGTCGTCACGTTCACCGCGTTCGACGGCCTGGCGACGACGTACCTGGACGTGCCGATCTCCGTGCATCGCCTCTGGGCGGGCGGCGACAGCTTCACGTACATCGACCGCGACGGCGACGGCTACGGCGTGGGCAGCCCGCTGGGCCCCGACGCCAACGACAACGACCCGGACGTCAACACGTTCGAATCCGCGCTGGCCAAATACGGTACGGTGGGGGCGCTGCTCAACCACCTTGGCTACGATCCGCTCCGTATCTTCTACGTCGATCCGGGCTATTACGAAACGCACGTGTACATCGCGTCGGCCTGCGCCCCGTGCGACGGCCAGACGGACGTGAACGATCCGTCGCAGTATTTTCCGTACGTGTCGTGGGATCACGTAGTCGGCCTCGGCGCGGGCACGTTGCGGCCTGGCGACGCGGTGATTTTCCGCGCCGGCACGTACGGTCCGGACAGCCGGGGCAACGCCATCACGCTGCAAGGCCAGATGGGCACGGAAGAAAATCCGATCCTCATTATGGGCATGCCCGGCGAGCGCGTGACGCTGACGCAGGCCGAGCGAGGCATTTATATGTGGTGGGACGGCGTGAACCGGTCGGGCCATCTGGTGATCGACAATTTCGACATCGAGGCGATTTTCGGTTACGCGGCGATCAGCATCGGCCGGGCGTCGGACGTGACGATCCGCAACGTCGCGATCACGTCGGCGGGGCTGTGGGGCGTGTCGGTGCAGTACGACGTGCAGTCCATTCGCATGGAAAACATGGTGATTCGCGGCCAGGGCGAGCACGGTGTGTACATCGCCTGCACGGACGACGACACGGCGGGCAATATTTCGATCACGGGCAGCCTGATTTACGGCAACAACGACAACGGCATTCACGTCAATCAGCAGGTCGATCGCATCGTGATCGACGGCAACATTCTGCACGGCAATAACAAGGCGATGGAGTTCGACTCCGGCCCTCGCAACGTGGTCGTGACGAACAACGTGATGTTCGACAATTATCGGTCGGCGATTGTGCTGTACCACTACGACGCTGTGCTGCGAGGCCGCTCGGACATGACCGGCGGCGACATGTTCAACATGGTGTTCGCCAACAACACGATCCTCGGGGCGGTGGCCGTGACGATCTCCAACGAGAACACGTACTCCACGCTCCAGAACGGCGTGTATGGCGTGACGTTCGCGAACAACGTGATTTCGACGACGCAGTGCGTGCTGGCGTTTGTGGATCAATACGGCGGCAGCCTGGCGTATCGCGACCGCGACGGCATTCGGTTCGTGAACAACGTCGTGGAGTGCGTCGCCGGCGGGGCGATGCGGTTGTGGAACGGCACGGCGATCATGTTACAGTTCATGATGCCGCAGTGGCAGCAGGTTCACGCGGCCACGGTCCGCAACAACGTGGCCGCGGCCCCGCAGTTCCGAAGCCTGGCCTTGCGGGATTTCGAACTGACGCCTGCCAGCCCAGCCCTGGGGCTTGGACTGGCCGTGGACGCGATGGGCGCGTCGCTGTCGGCGGAAAGCCTACAGGATTTGCGAAACGCCCTGGCGCACGACGTGCTCGGCATGGTGCGAGGCCAAACCATCGACGCGGGGGCGTATCAGTACCCGGCGCGCGGGTGAATGAGGGCGGTTTGTTCGAGAGAGACGAGCCAATAGCCAATAGCCAACAGGTATGGAAGAACGAGGGCGAAAAGGCAGTGAAAGCGGGAACGGGCCGGTGTGCGGCGAACACCGGGATCGTGTGATAAACAACAAGCTTCGCCATACCTATTGGCTACTGGCTTGTTTCCCTCCGCCGTTAATGCTACGCTTGCCAGCCATGGCGCGGGTTGCGCCGGTCGGGCAGGGTTTCGCATGGACGCGTATTGGATCATTTTGATATTTCTGTTTGGCGCCTGCGTGGGCAGCTTTCTCAATGTCGTGATTTACCGCGTGCCCCGCGGGCTGAACATCGCGTTTCCCGGCAGCCAGTGTCCTGGCTGCGGGCGGGCCATCCGATGGTTCGACAACGTGCCGCTGCTGAGTTGGCTGGTCCTGCGAGGCCGATGCCGATTCTGCAAAAATCCCATCTCGCCACGATACATTATTATCGAGGCCGTCACGGCGCTGCTGGTGGTGGGGTTGTACGTCGCGTACTTCATGCTGCACGTGCGGACCGATTTGACTGGCGGGCTTGCTTCCGCCTGGCCGGGGCGGAATCCGCTGGTGTTCACCGACGCCTGGTCGATGTTCGTCGCCCACGCGGCGCTGCTGTGCGGGCTGCTGGTGTGCTCGGCTGTGGATATTGAAATGTGGATCGTGCCTCTGGAAGTGACGTGGGTGGTATCGTTGATCGGGTTGGTGGCGGCGACGGCGGATCCGCATCCGTTCATGCGGGCGGTCGCGCCGACGACGGGCGCGGTCGCGCTGGCGGCGGGCGTGGGGCTGATTCTGGCACTGATCCTCATGCGGCGTGGCTATATCCGGCAGAGTTTTCGCGACGCCGTCGACGTGCCCGCGGGGCCGCCCGGCGCGGAGGCCGACGCGGGCAAGTCGGTGGAATCGGCTTCGCGAGGCGACGGCAAAAAAGATCGCAAGGCCCGCAAGGCCGCCCTCAAGGCACGGATGACGAAACCAGACGCCGCCGGCGAACGGGCGGGCAAGCCGCATGCCAAGCCCAAGGCCGTCGCGCTCACCAGCGCCCACGGCGTCAATCCGCGCGTCGAGATGCTTCACGAACTGCTGTTCCTTGCCCCGGCCCTGTTGTTGGCTGTCGGGACGTGGGCGTTGATGCGGCACGTCCCGGCCGCCCGCGACGCATGGGCGAGTCTGTTCGACACGGCGGCGTCTCCGTTGCTGGCGCCGCACTTGGGCGGGGCGGTCGCGTCGATCTTCGGCTACCTTATCGGCGGGCTGTGGATCTGGGGCACGCGAATCGTCGGCACGCTGGCGTTCGGCAAGGAGGCGATGGGCATGGGCGACGTACACCTCCTCGCCTGCGTCGGCGCGGTTGCCGGATGGGTCGTGCCCACGGCCGCCTTCTTCGTCGGGCCGTTCCTGGGGCTATTATGGGCTATCTGGCTGGTCTTCCGACGAAACCAGCGCGAGCTGCCTTACGGCCCGTGGCTGGCCGTCGCGAGTGTGCTGGTCATGCTGTTTTACGATGTCTTTGCCGGCGTGTTTCAACAGTACGGGGAAACGTTGAACCTCCTTTTCACAAGGTGACCTATGAATTTCAGCACGGTTAAAGGGTATATTTTCATCGTTCTCAGCAGCCTGGTTCTGGTGACGGCGGTGCTCATCACCATTTTGCAGGGCGGGCTGCGGGCGAATTTTTCCGTCTTCGGCACGCCCGCCGACGGGGCCATCACCACGGTGGTCACCACGGAGGACGGCAAGAACACGGTGACCCACACGGGCGGAGTCAACACCGGCATGCTGATGCTCTTTTCCGGCGTCGGCGGCATCATCGTGTACCTGTGCATGCACCTGCTGTTCGCGGGGATCGGCTCGGCCAAGCGAGGGCGGGAGGAATTCCGCCGCCGCGCCGGCACCCGCCTGGCGGACCTGGTCAAGGACGCCCGCGGCGGGTGAGGCGAGGTAAACGCGAATCGTTGAAACGGTGACATCGTTACGGGGCTTTATGACGATTCGACCTCGCCAAGACCGAGCGGGATTACACGGAGTAGAGGATTTAAAGGATTGCCTGAACAGAACGATTGTTCCGTACGGTAATCCGCTAATCCTCTAATCCATGTAATCCCGCTCGGTCTTGGCGAGGTCGGAAAGCGGTACATGCTGCCAACCACCTCGGTGTCTTCTGTGCCTCTGTGGTAAGAAATTTTTCGCCATGATCGGCAAGAAATGCGCTGGTTTTGCTTTCATTTGTCGGCGAGGCAGGGTAATCTGCACCGCGTCGGCGTGCCGTTGGGCGTGCAGGCCGACATGGGCACGAATGCACGATTAAGGAGATCCGACGATGAGTCATTCTCGCATGGCGGGTTGGGTGGGTATGGTGTTGGTGTTGGCCGTCGCAGCCGGGTGTGCCAACCAGGACGACAAAAACACGATCAGCGCGTTGTCGAGCCAGAACAAAATGCTGGTGGCCCGCAACGATGATTTGCAGCGTCAGCTCGACAACTCCATGCGGGAGAACAACGACCTGCACAATCAACTCGCCGCGAGCGAAGAGGACCTTCGCAACGCCCGGGCGACGCCGCCTCCGCCTCCGCCCCCGATGCCAGGCTCCGGCCCGACGCAGACCGCCAGCGGCTGGGAACGCGGCGTCGGCGGCGACCGCGTGACGCTCAGCACGGACATCCTGTTCGCGCCGGGTTCGGCGACGCTCTCGGCCGCCGGCGAAAGGGCGCTGGTGAAAATCGCCAACGACCTCAAGAAGGAATACTCCGGCATGCGGGTCCGCGTCTACGGATACACCGACAGCGACCCCATCGTGAAGACAAAAAATCAGTGGAAGGACAACCTCGACCTCTCGCTCAACCGCTCCGCCGCCGTCTCCCGGTTCCTGACGAGCAAGGGCGTCAGCAAGGACCGCATCGAAACGATCGGCATGGGCGACACGCACTTTGTCGCCTCCAACGCCAACAACGCCAACAAAGCGAAAAACCGCCGCGTGGAAATTGTGGTGATGAGGACGCGATAGCACGTTGCGAGGCAATCGGCCTGATTGCCTTTTACCGCGAAGAGGCTGTTAGACTATTAGGCTGTTAGACTGTTCGGCGCGGGCTTATGAGGCATTAGGCCTAATGATACATAAGCCTCTCCCTAACAGTCTAACAGCCTAACAGTCTTTCAAGCGTCCCGTTGCGAACGATCGCGTGAAAACAGCGAAGTGTTGATATGATCGCAGTGATCGATTACGGCATGGGCAACCTTCGGAGCGTTCAGAAGGCCCTCCAGCGTGTGGGGGGGCGGGACGTTCGCGTGGTGACCGCGCCGGCGGAGTTGTCGGCGGCGGACAAGGTGGTCCTGCCCGGCGTGGCTGCCTTCGGCGACGCGATGGCCCGGCTGCGGGGACAGCATCTCGTGGAGACGATCTCCCGCATGGTTCGCCGCGGCGTGCCGTATCTGGGGTTTTGCCTGGGCATGCAACTGCTGTTCGAGGTCGGGCACGAGGGCGGCGAGCATCGGGGCCTGGGGCTGCTCGAAGGCCAGGTGAGGCGGTTCGATTTTTCCCGCGTCGGCGGTCACGTCGACGGCCAGCCGCTTCGCGTACCGCACATGGGCTGGAACCGCATCCTGCACGATGGCCGATGCCCGATGCTCCGAGGAATTCCTGGCGGCACGCACGTTTATTTCGCGCACAGTTACCACCCGGTGACATCGCCCGCCATCGAAGCCACCGCTACCGAGTACGGCTACCGCTTCACGTCGTCGGTCTGGCGGGACAACATCTTCGCCACGCAATTCCACCCGGAAAAAAGCCAATCCGCGGGGTTGAAATTGTTGCAGAATTTTGTGGAGTTGTGATTACCGTTCCACCACAAATCCGCGAAACGCGCCACTGTAGGGGTGGCGGAAGACCCGCTGATCGCGGATGTAACCGTCGAACCTCTCGGTGAGCATTTGGGTGAAGGCTGTGATTTCTTCGTCTTCGCCCTCGGCCAACAATTCCACGCCGCCGTCAGGCAGGTTGCGGACGTACCCGTCCACGGCAAAGCCGCGCGCCAGGTGCGTTGCGGTGTAACGAAACCCAACGCCCTGCACGCTGCCGGTGTAGATCAGGATACGCTGCTCTTTGGCCATGTGACATCGTAGGCGGCGCCTATTTCACGTCGAAGATCAGCATGGTCACGTCGTCGCTGACGTCGAACTGCACGGTCGTCGTGGCGGCGGCGCGTGAGAGCACCGTCGCCTTGCCCTCGGTCTGCGTGGTGGGCACGAGCGTCCGCACGTCGCCGGGGATGGCGGCGGAGATTTCCAGCGTCATCTGCCGTGGCGACAGCCGTTCGAACATGTTCGGCGTCATCACGTACACCGCCACCGCGTAGCGCGTGGGCGTGACCTGGAAGGGCAGAATCACCATCGCGTCGGAGGCCCGCAGCGGCCCCATCATCGGCACGGCGGGGATTAACTCCGCGTCGTCGGCCAACTCGTAGCGGAACGCAAGCGGCTTGATTTTATTGAGTTTTTGCGCCCCGTCGAAGGCCGACGACAGCGCGTGCATCGTCCGCAGAGGCTGGCTTTGCTTCCACGAAAACGCGGCCGGGTTTTTCAGCTCCGGGATCATCGAGAAGGACATTTCGTCGTCGGCGCCCTCGTAGGCCGAGTGCAGCAATATGTAGGCGGAGCCTTGATTGAGCCAAAACGCCAGCGTTCGCGTGAGGGCGCGGCTCTTGATTTCCCAGCCGTCGACGCCGGGCGCCTTGGTGCGAGTTTTCTTGCCGTCGGCGTCGACGGAATCGACCATCGCGCCTTGGAGGTCGGCGGGCACGGCACCGATGGCGGTCAGCGACAGCGGTTTTTTGCTGGCGTTGATGACGGGCAGCAGCGTGTCGTGCCGCGTGTAGTCGGCGAGATAACTTTCGGGCCTGGCGAGGAACATCGCGGGCGCGACGTCGTGGAACCACGTGTAGGCGGGGCGGGCCGGCCAGGCGTCGGTGGGGGACATCGCGGGCGCGGCGGGGTCGTCGCTGCCGAGCCAGCCGTCGTCGGTCCGTCCGACGTATCCGCCGTAAATGGAAATCGCCCGCCCGTCGGCGACCGCGGGCATGTCCTTGTCGCTCATCCGTCCGGCGAGGTGGTGGCAGTGACTCCACCACAGCATCGGCTCGTTGTATCCGGCGGCGCGGAGACGCTCCATCAACGCCTTGCCGAATTCATACACCTGTCCGCCCGGCTGGAGCATCGCTTCCGTCAGGCCGGGGAAGGGCGGCGTGGCGGGGAAGCCCCACCACAAATTCTGCCCGATCTCCAGGTCGTAACTGCTGGCCTCGGTGAAACCCGCCTCGCGCGCCGATTTGGCGATGGCCTCCAGCGCCGCGTAGCATTTTTCGAAGTAGGCGTCGTACTCCGCGTCGCCCGGCACGCCGCGGCCGATCGGCATCAGGCCTTTGTTCCACGACCGGTCCCACCAGTTGTGCATTTCGTCGCCCGTGCCCATCGCGGGAATGTGAACGAACGTGACGGTCGGGCGGATGCCCGCCTGCTTGCAGCCGCGAAGGATATAGTCCATCTCCTTCTGCTCGTGATCGGACGGGGCGGTCCACTCGGCGTTGAGGTACATGCCGTGGCAGGCGGCGTAGCGGATGCGTTTGCACCCGGCGGCGGCCATTTCCTTCAGCACGTGGGTGTTCTGCTCTTCGGTCCACAGTCCGGGCACGGGCACGTGTTTGTAATACACGCCCACGCCGTCCATCGCGTCCAGCGCGCTGACGGTGCGGACGTTGTGCCGCCATGGCACGCCGTAGAGGCAGGCCTTTTGATTGTCCAGCAACCGCACCGACGCGCCCTTACGATACGCCTGCATCGAGGACTCCGATTCCACGCCGCATCCTGTCGCCATGATCACACCCGCTATCACTGTTGAAAAAATTACGGTTCGCACGGTGGTTTCTTTCTGTTGAAAATTGGTTCAGTAACGTGACGCGGGCGTCTCGTCCGCGTGTCTCGCGGGCATCTTACCCGCGTCTGGCTGTGGAACACGCTTAATGTTTGTCATGGACTGGCCACGTGGATCGCACAACGCGGGCGAGACGCCCGCGTCACGTTCTCACTTCGCCGCGCCGAGTTTCTTCGCTGCTTCGGCGGCAAGGGGGCTTTCCTTGAACTCGTCCACGATCCGCTGCAAGGCCGCCTTGGCCTTGTCGGGCTGTTTGAGTTTCTCATAAATCTGACATTCGATCATCAACAACTGCGCGCCGTAGTTGGAGGTCGGCGAGGCGCCCAGCAGCGTTTGGCACTCCAGCAGGGCCTCGGCGTACTGTTCGGTGGCCATGTCGAGCCTGACCTTCAGCAGCGACCAGTAGCCGTCGAGTTTGTCGCCGGGGAACACGTACGCCCACTGGTCGAGATTGTCCCGCGCGTCGGCGAAAAATTTCTGCGAAGCTGCCGCGTTCTTCGGCACGCCCCGCGCCCCGTCGCGAAGCTTGGTGCCCTCGCGAATGTAATCCTCGATGTGCCTTGCGAAATTGCCGCGCAGCAGGTCCGGGTTGACCTGCGCGTGCTCCTGCCAGATGCCCGCTTCGCGATACGCGCGGCGCGCCTTGGGGCCATCGCCACGAAGCCGCCAGATGTCGCCCCGCCCGATGCACGACTCGCGAATGCCCGACACCGTGGTCGAGGCCGAGTACCTCTTCACCACCTCGTCGAACAATTCCATGGCCTGTGCCAGACTCTTCTCGTCGCGCAGGGCCAGCAGGCTCTGCCCGGCCATGGTTTTGAGCGTCGCGAGGGTGGCATTATTTTTCGTCAACTCAGCCGCCTTGATCAGCAGCGCGGCGGATTCGGCGAATTTTTTCTGATCCAGCAGCACCTTGTTGACGAGGGGCATCGCCAGGTCGAGATCGTCGGCGGACGCCTTGCCGGAGGCCACCATCGCCTCGCCCGCCCGGACGATCTCGTCGAGTCGTCCGGCTTCGTTCATCAGCCGGACCACCTCGGCGGAATGGCTCGACGGCAGCTTGACGTAATCGTATTTCGCCACGGTGTTCAGGTGTTTGGCGGGGAGGTCCAGCTTGTCGTCGTCATCGGCGACGCGTTCCCACGCCCGATGCACGAACACGCGGTTGGTCCGCTTCAACTCGTTGGCCGCTCCGCCGCGGGCGGTCACCGTCACCGTGTATTCGCCGGGCTTGAGATACACGTGTTCGACGCTTTCGCCCTTGGCCGTTTGGCCGTCGCCGAAATTCCACGTGCACTCGGGCTTGCTGTTGCCGTGAAAACTCGCCTTGAACGCCATCCGCTGATAATACCGGCCCGCCGTGAACGCCTCGCCCGCGATCGACCAGTTGAAATCAATCGTCAGCGCCTGGCCGTACTGCTCCAGCGAACCGACCCGGCAGCGTCCGATCGGCGAGAACGCCTCCGGGCCGATGATTTTCCAGTCCGTCTTGGCCGCGCCGGGCAGCCGCCACGCCGCCGCCGACGTCGGGTCGTCGTGCAGATTCACGTGATAATACGTCAGCTTGTGAAGCCCCGCCTTCAGCCGAACGCCTTTGCTCTCCTCGTCCTTCTTCGCCACATGGCCGGCCGCGCCTTTGCCGCCGCCGCTTTCCACCACCAGTTTGTCGTCAATCAAAATGAACGACGCGTCGGTGCTGACGGAGGTGAACGCGTAATCGCCGTCCTGTCGGAGGAAAATCCAGCCGGTGAATCGGCGGGCGAGTTTGTTTTCCGGCCCGAACGGGTTGACGCCCAGGAAAATGTTCGGCTGAAAATCCGCGCCCTGCAACGTTTTGACGTTCTTGAAAATATTCTCCACTTCCTCGAGCGAGTGGATGCCGCCGCTGGTGTAATCCCAGGTCTCCAGCAGCACGCCCCGCTGAATCACCAGCGGCGCCGAGGTGGGGGGCTTGAGTTCCTTGTCCTTGTTGAAGCCGAAATAGACCCAGTACCGCGTGACCTTCGGCGCGAGCGAAAACGCCACGCGAACCTGGTCGCCTGGGCCGTACTGGAGGATCCGCATCGGCCTCTCTTTGCCCTCACCCGTGACGACGCGGATGTCGGCGCCGTTCTTGTGCGTCAGCCCGCCGGTGGACATCGTGAACACGCCGATGTCCTCGCCCGGCAGACTCGTGACGGCCGAGTCAGGCACCACCAGCGACCGCCGGTACTGAAAATCCGCCGACCACCACTGCGCCATCGACGGCAACGTCATCACGCCCGCTGCCACCGCCGCCGCCAATCCAAGAGCCCGCCGAAAGATTCTTGTCTTGTTCATAGGTCTGATTGTACCTTATCGTTGTAAAGTGTTAAACGCATTTACAGCGGTTCGGGTTTCGCGGCGTGTGCGTAAACGCGAGCCGCTGGTTCGAGGGAAACAAGTCACAAGCCACTAGGTAAGGGACGACGGTGGCGAAGGCAAAACGAGTTGATTTGTTATGGCGAACATACGGAAAAGGCTTGGCACTGATTGGCCGCAGCGTCAGTGTGATGCTGTTTACGGCGGATTTCGCCATACCTTGTGGCTAGTGGCTTGTGGCTAGTGGCTTTGATTCCCTCGAAGCAACGCACGATTTCACCGACAAACAAACGAAAACGGAACAAAATGACCTTTCTTCCCGTCGCCAACATCCTGCATCACAAGCTCCGCAGCGTGCTCAGCGCGTTTGGGATCGCCGTGGGCATCTGCATGCTGGTGGTGCTGTCGGGGCTGTCGCGAGGCAGCCTCAGCGAGGTCGCCGACCGGTGGGAATCCGTCGACGCCGATCTCATCGCCGTCCCGCGAGGCTACGACGAAGCCGACAACGACAACCTCATCACCCTCAGCGGCCTGGGTGTGCCCGACAGCTACGCCGCCTACCTTCTCCGTGAGCACGGCGATCTGGTGCGGCGGGCCTGTCCGGTGTTTCTGTATAAGCTCAACCTCGGCGGGCAAGGCCACATGTCGTCGGGGATCGATGCCGGTGACTGGGACGTCGTCGCGGGAGGGAAAAAACTGGTGGCCGGGCGACTGCCCGACGCGGACGGCCGATTCGCCCGCTGGTTCGACGAGAATCTCAAGCAGTCCAAACGCACCGGCCCGGACGACGAGGACGAGGAGGACATTCCGCCGGAACGGCAGCTCGTCGACATCGCCGCCAACGGCGGATTCGAAATGGTCATCGACCAGCGGCTTGCCCGCGTGACGAAGCTCCGCGTGGGCGACGACGTGACGATTGGCCAGCACACCTGGCGCGTGGTCGGCATCGCGCCCGAGGGCGTTGTCTCGCGAATCTTCGTCCCGCGACGCACCGCGCAGCACGTGTTTGGTCATTCCACGCTCCGCAGCACGATCCAGTTCATCCAGCTCCAGCCGGGCGTCGATCCGCAGGCCGCCCGGACAGAACTTACCAACGATTACGCCGGCCTGATCCTCGTGACCGACTACCGCCGCAAGCTCGAAAAGCAGTTCGAGGTGATGTTCAAGTACGTCAGCGTGGTGAACGTAATTTCGCTGGCCATCGCGTTTTTGTTCATTATGAACACGCTGTACACGATGGTGCTCCAGCGGACGCGGGAGATTGCGATTCTCCGAAGCTGCGGCGCGAGCGGCGCGTTCATCGTCCGGCAGGTGCTTGCCGAGAGCCTCCTGCTGACGCTGTTGGGCGTGGCGATCGGCCTGGCGATCACCTGGCCGGCGAAATGGGGCATCGAACACGCCGCCCCGCTGCTGACGGTGACAATCGGCTGGCCTTACATCGCCGCCGGCGTCGGCGCGGCGGTCCTTGGCGCCATGATCAGCGCCTTCTACCCCGCGTATCGCGCGACCCGCGTGGATATGGTGGAAGCATTGACGTTGGAGTGATGTGGATATGGCTCTGCCTGCTTGCGTTGTAGAACGTTGTATACGGCGAAATTTTTGTATGGAACGTTCTGCAACGCAAACAGGCGGAGCCATATCGACGATGGATGGAATACGTATGACGGACAACGATATCTTGATCGCCGAAGGCCTGCACAAATCCTATGGGCACGGTGATGCCCGCGTGCATGTGTTGCGCGGGCTTGACCTGCGCGTGCGTGCGGGCGAGTTTGTGGCCGTGATGGGGCCTTCCGGCTGCGGGAAAACCACGCTGCTGCACGTGCTGGGCATGATGACGCCCGCCGACTCGGGCGTGGTTCGTTTCAAGGGCGTCTCGCCGACGGGGGCGAGGCAGCGGAATCAACTTCGGCGACATGAAATCGGCATGGTGTTTCAGCGGTTCAATCTGCTGGCCGTGCTGTCGGCGAGGGACAACGTGGCCATCTCGCTTCGCGTGCGGGGCCGGCGCGACGACGGGCATACAGCCGAGTTGTTCCGCTCGCTGAACGTCGAGCACGTCGCCGGCAGAAAGCCGTCGCAGATGTCCATCGGCGAGCAGCAGCGCGTCGCCGTCATCCGCGCCCTGGCTCACCGCCCGGGCCTGCTGCTGGCCGACGAACCCACCGGAAACCTCGACTCCGCCAACAGCCAGGAACTGCTCACCATCTTCCGCCGCCTGGCCCACGAGGGCCAAACCATCCTCATGATCACCCACTCCCCCGAAGCCGCCACCTTCGCCGACCGGACCGTGCACATGAAGGACGGCGTGATTACGGCATGACGTGGAGGCGTGAGGCGGTTACAATAACCGTCGAGGCCGGTAAAAATTCATGGAGCGAAGTGCCATGCGAAAAGAACAAGCCATCGCGACGATTCAGCAGCACTGGGCGGCGTTGCGGGAGCGTCACCACGTCGACAGCCTGTCGGTGTTCGGCTCGGTAGCGCGGGACGAAGCCGGACCCGAGAGCGATATTGACGTGCTGGTGACGTTTGACCGTCCTGTGGATTTGTTTGACGTGGTGGAATTGCAGGATTACCTTGCGAACGCGTTAGGCTGCAAGGTCGATATTGCCACGCCCGGCGGATTACGGACGGAAATGCGAGAACATATTCTTCAGGAGGCCGTCCGTGTCGCCTAGAGATACTCGACTGCGGTTGGGTGATATTCTTTCCTCTATCGAGGCAATCTTTTCTTACATAGAGGGAATGTCGGAAGCGGAATTTTGCGTGGATCAACTTCGGATTGACGCGGTGATTCGGAATTTTGAGATCATCGGCGAGGCGGCAGGGAATGTTTCGGATGACGTCCAGACGCGGCATCCTGGCGTGCCGTGGCAGACCATGAAAAGCATGCGAAACTTTCTAGCCCATGTATACTTCGGCGTCGAGTTGAGCGTTGTGTGGGGCGCGATTCATAACCGCCTTCCCCCGCTGGTGCCGCAGTTGCGTGCCATTCTGGACGAATTGGAAGGGTGAGAATTTATGCGAAAAGAACAAGCCATAGCGACAATTCAACAGCACTGGGCAACGTTGCGGGAACGTCACCATGTCGACAGCCTGTCCATGTTCGGCTCGGTGGCGCGTGACGAAGCCGGACCCGAGAGCGACATTGACGTGCTGGTGACGTTCAGTCGTGACGTGGGGTATTTCGAATTGTTCAGAGTACAGGACTACCTTGAGACTATCCTTGGATGTAAGGTCGATCTTGGTACGCCGGATGCGTTGCGCCCGGAGGTGCGAGACCATATTCTTCAGGAGGCCGTCCGTGTCGCCTAGGGAGATTCAACTATGGCTGGCGGATATTCTTACCGCAATTGACGAGATCACCCGCTTTACAGAGGGGATGACAAAGGAGGAATTTTGTGAAAATCTCTCTATCATCAGAGCGGTGATGATGGATTTCGTTATGATCGGCGAGGCGGTAGCAAACATTCCGGCTGAGGTACAGAGCAAACATTCCGATGTACCGTGGCGGGATATGAAACGAATGCGTAATAAGGTGGCTCACGCGTACTTTGGCGTTAATCTGAACATTATGTGGACGACGATTCAGCACGATCTGCCTCCGCTGATTCCGCAGTTGCGTGCCATTTTGGACAACCTTGAAGAATAACGCCGCCACCAATCTCGATCTCCCCGAACTGCCGCAGGCCGACCCGGTCGGCGTGTTGCGGTGGTTTGCGTTTTGTGCCGTTTTGCTGGCGGTGTGTATTACCGGGCTGATCGTGCTGGCCAGGCAGATGAACGTGGACGTCGATCGCCTGGCGGACTGGCGCGACGCGATGGCGGCGTGGAAGCAGAATTGGCACAGTTCCCTGGCCGCGTGGAAACAGTTGTGGGGCGGTTTACTCCGCGTGGTTGAGGTCACGCCCGCCGAGTTCAAACTGCTGTTCCTGCTGACGTACCTGACGATCTGCACCACGCTGACGCCGCTGCCGACCGGGCCTGTGGTGGCCGCCATGGCTATGCAGGAAGTCGCCGTCGGCGGCGGGCTGTGGTCTACGACGTTGCTGGTGGCCGTGGTGGGGGCGGCCGGCACGACCGTCGCCAACCTCACCGATTACGCCGTCTTCACGCTGCTGCTCCGTCGGCGACGCATCGCCCGCATCCGCGAAACGAAAACGTTCCAGATCGCCCAACGCTGGTTTGCACGCGGGCCTTTTCTCATCCTCACCCTGTTCAACCTCCTGCTGATCCCCGTCGACGTCATCCGTCTGCTGGCCATTACCTGCCGATACGCCCGGCTGCACTTCGCCGCCGCCAGTTTCATCGGCCGATTCGCCCGCTACGGAGTCATCGCGTTCGTCACCTACTCCCTCCCGCCTGATCTCAGTTGGACTGCCCCCGTCGCCCTGTTGGCCCTGGCCACCGTGCTGGCCATCGGCAAAGGCGTGACGTCCTTACTGCAACGCAAGCAACGAGTCGCGTGAACCATGGAACGATATTTTCGTTCGAGGAAACGCAGCCTGTCGGGTATAGTAGGCTCGTCAGGATATGGAGCGGATCATGCCGATGAAAGTGAAAGAGGCCATCAGGCTCATCGAACGGGCCGGCTGGGTTATGGTGTCTCAACGTGGCAGCCATCGGCAATACACGCACCCGGTTACGCCAGGCCGTGTGACTGTCCCGGGAAAGCCCAACGACGATCTGCACCCGAAAACCGAGCGTAGTATTCTTCAGCAGGCCGGTCTGCGATAGGCCGGCAAAGGAGCGCATGATGGACCCGAGACGATATCTGGTGATTCTGGAACATGCCGAAGGCTCGAACTTCAGCGCCTACGTGCCGGACCTTCCGGGCTGCGTATCCACGGGCAACACGCGCGATGAATGTCTGGCGAACATACGCGAAGCCATTGCCTTTCACATCGACGGCATGCGTGAAGACGGCCTGCCTATCCCCATGCCCTCCTGCGACGCGGATTATGTGGAAGCGGTCGCATAGGGCGATTCACGAATGAGATGGTGTATTTTTTGCTGCGAATGACGCGAATGGTTTTACACCATTCGCGTCATTCGCAGCAAAAGGGATTGTCACTTACTTCAACAATTGTTCGATCCGATCCAGGCCCTTGTCGATTTGCTGCATGCTCGTCGCGAAGGACAGGCGGACGCAGGAGTCGTCGCCGAACGCGACGCCGGGGACCAACGCCACTTTGCCGCCTTCCAACACGGCCTGCGTGAACGTCATGCTGTCGGTCACCTTCACGCCGGCGATGGTCTTGCCGAAGTGCGACTGCACGTTCGGGAAGCAGTAGAACGCGCCGGTCGGCTCGACGCAGCGCAGGCCCGGCATGGCGTTGAGGCGGGCGGCCATGTGCTTGCCGCGTTTCTCAAACTCCTGCCGCATGGCCTCGACGGCCTCGTCGCCGCGCGGGTCGGTGTAGGCCGCCACGCCGCCGGCCACGACGAAACCGGCAGGATCCGTCGTCTCGTGACTCATCAGATTCCGCATGGCCGTGATGATGTTCTTCGGCCCGGCCGCCCAACCCAGCCGCCACCCGGTCATCGCGTACGTTTTGCTCAGGCCGTTGAACGTGACGGTCCGCTCAGCCAGGCGGGCGTCCAGCGCGGCGAACGACACGAACTTCGTCCCGCCGTACACGAGCTTTTCGTAAATTTCGTCGCTGAAGACCAGCAGGTCGGTTTTGAGGACCGCCTCGGCCAGGGCGTGCAGTTCCTCCGGCGTGTAGGTCACGCTGGTAGGGTTGGAGGGGTAGTTCATCATGAGGACTTTGGCGCCCTTGGCGTGGTCGAGAATCTGCTGGGGCGTGATTTTGAAATTCTGCTCGACGCCCGCGTGCAGGTACACGTTTTCGCCGCCGGCGAGTTTGACCATTTCGGGATAGCTGACCCAGTAGGGCGAGGGGATGAGGACTTTGTCGCCGGGGTCGACGACGCACTGCACGGCGTCGTAGATGGCGTGTTTGCCGCCGAAGGTGCAGAGGACCTGCTCGGGCGCGACGGTGATCTGGTTTTCGCGGGCGAGTTTTTCGGCGATCACCTGCTGGAGCTTGGCCCCTTGGCGGGCGGTGTATTTCGTGTCGCCGGCATCGAGGGCGGCCTTGGCGGCGTCCTTGATGAACTGCGGCGTGTCGAAATCGGGTTCGCCGGCGGCGAAGGCGACGACATCTTCCCCGGCGGCTTTGAGTTGAGCGGCCCGACGGGTCACGGCAATGGTGGCACTGGCGCCGACCTGGCTGATGCGAGCGGAAAGCGACATTCGTTTCTCCTAATAGTTGGTATGGGAAAAATAAGATACACACGGCGGGGGAAATGTCAAGGAGTGTTGTAATGAAATCCAGGGCAAACGCATGGTACGTGACGCGGGCATCTTGCCCGCGTGTCTCGCGGGCGCGAGCGCCCGCGTCCGACGACGAAACACCTGATTTTTCCACGGCGCAAACGGTGTGGAACGATCCGCG
>Ga0123353_10001320_pt1 | contig 30394 bp, 29 predicted proteins | sample TergutLab28metaG_3_FD_92763 | JGI IMG/M metagenome (GOLD analysis project Ga0123353, IMG submission 92763) | Labiotermes labralis P3 segment gut microbial communities from Petit-Saut dam, French Guiana - Lab288 P3 | ecosystem: Host-associated > Arthropoda: Insects > Digestive system > Gut ...
CTGGACGCTCGCTATCCGGGAAAGGGTCTCGCCTGCCTCGCCGATAGTCAGGATCGCCGGGCGCTGGGTCGTTGACCCGCCTGTGACACCCTCGCCGAGGTTATACCAGTTCGAGTAATCGTCGGTAGTGTCCAGATATTGCCAGATCAGTTCCTGGACCTGATACGAGTCGGTCCCCCACATATCCTTGCCGTCTTCGATCGTCACCTTGTCGTTGACGATATTCAGCCACACCGGCATCTTTGAAGCGCCATGGACGATGATCCCGTCCCAACCGGCGAACTTCAGGAACGCACCGAACTTCCCGCCAAAGTTGCTGCGGGAGAACTGCGGCCGAGGGGAAGACCACGGGGACAGTGCCATGATCTCGCAGCGGGCGCTGCTGGGGGCCAGTGTGCCCTGCTGGGGGCCGGCAAAGACACAGATGGAGTTCTCAGGCTCAAAGCCTGTCTTGTCATGGGTGTCGGTGATGTAGTCATGGTCGACCTCGTCGAACCAGAGGGCCATTCCCATCCCGAACCCGCCGATCCACTGCTCATACTTCTCAGTGGGAATCGAGCTGATCTCGCGAGTCGTAAGGTTAACTCTGAGAATCTTGCCTACGTGTCCTCCTATCATGCCTTCGACCTCCCCCATCCGCGCCGGTTGGGCCTCAACTCATAGAACTGGAGGTCGTACTCGTCCGGAGCCGGAGGATCAGTGACGAACCTGATCGCTTGTGCAGGACACACGGCAACACAGGCTTGACCCTTTTCAACACCCGGGCCGCTTTTACGATTCCAGAACGGCGCATTCTCGCATAAATCGCATTTCTGCATGACATTTGATTGCAGTTGGGCGGTTCCCGATCCCAAAACAGGAGCGGACGGGTCTTTGCCATCAGGTTGGTACTGGATGCACTTTGGCGTGTACGGGCATGCCGCACGGCACGCGCCACAGTTTATGCACTTCGTCCGATCGATCCGGCGGACGTTCTCCTTGTCCTCATCGACAAAGCACGCGCCGGTCGGGCAAGCTGCGGCACATGGTGCTGCCTCGCACTGACGGCATTGGAACATCCCGATGTCGCCTGGGAACGGTGCCAGGTCGTCCTTGAGGATCTGGATCCTCGAATGCGAAAGATTGACGTTCCCCTCGTGGACCAACGAGCAGGCCGCCATGCAGCTTGTGCAGCCGGCGCACTCGGTATGGTCTACTTGGAGAAAGCCCCCGGAGACCGGGAAGTACGTAGAACTCCCAATGCTGAACCCGCCAAGGGCAAAAACAGCGGCGGCAGTACCGCCCATGCCCTTGACAAATGCCCGTCTTGAGATACCAGAGTCAGTGGCATCGACCGCCGACCCGATACTCTCAGAATCTTCAGGCACAACAAACGTTTTTCCTTCAGGTACTTTGGGCACTCTTGCTCCTCCTCTCTCAAAACACGTTTGCGACTTCTTGGCATCAAGGCTCTTGGCATCAAGGCATAAAAAAGCAGAACCCTGCTGCCTCGCCCCGAAAACAATAACCAGCCTATATCTTACTCTGTACGTTTCCCCAATACAAACTATCGGTTGCACATCACGGAAAATACCGCGAAATGCGCCCGAAAATGCAGACTGTTAATTGCGCATCGCGAAAAATACCTGCGCGATGTGCCCGAGATGTGCCCGAAAATGCAGCCTGCCGATTGAACATCATGGAAAATACCTGTGGGATGCGTCCGGACGTGCCACATGCGTGCATGCTGCGTCCTGCGAGCTGCATGCTGCGAGCTAGCTGAACTGCGAGCTGCGTGTTACCCGCGTTGCCTCTGGTCGTTTTCCAGAAGACGCTCAAGCCTCTTGCGCACCCCGGGGGAGATGCGGTCCTCCACACGCGCCGCCCGCCCTTGCATACCGGCGCGTTCCTTCCAGGCGGCTTCAGCGGCCTCAAGTTCGGCAGCAAACTCCGGAGAGGACCGCCTGATGATGCTCGATCCCATGACCGCCCACTGCGTCTCGGCATCGCTTGTCACGACCTCAACGTCTTGGCCGCGTGACCGCGCAGACCTCGCAACCTTCTCGATAACGCTGTCCGCGCTTTCCCCATAGGCCGAAAAGATCACGGTGATCCCTGCAACCCGCTCTTCGCTGCCGCACGAGTGGGGGTTGCCCGCCCCATCGAAAACGCATACCGCGTCCCATTCGCCCATGGCATAGCTCGCGACATCGTTTATAAGGAGTTCGCGTGCAGTATCGATATCCCGCTCGGCGGCCTCCCGATACCGGGAGGCGATGTGTATGACGTTGTAGCCGTCGATAAGCAGCAGCTTGCTCATTGGTGGCCTGCCGAGTCTGTGCCTGCGGTGCCTGCCGAGTCCGCGTTTGCTGCCCCGCCTGCGCCTGCACTCGCGCCCGCGCCTGCTGCATCTGCCCATGAGCGCCTGAGCCACTCATAGGCAACAGCCGTTGTGGCCTGTGCCACATTCAGGGAACCCACTTGGCCGGCCTGCGGCAGGCGTACAAGGAAGTCGCAGCGCTCACGGGTCAGCCGAGACAGGCCGGAGCCCTCAGAGCCTACAACGAGTGCGATACGTCCTGTAAGTGGTGCCTCCCAGACGTTCTCCTCGGCATGCTCAAACGCACCAGCCACCCAAAACCCGGCATCCTTTAGCTGCTCTAAGGCCCGCGCGAGGTTCACCTCACATACGACGGGGACATGCGCGAGCGCACCGGCGGATGCCTTCCAGGCCGCGGGCGTTACCGCGGCACTTCGCCGGGAGGCGACGAGCACGCATGCTGCCCCCACTACCTCGGCGGTACGGACGATAGCGCCGAGGTTCCCCGGGTCCGTTACGTGGTCAAGCACGATCACAAGGGCCTGCTCGGCGGTTGCAACCGGATGAAGGGCCTCATGGAGGGGCGTGAAGCGGAATGGCGCGGCGGTCGCGATGACCCCCTGGTGCGCGCCGCGTGTGCTCTGGCAGTCAAGCTCACGCCTATGCAGGCGGTCGACCGGCACCCCGGCGGCTGCGGAAAGACGCACGATCTCATCGAGGAGCGGCTCGCGCTTCGCCCCCGCGGCGATGCTCACACTGGTAAGCGGGACACCCGCCCGGAGCGCCTCGGCAACCGCATGCTTCCCCTCGAGTAGCACAGCCGTCAGCCAAAGACCACGCGGGCACCCTGCGGCGTGTCCTCGATGACAAAGCCTAGCTCCGAGAGGCCGTTGCGCACGGCATCGGCAAGCTCCCAGTCGCGTGCGGCGCGGGCGGCGGACCGTGCGGCGAGCAGCTCGTCCACGGCGGCAGCCGGATCGTGGCCGCTGTAACCGGCGATCCTCGCTGCAAGTGCGACGCACTCAGGCGGGTAGTCGAGTGCTGCTTCCTCGGCAATATGGATGCCGAGCACGCCGAGCAGCTCGACCACGGCCTCCTTAGCCTGGCCAAGGGCCTCCCTGTCATCTGCGCAAAAGACGCTCTGGTGATCGGAGAGGAACACATTGGCAGCCCGCGCAAGCTCGAAGACGGCCGCCAGCGCACCGGCGGTGTTGAAATCGTCGTCCATCTCCGCCTCGAACTTCTCGCGTGCGCTGCGAACCTGAGCGACCACGGCCTCACGCTCTGGGGCCGGCGCACCCGCGCCCTCGGCGGGCAGGGACCGCGCCCACCGCAGGTTGCGGGCCAGGTTCTCAAGCCGCTGATAGGCATGGCCGGCCTCGTCAAGCCGCGCATCCGAGAAGTCCAGGGGGCTGCGATAGTGGGCCTGCAGCATGAGCAGCCTGACGACCGGTGCCTCATGCTTCGCCAAGATGTCTTTTAAAAGCAGGAAGTTGCCGAGCGACTTGCTCATCTTCTCGGCATCGATCTGCAGCATCCCGCCATGGAGCCAGTAGCGGGCGAACTGCACGCCGGTCGCCGCCTCGGACTGGGCCAGTTCGTTCTCATGATGCGGAAAGACGAGGTCGGCACCGCCGCCGTGGATATCAAGGGGGAGGCCGAGCTCGTCCTCCGACATCACCGAGCACTCGATGTGCCAACCAGGACGCCCCTCTCCCCAAGGGCTCGGCCAGTGGGGTTCGCCAGGCTTTGCGGCCTTCCACAGGGCAAAGTCCAGCGGATCTTTCTTGCGCTCGTCGAGCGCTACGCGTGCGCCCGAGCGCATCTCATCGATATCGCGCCCGGAGAGCTTTCCGTACGCGGGGAAACTCCTCACCGAGAAATACACGTCCCCATGGGCGACATAGGCGTGCCCCCTGGCAACCAGCCTCTCGATCATACCGATCATCTGGGGGATAGCCTCCGTGGCTCGGGGGCGCACCGTGGGATCCTCCACGCCGAGCTGGTGCATCGCGCTTACGAACGCCTCGGCGTACTCGGCGGCTACCTCGGACGCAGGCCGGCCCTCTTCGTTCGCCCTGTTGATGATCTTGTCGTCGATGTCGGTGATGTTCTGGACGTAAGCGACCTCGAAGCCCTTCCAGGACAGGTACCGCCTGATGACGTCAAACGAAAGGAATGTGCGCGCATTGCCGATATGCACGTGGCCGTAGACGGTCGGACCGCATACATAGATAGAGACCCTGCCGGCCTCTGTCGGGATAAACTCCTCTTTGCTCTTGCTGAGCGTGCTGTAAACACGCATGGCGGCTCCCTTGTGCCTTCCTTCTCCCTTGTCCCTTCCTTTGCCGAAAGCCTTGCGGGACAGGCAAGTCTTGCGGGACAGGCGTTTGCTTAGTCTTCCTGGGCAGGCGCTTTGTCGCGACCGGCCTGCGCGGCAGGTGCTTCCTCTCGGCAAGCTTCCTGTGCAGATGCCTTGTCGCAACAGTCTCCCACCTGTTGATCGAGGCGGTCGATGCGCCTCTCAAGGCCCTGGAACATCTCCACGACCGGATCGGGGAGGTCCCCATGGCGCAGGTCGATCGTGCGGACCCGTTCGCCAGAACGGACCACAATCCGGCCTGGAATCCCGACGACCGTACAGTTAGGGGGCACATCGTTGACCACAACCGCGCCACCGCCGACCTTGGAAGACTCGCCGACGATAATATTGCCAAGAACCGATGCCCCAACGCCGACGACAACCCAGTCATGCAGGGTGGGGTGCCTTTTGCCGGTCTCCTTGCCGGTGCCGCCAAGGGTGACCCCCTGATACAGCGTGACATCGTCGCCTATGATCGTGGTCTCCCCGATGACCACACCCATCCCGTGGTCGATAAAGAACCTCTTGCCGATCATAGCGCCCGGGTGGATCTCGACACCGGTGCGTCCCCGAGCAGCCTGGGAGATGTAGCGCGCTAAGCCGCGCCTCCCTCGGCCCCAAAGCCAGTGGGTGACCCGATGCGCCCAAATCGCATGTAGCCCGGGATAGTTCAGCAGGACGCTCGCAGCTGAAGTCGCTGCGGGATCCCGCTCCCTCACAGCATTGATGTCTTCGCGGATTCTCTCAAACATGGCATCAAGTCTATCAGGAGCCGGGAATCTGTGCCTCTTCCTCCAGCAACGCCACCGCATATGCCGCAACGCCCTCTTCGCGTCCTACAAAACCAAGGCCCTCCGCAGTGGTTGCCTTGACCCCCACCTGCGCAGCCACGACCCCCATTGCCGACGCAAGCGCCGAGCGCATCCCGTCCCGGAAAGGTGCCAGCTTGGGCACCTCGCAGGCGATCACCGTATCCACGTCCACGATGCGGAACCCCCGCTCGGCGACAAGGGCCGCCACTTGGGAAAGCAGCTCAAGCGAGTCCGCCCCCTTCCATGTGGGGTCGGTATCGGGGAAAAGGGCCCCGATGTCCCCCTCTCGAAGCGCACCGAGCAGCGCATCCATGACCGCATGGGCGGCGACATCGGCATCTGAGTGCCCGGCGAGCCCCTGATGGTGCGGAATACTCACTCCGCCGAGGACAAGCGCCCTTCCCTCGGCGAAGGCGTGGACATCATAGCCGATTCCTATCCTCACGCGCCCACTCCCTCGCCTCGGCGGGCAAGCACCGTTGCGACGTACTCCAGGTCCCCTGCAACCGTGACCTTGATATTCTCCCGCGGGCCTTCGATCATGCGCACACTCCCTCTGCCGAGCCGCTCGACGAGGCTTGCGTCGTCGGTCGCGGCCAAGCCTGATGCCTTGGCACGGGAATACGCCGATTCGAGCACCTCTCGGATGAACACCTGCGGCGTCTGCGCGATCCAAACACGGTCGCGTTCTGGCGTGGTGTCCACCCGGCCGTCCTGGACGATCTTTACCGTGTCCACCGAGGGATGGCCGACAACGACCCCGCAGGCACCGGGCGCGTCAAGCTCGTCTAAAGCGGCTGCGACTATCTGCGGCGTGACAAGCGGACGGGCCCCGTCATGGATCGCGACCACCTGCACCGCAGACGACAGCCGACTGAGCCCAGAGGACACGGAGTCCTGTCGGGTCACGCCAGCAGGAGCGAACTCTAGCGGCGTGGCAATCCCTGCGGACATCACCGCATGCGCGTACTCATCCATCCGCTCCTCTAGGCACACAACCACAAGCATGCTAAAGCGCGCCGAGGCATCCAGCGCCCGCAACGACCACCCAAGGACAGGGCACCCCGCGACCTCGGCGAGCTGCTTGCCTCCTGGTCGGCCGAACCTTTCCCCGATCCCACCCGCCACCACAACCGCCGCGGTATGGGTAACATCAGTCACCGCGCCCCCTCAGCCTCGGCGGGGGGGGCCGGCGGTAGCGCCTTCTTCCTCCCCGTCCTCTTTCTCATCTTCGATCCACCGGGCAAAGATCATGCGTCCAGCCGAGGTCTGCAACACCGAGGTGACCTCTACCTGGGATGTCATGCCAACCGACTCCCGCCCGTCAGCGACAACGACCATCGTGCCGTCCTCAAGGTAGCCGACACCCTGGTCTGCCTCCTTGCCTGGCTTGAGGATCTTGAGGAGCAGTGTGTCGCCAGGAATGTACGCAGGCCGAAGCGCTGCCGCCACCTCGTTGATATTGAGCACCGCTATCCCGCGTACGGCTGCAACCTTGGCGAGGTTGTGGTCGACGGTGACGAGCATCGCCTCGGTGTCTGCGGCAAGCCTCATGAGCTTCTCATCGACCGCGGGCAGCTCAGGGTAGTCGACCTCGAGCACATCAAGCGCCTCGTCGGCAGGCAGCGTCGCCAGCAGGTCAAGGCCGCGCCTTCCACGCGCACGCCGGATGTCGTCAGCCGAGTCGGCCAGGGTCTGAAGCTCGGCGAGCACAAAGCGTGGCAGACGGGCCTCATGCCGAAGCAGGCCAAGGCGCCGAAGCTCCATGAACCGACCGTCGATGGCCACGCTCGTGTCAAGGACGACGACCATGGGCGCCTGTGTGGCCGACGAGGATGCCAGTGCGGGGAAGAGCGTCAAAAGCTCACGCCGCCGACCCATGCCGACGGTGGCACCGATGTATGCGCACATCAGGTAAACGACAATGCTGAGCATCACCGCAAGGGAAACGGGCTGGAGCAATCGAAGCGGCTGGGTCAACAAAAGGGCAGCGAGCATGCCTGCAAGCAGGCCGACTGTGCCCAACACCACATCGGCACCGGCCAGCTCGGCGATTTTGGTCTCAGTGCGCTTCCAGAGAGCGGTGAGTTCCCGCCCGACGATCCCACCGATGACAATACCTAGCGCTGCCCCGAGAAGTATGAACAGGATGATGACGTAGTTTGGAGCAAGCCCTACCTCTGTCTGCCAATCGATGACCGTCGAAGCCGCATATCCGCCCAAAAGCCCTGCCACGACCATCACAAACCGTGTGATCCATAAAATCAATGGCTTCGGCTTCAGCGGTGCCTCCCGGCCGCTGAGCCCTCACCTCCTCGCATATTGATGACAAAGCGCAGTACTGACCCGCTATTACGATACTGACCCGCTATTACGATACTGCCCCACTATATCGACGTTGGGACTTTACCACTAAAGGCCGAGGGCCGTGGCGTGCCGAGCGCCGCCAGGTGCCAACGCCGCGTGCGCCGAGAGCCGAGCGCCACCAGTATCAGCGCTACACGGCGGTGTGCGCTTTCAGCCGAGCAAGACCGGCGTGTATGGCCCGTGCACGCCGAACCCCCACACCATCTATGGCATCAAGCTCTTTGGTCGTCGCAGCGGCAACCTCCACCAAAGTCCCAAAGCGGTCGATGATGCGCGCAACAACGCTTCCCGGCAGCATGGGGATCTGAGCAAGCGCACGATAGCCACGCGCACGCAGATGCCGCTCGGCGTGATCGCCTGGCATCAGGCCAAGCTCCCGAGCGATCGACTCCGGTTCGAGCAGACGGTCGGCGGACAGCTCTGAGAGCCGATCACGCACCTGGGTGACCTTGCGGGCCAAAGAGCTTGCAGCATAATCGCGAAGCACGAGCGCATACTGCTCGTCCACGCCGGCAATGAGCTCGTCAGACTGCATCCGCACTAACAGCCCCTCGGTCCCAAGCTGCAGGATATAACGGCTGACCGCCCGCTGCACGCGACGGGCCATCTCGAAACGGACGACGATCTCGGCGACATCTGCAAGCGTGACAAGGTCCTGGAACTCCAGAAGCGTCAGTCGTTCAAGCATCTCATCGAGCCGGTTGCGGTAGTTCTGCAGCGTCTGGATCGCTTGGTTTGCCTTGGCAAGCAGCACCTCGATGGCTTCGAGCGTGACCTTATTGCCGTCGAGATAGAGGTTTATGACGTTGCGGCGCTTGGAGATCGCAATGGTAAGGGCATCGATCTGCCGACTGACCCGCTCGCTGGTCCGGTGACGCATGCCCACCTCCGACGTAGGCAGTCCGGAATCAGGGACCAGGTGGACACCCGCCTTTACGATGCGGTCCCCCTCGGCATCAAGGATGATCGCGCCGTCCATCTTCGCAAGCTCGAAAAGGCGCTGGGGGGTGAACGGCATATCGATGGTGAAGCCACCGTCGCACACCGGTTCGACCACCTTGGCATCGCCCACAACGATGAGCGCGCCATCCTGCGCATCGAGGAGCATGTCGAGCGCTTCGCGCAGACGGGTCCCGGGCGCAACCCTGCGCAGCCCGGCCAGCACCATATCCTGCTTGCCGCCCTGCTTGCGGGCTCTTGGCTCTGTCACCCGATCCACTACCCCTCCTTTGACGTACCGCCGAGCAGCCCCGCTCGTTCCGGCCCCGCTTGACCCGACCCAAGAAGGCCGGCCACCTGGAGGGCATCGACGACCGTCCTGGCCTCAACAAAGGCTGCATCGACCGGCTTTTTGCGCCAACCGGCCCCTATCACCCTCCTGATCCCCAAACCCACCGCCTCGCGGCAGCGCGATTCAGAAAGGCTCACCGGACGCACGTGTCCGGTCAGACCGACTTCCCCGAAAGCCGCCATGTCAAGGCTGACCGCTCGGCCAAGAAGCGCCGAGGCAAGCGCGAGTGCGAGTGGCAGATCGACCGCGGACTCGGCGACCTTCAGCCCTCCGGCAACCGAGACGAGCACATCAGCCGACGCAAAGGAAAGGCCGGCCCGGCTCTCAAGCACCGCGAGCACTTGGAGGAACCGTGCGTTCTCGACACCGGTGGCAAGCCGCCTCGGCATCTGGCTTACGCATGGCGTGACCAGTGCCTGGATCTCAACGAGCAGGGGGCGGGTGCCCTCGACGGCGACCATCACCACCGAGCCGGGAACGCACTCGCTCCTCTCGGCAAGGAGCGCCGCCGAAGGCGAGTCAACAGCGGAAAGGCCGGCTTCCCCCATCTCGAAGATCCCGATCTCGCCGGTGGCGCCAAACCGGTTCTTTGCCGCACGGACCACCCGGAAGGCATGGTTGCGGCTGCCCTCGAAATAAAGCACCGTGTCCACCATGTGCTCAAGCACCCGGGGGCCGGCGATCGCGCCCTCTTTGGTCACATGGCCCACAATCAGCGTGGTGACGCCTAGGTCTTTGGCGATGCGCATCAGCCTGGCGGTGCAGGCACGGACCTGCCCGACACTCCCCGGTACCCCAGACATGTCGGGGTCGCAGGCCGTCTGTATCGAATCGAGCACCAGCACATCAGGCCGCTGCTCGCGGACCGTCGCCTCTACGACAGCGATATCTAACTCTGGCAGCAGCCTCACATTCTCCGAGGCCGCGTTGATGCGGCGCGCACGCACCCCTATCTGCTGAGGCGACTCCTCCCCGCATACATAGAGCACGCCCTGCCCGCTTACACCCAAGCGGTCTGCCACTTGAAGCAGCAAAGTCGATTTCCCGATACCAGGCTCCCCGCCGAGCAGGACGAGTGAGCCTTTGACGAAGCCGCCGCCGAGCACGCGGTCCACCTCGGCAATACCGGAGGCAATGCGTTCGACTTTATTGTCTCCTGCCTCGGCAAGGGAGAACACCGTAGCCGGGTCAGCCGCCGATGCGGAGGACTGGGACGTAAAAGCGGGGGACTCGGACTCCTCCACGAAGGTCCCGAACTCCCCACACTCACTGCAGCGCCCGGCCCACCTGGGCGCACTTGCCCCGCACGTCTGACATCGCCAGATGCTGCGCGGGCGGGCGGGCACTTACTGCGTCGCTGTTCCGCCGGCACCCTGGCTGCCCCGGCTGCTTTGGCTACTTCGACCGCTTTGACCGCTTCGGCTGCCCCGGCCCCGGGCTGGACGGGCGCTTGCCGCCGCAGCCTTGGCCGCCTTCGGAGCAGTCTTTCTCACAGCTGCCACGCCATCACCCGTCTTGCGGAAGGAGAGCCCGCCGTCCTCGTCGGCATACGCCTCGATGGCATCACCTGCCACCCACATACCTGCGAGGATCTGCTCGGACAAACGGTCCTCGACCAGCCGCTGTATGGCGCGGCGGAGCGGTCGCGCACCAAGTGCCGGATCGAAACCCTCTTTTGCAAGCAGCTTCCGCGCCTCGGCGGTCATGGCGATCGAGATGCCATGCCTGAGCAACTGCTCGCGCGTGGCCGCAATCATAAGGTCGACGATCTGCTCGATCTCCTCGCTTGTCAGGTCATGGAATACGATCACCTCGTCCACCCGGCTGAGGAACTCCGGCTTGAAAAGCGACTTGAGCTCTCCGGTGACACGCGACTTCAGCTCATCGTATACAAGGCCGCCCTCCTCCTTTGATGGCGCAAAGCCGAGCAGGCTGCCTTTGACGATATCGCGCGCGCCGAGGTTGCTTGTCATGATGAGGATCGTGTTCTTGAAGTCGATCCTGCGGCCCTGCGCATCCGTCAACCGCCCCTCTTCAAGGATCTGGAGCAAGACGTTGAACACATCCGGATGTGCCTTTTCGATCTCGTCGAAGAGGACCACGCTGTACGGTTTGCGCCTCACGAGCTCTGTCAGCTGCCCGCCTTCATCGAACCCAACATAGCCCGGGGGCGAGCCTATGAGCCTGGAGACCGTGTGCTTCTCCATGTACTCGCTCATGTCAAGCGATATGAGTGAGTCCTCGCTGCCAAACAAGAACTCCGCAAGGGCCTTGGCAAGCTCTGTCTTCCCAACACCCGACGGGCCGAGGAAGATAAAGGAACCGGCCGGTCGGCGCGGGTCTTTCAGCCCGGCGCGGGCGCGACGGATCGCTTTTGAGACCGAGGTCACCGCCTCATCCTGGCCGACAATGCGTCCGTGCAGCACTGCCTCCATACGAAGCAGCTTCGCAGTCTCCTCCTCGGTCAGATCGGTCACCGGGACGCCGGTCCACATGGAGACGACCTCGGCGATCTCGCGTTCGGTTATCTCGACCACCCGCCGGTTGTCGGGCTTCATCCACTCCTCTTCCATCGTGCGTCGCTCGACGAGCACCTTCTTCTCGTCATCGCGCAGGGCCGCCGCCTTCTCGAACTCCTGGGATTCGATGGCGGCCTCCTTCTCTGCACGCACCTGACGCAGGCGATCCTCGATCTCCTTCATCCCGGGAGGGGCCGTCATCATGCGGATGCGCATCTTTGCGCCGGCCTCGTCGATGAGGTCGATCGCCTTGTCCGGGAGGAACCTGTCCGAGATGTAGCGGTCGGCAAGGTTGGCTGCTGCATCGATCGCCATGTCAGTGATGATGACCCGATGGTGCGCCTCATAGCGGTCACGCAGCCCCTCAAGGATCTGGACAGTCTCCTCGACAGAAGGCTCGCCGACCTGGATGGGCTGGAACCTGCGCTCAAGCGCCGGGTCCTTCTCCACGTACTTGCGATACTCGTCAAGCGTCGTCGCGCCAATGGTCTGGAGCTCCCCACGGGCAAGTGCAGGCTTGATGATACTGGCAGCGTCGATCGCACCCTCAGCGGCACCAGCGCCCACAAGCGTGTGCATCTCGTCGATAAAGAGGATGACATCCCCCCGCTCACGGATCTCTTTGACAACTTTCTTGAGACGGTCCTCGAACTCACCGCGATACTTGCTTCCAGCGACAAGGGCTGCCAGGTCAAGCGTGTAAAGCTGCCTGTTTTTAAGCGTCTCAGGCACCTCGTTTGCGGAGATTCGCTGTGCGAGGCCCTCGGCAACGGCGGTCTTGCCAACGCCCGGCTCCCCGATGAGCACCGGGTTGTTCTTGGTCCTACGCGAAAGGATCTGCATCACGCGCTCGATCTCGGTCTTCCTGCCGATCACCGGATCGATTTTCCCCTCCCGTGCCTGCCGGATAAGGTTGCGCCCGAACTCATCAAGCATCGATTGACCGCTGCCGCAGCGCTCTTCGCAGGATTCGCCCTGCTTGCCGCTATGGCCCGAAAGGAGCTGGATCACAGCCGAGCGGACCTTCTCGAGGTCGGCACCGAGATTGGAAAGCACCTGAGCGGCAACACCCTCGCCTTCACGGAGCAAGCCGAGCAGCATGTGCTCGGTACCGATATAGGTGTGGCCGAGCTGAAGCGCCTCACGCAGCGAGAACTCGAGGACTTTTTTTGCACGAGGAGTAAACGGGATGTGCCCGTTGGGGGCAAATGTCCCCTTGCCGATCAACTCCTCGACCTGTGAGTGGACATCCTCCAAAGAGATGTTGAGCGACTCCAATGCCCTGGCAGCGATACCGTCCTGCTCCCGGATGAGCCCGAGGAGCAGATGCTCGGTGCCGATGTAGTTTTGATTGAGCATGCGCGCTTCTTCCTGGGCATAAACGATGACGCGGCGCGCTTTCTCGGTGAACCGTTCAAACATCTGGGATGATCCTTTCAGATCCTTTCAGATCCTCTCGGATCCTTCAGGCTGCCTTTTTAGGCTGCCTTTTTTAGGCTGGATGGCCGTGGATGCAATCGTTGCCATCAGTATAGTACCTTAGATCTAAGTCTAGCACACTCAGATCTAAGAGTACAGTCGCGGACAGAAAGCGACATCGCAGACAGAAGACACCTACGGGAATGCCACTCTACGAGGATGCTTCCTGCCGCATGTGCGGGAAGAGCAACACATCACGGATCGAGGCCGAGTCCGTGAACAACATGACCAGACGGTCGACACCGAGACCCATGCCTCCGGCCGGAGGCATACCGTACTCTTGCGCACGAAGATAGTCCTCGTCGACCCACATGGCCTCTTCGTCACCGGCATCCTTTGCGGCAGCCTGCTCTTCAAACCGACTGCGCTGATCCACCGGATCAACCAGCTCCGAGAAGGCATTCGCAAACTCCCGACCGGTGATCACCAGCTCAAAACGATCAGTCAGGTCAGGATCGTCATCATTGCGTCTGGAAAGCGGCGAGACCTCCGCCGGATAATGCGTCACGAAGGTCGGCTGGACTAAAGCAGGCTCCACAAGTTTCTCGTAAAGCTCATTGAGAAGCTTGCCCGACCCCCATGCAGGCTCGACCGTGACCCCATGCTCTTCACATAGCCGACCCAGATGCTCTCGATCAGTGTGCACGTCCAAAGACCCGCCCGCAGCCTCGCTCACCAACTCCGCCATTGTGGCTTTGCGCCAGGGGCCTGCAAGCGACACCGCCTGCCCCTGATACGTGATCTCAAGGGTGCCGAGCACCTCAGTGGCAACCGTGGTGATGAGCGACTCGACGAGTTCCCGCATCGTCTCCATATTGCCGAATGCCTGGTACGCCTCGATCATCGTGAACTCAGGGTTATGCCGAGGGCTCATCCCCTCATTGCGAAACGAGCGGTTGATCTCGAACACGCGCTCAAAGCCGCCTACAAGCAGGCGCTTGAGATACAGCTCGGGCGCGATGCGCAGGTAGAGCGGCATGCCAAGCGCGTTGTGGTGGGTCACGAACGGGCGTGCGGCTGCACCACCGGGGATCGGCTGCAGCATCGGGGTCTCCACCTCAAGATAGCCGCGCCCGCCCATGAAGCGCCGAACCGCCGAGATGATCTTGAACCGGGTCTCAAACACCTTCCGGACCTCAGGGTTTGCAATGAGGTCCGCATAGCGCTGGCGATAGCGCTTCTCGGTGTCACTCAGCCCATGGTACTTCTCTGGCAAAGGACGAAGTGACTTCGAGAGCAGCGTCACCTCTGATGCCTGCACCGATATCTCGCCTCGGCGCGAGCGCAACACAATGCCCGTTGCGCCGACCCAGTCACCGAGATCCAGCTCTTTGACCGCCAAAAACCCTTTTTCGCCCAGCACGTTGAGGCGGCAGAAGAGCTGTAGCTCCTCGGCCCCGTCCCTGAGCACCAAGAACACGATCTTGCCCTGATCGCGTTTTGCGACAAGGCGACCGGCTACGGTCACCTCATCGGCTGTCTCAGAACCCGCTTCGAGCCCCGCATATGACCTTTTGACCTCCGCCGCGGTAGAAGTCACCGAGAACCCATTGACATAGGGCTCTACCGACTCCGCCCGCAGCGGATCCAGTTTGGCCCGCCTGACCACAAACGGATCATCTTTGTTGAGTGCATCGGCAGATAAATGTAGGTCAGACACAGCGATCAGCGCGCAATCCTTACGATCTCAAACTCGATAGTAGAGCCACGGGGCGTCTCCACGTGTACCACGTCTCCCTTGGCGTGCCCCATGATTGCCTGCCCGACCGGCGACTCGTTAGAGATCCGGTTCTCTGCAGGATCCGCCTCGGCCGAGCCAACAACCTGATACTTCTGTTCCTCGCCTGTTTCAATATCTTTAAGCAGCACACTGCAGCCCAAAGTGACTTTGCTCGGTGCCGATCTTGGCTTGCGGATAATAGTAGCATTGGCCAGTATCAGGTTTATCTCTATTATCCGGCTCTCGACCCACGCCTGCTCGTTCTTGGCATCCTCATACTCTGAGTTCTCAGAGATGTCGCCAAACTCCTTGGCCTCCTTGATCCTCTCGCCAACCTCACGACGCCGAACGGTCTCCAGGCGCCGTAGCTCGTCTTCAAGTTTTGTCTGACCCTCGACGGTAAGTGCGACTTCCTTCTGCATTCGCTATTGCTCCCGTTCACGTCGTCATTGGACTCGGCGAGCGCTGCCGGAAACACGCGGGCTGCCTGACGTTGGCAGCCCGGTGAAATGTCCAGAGATTATAGCGGATGCGGCGCGTGCCGCAAATAATGCTCACAAGACAATTTGCAAAAAGTTGCAAATTGCAGCAAAACAGCCATCCAAGCACACTCGCAACGCAAAGACATAAAGACACACGGCCAGCCAACACACAGCCCAGCCAAAGGTGCACACGCAACGCGCATGTTGCAGAACCTACGTTCAAGAAACAGCGCTTTGCGGCTCCTCGGCTATTTGTGAGACGGGAGCAGAGGCGACAGGGCTCCCGGCAGAGGCCTCTGGCTTTGCAGGAGCAGCCGGAGCCGCTTCCTCTTCGTCCTTGCCGTCAAGACCATCGCGCACATCTTTCATGGCCTTGCCAAACATCCTGCTGAGCTTAGGGATCTGCTTTGGGCCAAACAGCACAAGGGCGATCGCAAGAATGATTAACAGCTCGGCCGGACCAAGTCCAAAAAGTCTCATCGCACACCCTCCAGTTCACTTGATGAAAACCAACGATTAGCACCATCAGCCGTACCATTTTGGTCGCGCCACCAGCTACGCCACCAGCCACGCCATTGGTCGCCAAGTACGCTCATTAGACACTATCAGAGCAGCCCCAGCGCACACAAAGCGTGCTGCGAAAACAACACAGCTGCAAAACGCAGTATGGCTGCAAGACGCAGTATCACGAAATGATATTGTGCGGCTCCTCGACCGTTTGAGAGACAGGAACCGAGGCGGCAGGGCCCTCAACAAGGGCCTCTGGCTTTGCGGGGGCAGCCGGAGCCGCTTCCTCTTCATCCTTTCCGTCAAGGCCATCGCGCATATCTTTCATGGCTTTGCCAAACATCTTGCTGAGTTTAGGGATCTGCTGCGGGCCAAACAGCACAAGGGCGATCGCAAGAATGATTAACAGCTCGGCCGGACCAAGTCCAAAAAGTCTCATCGCGCATCCTCCAATTCGCTCGATGAAAGCCGATGACCGATGCCATCGGCCACTAAATTAAACAGTATCCGGCAGTTCCGGCGCACTACAAAACAACAGCACGACTACAGGGCACCCGGAGCAGCATACCACTATCTCTTTTGCCCTGCACAAAACAACACTTGCCGAAACCCGCCTGTAGCCCGCCATGCCTCCGCTAGAACCCAGCGCCCTCAAGCGCACTCGCGCACACGCACTTTCGCTCTCGGGGAAGAGCAGGGGTCATGCGGTGGATAAGATCCCGGACTTTGCTGTTGTTTTTTGCAAAAACCCGGATAACCTCATCGTTGCTCACCGGCGGGACCCCCTCCATCCCAACATCGTAATCCGTGATGAGGGAGATGTTGCAGTAGCATATCTCAAGCTCTCGTGCGAGGTAGCACTCGGGATACTGGGTCATGTTTATGACCTCCCAGCCTTGGGAGGCAAACCACTTCGACTCCGAGCGGGTGGAGAAGCGCGGGCCTTGAACCACGACCACGGTACCTGCATCGTGAGTGGTTATGCCGAGCGAGCGAGCCGATTCGATGGCAGCCGCCCGCATCTGGGGGCAGTAGGGATCTGCCGATGAGACATGAGTGGTGATCGGGCCATCAAAAAACGTGTCCTTACGACCGCTTGTGCGGTCAACGAACTGGTCGCATATGACGAAATGTCCAGGCTCCACATCTTTTTGGAGCGAGCCGCATGCATTAGGGCCGATAATCTGGGTGACTCCAAGCTCTTTCATCGCCCAAAGGTTGGCCCGGTAGTTGATCATGTGCGGGGGCAGGCCGTGATCCCTGCCATGCCTAGGCAGAAATGCTACCGAGCGCCCGGCGATATCTCCTATCATGACCGGAGACGACGGAGCGCCGAACGGTGTGCTGATACGATGCTCCTGCGGATCTTCTAATAACTCGTAAAAGCCACTGCCACCAAATACACCGATCTCTGCCTGCGGAAGGCTGGGCATAACGATTCCTCCTGAACGTAAAGATTGGCCTTCTGTAAAGCCCCTATCGCAAGTTGTGCCCTGCACGTGCCTTACGCACACCTTGCACGTGCCTTAGCGCACCTTAACGCGAATTCTAAAGCATCTACGGAAAATGCCTACGGAAAAAACGCCGCTCATGCAGACAGGGGCAGCAGGGGCGACACAGGCAACGAGGACGGTGAGGACAGCTGCTTGCCCGACTGGGTTTGTCCGCATTGAAGCGCCGCGGCAAAAAGCGGCCTCTCGAATGCATTAGACGAATCCGTCCATGTCTCTTCAAGAAGCGCAGCACCTTTAAGTGCAGATGCGAACTCGACTGTTTGCGCGTCAAAAACATCAGCCTGCCTGAGCGCCAGTGCCTCGATCGTCATCGGCACGGGGTGCTCGTTGGAACCGTCGTCTTTTCCGTGATGGGAGAGGATAGCGTGCTCAACCCGCATCAGTACCGCAGACTCGATTCCTGCTTGCAGAGCACAGTCCCGAACCTTCAGCACGCCGAGCATCGCATGACCAAGCAGTCTGCCCTGATCGGTGACCTTGACACCTGTGTCGAACGAAAGAGAGTCCACCACCCCCACATCGTGCAGCAGTGCTGATGCGAGCAGCAGGTCTGTATCTATGCCCTCGTAACGAAGGGCAGCGTCACGGCAGATAGATGCAACAGCTACCGTATGCTCTAAAAGCCCAGTAAGGTATGTGCGCCTGCCGCGTTCAGAGGCGGGGCACATGCTGAACCGTTCAAAATACCCCGCGTCAAATACCGAGCGCAACAATCGGCGCAGCCCTATATGCCCAACCTGGCGGGCAAGCATATTGAACTCCTTGACGAGCTCCTCACGCGCCCTTGTCCCAGACCCTATGAGATCAGCCGGATCCCATCTTTCTGCCGCAGTAAGACTGTCCACGGAGAGCTGACGCGCACCGCGGAACCTGGTGACCCTGCCGCACGCACGCACTGCAACTCCTGAGGGAACCGAGACTGCCGTTTCAGAGGGGCGGAAAAGCACCGCGGGGATTGTCCCCGTGCGGTCACCAAGCTCCATCGCAAGATAAGGGTCCCCCGTGCGTGCCACCCGTATCTCCTTGCTGCATAGGCAAAACGTCGCCTCCACTTTCTCCCCATCGTCAACTTCTGCAATCCCTACCTTTTTCATGTCCCCCCCTTGCGTGCAGGTTTATCTCGTGATGACAAGCTCGTGTTGATCATCCCATTGCGGCGGTATGTCTGCGGACAGGCATCGCTTGCCGACTAAGCCTACCTGAAGGGTCTGACAAAGTAGCAGGTGCGCCTCTCGGTTGGCCGCACGCGCCTCTCGGCGGGCATAAGCGCCTTGCGTGCGCACCCTCTCGGCTGGGCACATGCGCCTCTCGGTTAAGGTAGTATGCATAGCGTCCGAGTTACGGGGAGGTACTCGTGTGTGGAGGTACTCGCGTGCGTAAGCGTATGATCCGCTGGGCGGCAGTGACAGCACTGCTGATGCTGGCTTTGACAGCTGCTGGTTGCAGTACGGAGCCCATCGCTTTCACCGACAACCCCAACCAAGACTACACGCGTGACTCCGCCCAGCAGCTCCTCTCTGACACCGCCGAGAAGATGTCTGCCCCCTCGGCGACTGAAAACGCCAAAAAAGCGTTCCGCGATGTGCTCGTCAAGCTGAACCTCGCCGACGCGATCGAAGAGACACCTGGCCTCAAGGTCATCGAGGACGTTAGCAGAGGGCGACGCGATGCCCTCGTCAGGCTTCGCCGCAAGGATGCAAAAGCTACCGAGGCTGCCGACCTCATTACCCGCGTCTTTCCGCAAGACATGGTCGGGGTTCCCTTCTATGTCGAGTCGGCCAAGTTCGATTCCACTCCCTCTATAATGGTCATCGAATGGATCGGCTACTCCGAGGACGGTCGCTCCGAGGTTGACGTTACCAGCGCCCGGTTGTGGGTGCTGGACATGGATGGAAACGTCCTGTTCTCGGCAGTCCAACCGCTGTAGCAGCAGCCGCGCAGCCGTAGCACCACCCGCGCCCGGTGGCAGACAAGGAGAGCGCGGATTCTGCATCAGCACGCACGCTGTCGTAACGCGCCCACGCAAGCTGCCCCCCGCACGCTGCCACTGCGCCATGCCGCAGCAAGCCGCTCAGCTAAGCAGGAGGACAACCCTTTCCAACCAGGCTTTTGCCTGACTCGCAAAGCCGATCTCAAAAAGCGTGAGCACAAGGCCGATGCATGCGGGAACGACAAGACCGGCCCAGGATGAGACCCGGCGGTTAAAAGGCGGCAGAAGAGCCACGATCACCATGTTCACGGCCACATACGTCGCTAGGATGGCGAATGCTATCACCAGGGGGAACGCGATGCCCAGAAGCGGCCCTGCTCGGCTTATCAGCACGTGTGACACCGGGATCCCAAGCAGCCAGAGCGCAAGCCGCCAAAGGGGGGAAAGCGCTCTTTGTTCCGTCGATTCCGTCCAAAACTCGCCATTGAGCATCGGAAAGACTACTGCGGCGGCCGAGAACCCGACCCCAAGACCGGTGATCAGCCGTAACTCATTGGTGGTCTCGCGTAAGCCAGCATAGGAGGTCACTCCGTCCCAGCCCATGAATCCCACAAGGCACAAAAAAAGCACCCACGCGCCTGGCGCAGGGAACCCCGAAGCCCTCTCCCGCCTATGAATCGCCGTCAAAAGGGCTAAAGCAATGACAAAGCCGAGGTATATGCCGGTATCACGCACACAGACAGGTGCCTGCAAGCCCCCACCAAAAAATGATCTCTCGGGAAGCTGATGGCAAAGACCATACCCAAGCCAGCCGAGCAACCGTTCAAGCAGCTGTGCAATCACCCTGTTTCCTCACGCTACGAACAACGACGGGCCGCCATCGCGACCCGTCGCACTCTGCCGAATGGTCGGGATGGCGGGATTTGAACCCACGACCTCTCGGTCCCGAACCGAGCGCTCTACCAAGCTGAGCCACATCCCGACGAAGCGCTATGCTAGCACCTCCCTGAAGCCACGCCAAGCCCTGACATACAAAAGCAGCAGCAGCCCGGCGGCTCAGTACCACCGGACTGCTGTCTTAAAAGCTATTCGGCTTTAGGACAAACCTGCAAAACTCTTGGAGTCTTGCCTTGCGCCGCAAATGCGCCCTTCGCCTAGCGGAAGTACTCCGCCTTCACCGGCAGGATCTTGTGGCAGTTCTCGCAAAACGTCTTGCGGTGGCACGTGGCGCAGTAAAAGACCGTATCCACCGAAGGCAACTGGGTGCCAAAGGATGCGTGGGGATCCGACTCGTGCCCCCGCTGCTCCTCAATGAGCTTTGAGACCTGGTCGAACGGGACTGGCTCGCCACCGCCGCCGCCAGAGGCATACGCATTCTGCACGCCAAGCGGATTGGCCTTCGCCTCTTTGCCATGTCCGCTGGCCAAAGCGGCATCAACGCCTTTCTCGGCCTCTTTGGCGATCTTGCCATGCCCGTTTGGATGGAAACCGCTCTCGCGGTGATCATCCGGCTTGAACTCAAAGCCAGCGGTGTGGCATGTCGCGCAACGCCCAGTTGCCGCCGCCGCACTCTCAAGGCCATGGCAGCGGAAACAACCCTTCATCTTGGTGAAGTCCTCATGCGGGCGGTTGGGCTCGCCCGACTGCGGATCCTTCAGCGTAAGCTCGAAGTTCTCGATATGGGCAATCCGGTTATGGCACGTGGGGCACGACATGTTAAATCCCAGGTGGGCATCGTGATCCATCCTGATACCCGCCGATGGGGTGACCTTCCGCGTGCTTATGGTGTGGCACTGCGTGCACTGCAGGGAACCCATAGAAAGCGCCACATGGCTTTGCCCGTTGAGCGGAAGCTCATACTTGTTGGTAACCGTAAGATACAGCTCGCCTAGGGCCTCTGCCTTATGAAGCACAAAGACTATAGGATTCGCGTCCGCAGGCATGTGACAGGCTATGCAGCTGACATTTGCATGGGACGATGCCTCGTACGCAAGGATGGAATCGTCCTGCACCTTGTGACACGCCTCGATGCAGAACCACCGCGTCGATGTGGCCCCCAACGCCACGATCACAAACGCGGCCAGTGAAAGGATGATGACTCCCGTCCAGATGATATACCGAGGACGCCGAACCGGATCTTTGAACCCGGCTAGGGAGATCTTTGCCATTATGCTACCTCTCCTCGCTCTTTTTCCATGCGCTCACTGCCTGACAGCCCGAAAGCTGTCACAAGCAAACGATATAAGATTAAACGCCCACTCACAACATCTTACACCTGTAAAAAATTAGATTCTACCTTCGAATGTGGCTTCGATGCCGTTTTTACGCAAGAAAACGGCTGTGACGTGCCCTATCCGCCAGCTTTACCGCCTCATACCACAAGACCGATGCCGCCGCCACGCCCAGGGCCACAAGCAGCTGCCCTGCCGGGATCGGCGCGAGCCCCAGGAACATGTTGAGCGGTGTATAAAGGATGACGGCCAGCCCGGAGAGGGTGAGGAGGCACACCCCCCACATCACCTTGTCTTTCGCCAGACGCCCGATCGACATGATCACAGAATCCCTATCGGAACTGTTGACCTGTACTAAAAACAGGTTGCCGAGCATGAGTACCGCAAGCCCCATGGAGCGGGCCACCGCGGCGTTGTCATACCCCTGAGGTACACTGCCCTGGCCGTGGAACAGCGCAAACACATATGCGCCAAAAGAGGCCGCGAAGATCACCAGGCCCTGGACAACGCTTTTGAGCAGCGTTTTTGCATCCAACAGTTTTTCTTTTGGATTCCGAGGCTTGCGCTCCATAATGTCTGTCTCGGCTGGCTGCCGCTCCAGCACAATCGAACAGGTCGGATCGATGACCAGCTCAAGCAAGACGACGTGCAGGGGCAGGAACATGAGGTTTGCGGGACTTATGCCGAGCATTGGCGCAAGCAAAGACGATAGTGCGATGGGGATGTGTATCGTAAACACATACCCCACAGCTTTGCGGATGTTGTCGTAGATCCTGCGACCGTCCTTCACCGTGTCCACAATGGTGGAGAAGTTGTCGTCCATGAGTATCAAATCGGCGGCCTCGCGGGACACTTCGCTGCCGCGTTTGCCCATGGCAATGCCGATGTCGGCATATTTCAACGCAGGTGCGTCGTTTACGCCGTCCCCGGTCATGGCGACGACCTCGCCGTTGTCTTTGAACGCCTGCACGATACGCATTTTGTGCTCGGGCACAACGCGGGAGAAGATGCTGGCGGTTTTGACGTTCTCGCGCAGCTCGGCATCGTCCATGCTCTCAAGCATATCGCCCGTGATTATGCGGCCGTGATCCTTCATGCCGATCTTTTTTGCGATGCACGCTGCTGTTATGCCGCTATCGCCGGTTATCATCACTACACGGATGCCCGCCTTGTTGCAGACGGCGATGTCGTCTTTGATCGTCTCCCGCGGAGGGTCGGCCAGGCCTATGAGCCCGCAAAAGGCCAGTCGGCAGTCCACCAGGCTTTCTGGGATCGCCGAGCCGACCGCCTCCGTCGCCGCCGAGCCGCCTGCCGCCGCCGACACCGCGCCGCCTGTCCCCCGTACCGCCGAGCCACCCGCTCCCGGTGCCGCCGAGCCGCCTGTCAGATTTGACGTTGCCACAGCGATCACACGCAATCCTTCTTTTGCGAGCGCAGTGATCCTTTGCAGCACGACTTCCCGCTCTTTGCGCGACAGATCGCAAATGACCAGCACGCGCTCGGGCGAGCCCTTCGCCGCAAGGACAAGCCCGCCGTCCCGCCGCCAGACGTGACCCATCATCTTCAGCTCGTTTGTAAACGCGTACTCCTTGACAAGCTCACTGCCACCTGCCCCAAACAGGTACTCTTGCGAGATGCCAAGCTTCTCACAGTAGGCGAGCATCGCTTTTTCCATCGGGTCATAGGCATCCATCTCGCAGCCGAGCCCCATCGTCTCGCAAAGTCGGCGCTCGTCGCCGTCGATGGCCCACGTCTCCTGGACAGTCATCTGGTTCATGGTGATCGTCCCGGTCTTGTCCACGCACAGCACGGATACCGCACCCAGCGTCTCAACAGACGGCAGCCTACGGACAAGCGACTGTTTCTTGGCAAGCCGCCACGCGCCCATCGAGAGGAAGACGGTCAGTATGACCGGGAACTCCTCGGGGATCATGGCCATGGCAAGCGCTATGCCGGCGAGTATGCTCTCGGTGAGCCTGTCTTTAAAAAGATGGTCGGGGATGTTGAGCCACGTCACAACGGCCACCAGCGCAAACAGGACAGCGGCGATGCCGGCACACAGCTTGACAAGACTGCCGGCCTGCACTTGAAGCGGGGTGCTCTCTTCGGGTGCCTCGGCTACATTGACCCCGATCCTTCCATACTCGGTAGCCGAGCCGATCTTATCGACACATATCGCCCCGGAGCCTTGCGTGACGAGCGTCCCAGCGTAGCAGTAATCCCTGCGCCAGTAGCCGGAAGGCCGCCCGATGCTTTCTGCGGGGATCTTCCATACACCCTCAGCCTCCCCCGTGAGCGTGGACTCGTCGACGCATAGGTCGCTGCACCTGACCACAAAGCCATCGGCTGGGATCTTCACGCCCTCATGGACCATCATGACGTCGCCGGGAACGATATCCGCACTGGCGATCTGCGTCTCCTCCCCATCACGCAGGACGTTTATGTGCGGCGCAGACAGGTCTTTCAAGGCACTTAAGGTCTTATCGGTCTTCCACTCCTGGATAACGTCAATGCTGATGATGCCGATGACGAAAACAAGCATGACCAGCGCATCGTGTGGCTCGCCGAGGATAAAGTAAATCCCCGCGGCGGCAATCAGCAGCAGGAACATAGGCTCGCATATGATATGGAGCACTTTTTTCGCAAAGCTTTCCTTTTTTTGGTGGGAAAGCTCGTTTTTCCCGTGCTTGAGTTGCAGCGATCTCGCTTCGTCGGTGGTTAAGCCTAGGCCGCGAAGTCCGCTTTTTTCGCCTGCCCCTCTTCCGTCTCTTTCGCTTGCCACAGTGGTCGTCTCCCCGATCCGTCTGTCTGTTGCTGCGCCACAGGCACAGCCTGCGGTTTTCTCATGCATAACTCATGCATAACAAAAGCGCATCCGCGGAACATATACATGTCCCACAGATGCGCATGCCGTTCATCTGCTGCCGCGATATTCACAGCCCGGCTTCATGAACCCAGCGGATTCATCGCCTGCTCAGGTTGTATTGTAGCTCATGCAGTGCGCGCTCGGCCATCGCGGCGTTCAGTGCATTCTTGTAATTGAATCCCAACATACGACATAATCCCAGGCAGGCCATCAAGCGGCCATCGACAACGGCTCTTGGGCGGGGGACATGTGCGGGGGACATGTCGACCACCCTTGTCCTGTCCCTATACTGCTTGAGGCCGCAGAGATCACGCTTCAGCAGGTGGAACCTGGCAGCGCGGTTCCTGTCGGTATAGCGGTATGAGAGCTCGTCCATGTAGCTTTGCAGGTACTGCTTGGTCACGCCGTGGTAGGTGCCGATCACCATGGCCTTGAAGTCCGGGGCGAGGTGGTGGACGGCCGGCGTCGCAAGCCTGTCCCCGGCATTGATGGACGGGACGGGCCCGTGTCCTTTGTGGCGGGAGGGCCCGGCGGCGACGGAGGCGGGCCCGTCGCTCGTGATGTGCGCAGACAGGCCCAGGTGGTCGTAGGCGAAGCGCCGGTACTGGCCGCCTGAGACGGAACCGGCAAGCCGCAGCGCAGCGCAGCCCGACCTGCTGCCCGTCCCGACCGCCACGATGAGCGGGGCCTTCCCAGTCCCCCTCCCCCTCGTCGTCCCCTTCGGGCCGATGTAGGCATCGTCGATCCCCACGTCACCGGAAAGCACGCGGCAGGCGGCATCGGCCGCCATTGCGGCCCGGATGCGCTGCAGCAGGTAATGGGCGGTGCTGCAGGAGACGGGGAGCCCTGCCCCTATGCGCACTGCCGGCACCCCGCGCTTGTCGGCCATGAGGAGGAAGGCGGCCAAGAGCCACTTGCGCAGGAGGACCTTCGTCTTCTCCATCATGGCGCCCGCAGGTATCGACTCCGGGCGGCTGCAGGCGCTGCACTGGGTCTGCCGTCTTCCCTTAAACCCTGCCGTAGCGTGCGTTGCCACACCTCGGGCAGCGGTACCCGTCCGGGTGTTTGAGTAAGACCAGGTACTGCTCGCACGCCTCCTCATCGGGGAATGCGTCGAAGAGCTCCGTGACCGTGCGTACCTTGGTCCTTGTGTTTGGCATAGCCGCCCCTTCTCGCGTTGGCCCTGCGGCCATGGTACGGCATGCCTCTGACATCGGATTATGTCGTATGTTGGGATTCAATTTCTTGTATGAGGTAATCCGCGTGAGAAAACAGACCGCCAGCTATTGATAACCAGCGACACCTTTCCCGAAGCAAGCGTGATGGCATTCTTGGCTTCCATGCCTGCAAGATTAGCCTAAACCCACAGGTCAAAGATGTAGCTTGTGTGTAATGAACATGTGTTTTATACCAACAGCCAACTAACAGACCCTACGCGAAAAAACGTACGGACACCTGATCCCGCCTAAGCCCCCGCTCAACACTGGCGACGGAGCGGAAATAAGCGTGCCGAGCGCACCTGCGCTCAGAATCACGGCTCGCTAAATCCAATATGCTCATCGTTGACATGCCACTTGACCTTGCAGAATTTGCTATAAGGCCAGACGCGATTAAAAGGCCAAAAACCATCCCTGACCGAGACGCAAGTAACATAGAACTCTTCTTTGCACAGGTCAGGCTTTCCCTCTTGCGTGTAGCTGACAGTGACCGCCAACCCGATGGAGTCATCAAACTCACTGACCTCATAGCCATCGTCATCGCTCACGCCATAAGCAACAGATAGCAGGTGCGGAGGAACTACTGAGACTGCTGTGCTTTTAATCTCAAGGATCGCGTCCAGCTCCCGCCAAGCACGCTCGGCAGCCATTGCATCAGGAGTCACAAGCTGCCAGCTTGCCATCCGGACGGCATCTATGTCGTTGCGGACAAAGCCAGTGGCGTAAAGTCGTGCGGCATCTTCGGAGGATGGCAGACCATCCGGCAGCCTGTCATCCCACCAATCAAAGGCAGACGAACCCACCGCCAAGTACTGCTCGCCCACATAAAGCGTTTTGTCGCCGACCCAAACCAGAGGCGAATCACCGTATAAGCGGGGGCCACACCATAAATCGCGTTCCGGCTCACTCCCGTCTGCAGGGACGACCGCCACATAATCGCAATGTGAATACCCAAGTGAACCGTAGTCGTAACGGTACCATATGGCCACCATGCTCCCGTCCGGAGAAGGGACGGTGTCAATCACCGATGCGACCGACGAGTCGCTGCCACTGGCGCACCCGACGAGCAGAATGAGCATGACCATCAAAGCGCTTGCTATAACAGCGTGAGCCACAGCCCGTTTTAGCTGTAACTGAATCCCAACATACGACATAATTGCCCGTAGCATCGTTTCCCTGCCAGCAGTCTCTCGAACCCCTTGGGTCTGATTATGCTGTATCGCTGAGATCAAGTTTTATTACTCGGTAATAAATTCTGCTTTGATGACTTCAAATCTTTGCACCTTGGGATTGAATCTCAGAACACTTTTGGCATCCCCAATGTAGTCTGCGTGACTATATAGAGAAGCATATTGCGAACAGACTATTTCAAAAACACCATCGCTATTCACATCTTCGGGAGTAAATTCCATGAAACTGTCGCACCGAATCATTCCGTCACCTATGGCTTTGCCAGTCTCATCAAAATAGACACCGATGTACTGCTCTTTTGAGCTAAGATCAAGCGTTTTTGAATATCCCGTAAATCTGTTTTGCACTTCCAATTTGAAACCATCTTGTAAAATGCTGGAGAATCCAGTGTCATATCCAGCGTCATCTAAATTGGCTGTTAGCGAATTAAAGATCTCTTGAATCTCATCATCAGCCACCTTGAAGATGCGCGACAAATGTTGCCCTGCCCCGCCAGTCATTCCGACAGTCTGCTGAACAATAATCTCATCAATTCCATCGCCATTAACATCACGCGCATACAGTGTGTCCCCGTAACTACCGCTGTCATTATCACTCGAAAGGTCTTTGAACAGTATTTTAGAATCTGTTTCAACCGCTAAGAATGAATCGTGGTACGTGCTGTTTTCCCCATCCTCTGCATAGTCACAAAGAAGATGCACGAAGCGCGGTGACGTTGAATTGACCGTGGAAAAGCGCCCCTCTGCCGTTTCGCCAATAGCAATATCCTTAAGTCCTACTTTTGGCAAATCGGCTTGAAACCAATTATTCCTGTAAGGCAATTCTGTGGCGGTAAGATCCTGGTGCCATTCGATACTTGCAGTTGATGGATTGTTATTCGCCGGTGTATCGCAACCAACGGGAACAACCAATATGCTCAATATGATCAGAAAAACAAATATCTTTCTCATTCCAATATCCCGCAATCAAAGTCCCATCGCTTCTCAGAGACTGTCGTCCATAACGAAGCTGGCATCTTGCCGTCATGGAGCCGGGCATGAACGGCAGAGGTGCCCTCGCGAGCAACGCGCCCCGTATCTTTGACCGATCCGCCCCAACGGCACGCAAAAACCCTCTTTGGGTTTTCCAGCCCAACGATCATTCAACCAGCACCGGAGCGGAATAAGCGTGAACTATCGGGTCAAATGTTCTTGCCGACAAATCGTACTTGCCAGGAGCCGGCTTTGGAAGGATATAGGTCGTCCCTTCCGCCCAACCTGGCTCAATAAGCATGCTTGCAGGCTCCGCAGACAGGTCAACACCTGCACTTTGCATCACTTCGAGCTCCATCGATCTTGACTCCGCTACAACCTTTCCGCCCTCGTCAGTGAGCTCTACGATCCACTTCACTCCCTGAGGGGGTCGTGAGTAAAACCGGTGTGGCCTGCTCGGCATCAAGGGAAAGAGAAACCATCACCTCAATCCCGCCATTACGCGCCTCTGACGCTACCAAAGCCAGCACCAGACCCTCATGTTGGGCTACCCCAATACCACCCGGAGTAACCACCCTCGTTTTCCCCATGCTGCAAGCGCTTGTTAAAACAACCACCAAAATTAAGAATGGTGCGCCTACACGTCTCATTGCTTCACAAACTCCTTGTGGCCAACGTTTATCTTTGGGCAAATGCCTTCTTGGGTGAGTGCTTATCGTATCGCATCAAAATAAAAAGTGAATCCCAACATACGACATAATCCCAGGCAGGCCATCAGGTCACCACTGGCAGCGGCTCTTGGATCAGGAACGTGTCTACCACCCTCGCCCTGTCCCGGTACGGCTTGGGGCGGCAGAGGTCTCTCATCAACAAGTGGAACCTCGCGGCACGTTCCCTGTGTGGGGTGCCCGCCGTTCCCTGCCTTGCGCTTTGTTCCTGTCAGCATTTGGATAGCGGTTATTCAAAGTCGGCCATTTGGTCGCCTGGGAAACGATCCGCTCATTTACCGTGGCCTCTGCGTTTCTTTGAGCCGGCAGCCCTCGCCGCTTGTCTCTGCTGTGACCGCACTGCTTGATAAGGCCGCGCAAGAAAGAGCCGCCAGGGAGCCTGCGCCACCCGTGCCTCCGCAAGGGACAGGTTGTTCGTTGTTTTGCCTGCGCTTCCAGCGGACGGCTGCCCGGCTGTCCGCCAGAAGCAGGTGTCAAGGTGCTTGGGGCATGTGTGGATTGGCCATACTCCATTGGGCAGATTTATAGAGGTATTGATCTGTCAACGAAGGGAGTTGCGCCATGCAAGGAAGACGCCCCATGCGGCAGTACTCGGAGGAGTTCAGGTGCCAGATGGCCGGGCCCTGCAACGCCGGGAAGCCGGCATCTGAGATCTGCCGGGAGCACGGGCCCACACACTCGGCGTTCAGGAACTGGGTGAAGAGGATCAACGCCACCGGGCCCTCGCGTATCGCCGACAACCGCACCGAGGGCGAGAAGGAGCTGATCGCGCTCAGGAAAGAGAACAGGCAGCCCAGGATGGAGAACGACATATTAAAACAAGCTGCGCTGATATCCGCTCGAAGGTATCAGTGGTCTCGGGCAATGCCCACAGGTACCCGGTATCAGCGCAGTGTGACATACTCGGCATTGCCCGCTCCGCCTATTACTCCTGCCTGGGGAGGGGGCCAATCCAAAGGACCGATGACGCAGCCTTGGCCGCAAGCGTCGAGAGGGTGTGCCGGGAGAACCGCAGCGTCTACGGGGCACGCAAGACCAAGGCGGTGCCCGATGCCGAGGGCATCGTCGCGTCAAGGAGGCGGGCCGTGAGGGCGATGAAGGGGCCCGGCATCACGAGCGCCTACACGAGGAAGGAACCGCGTGCCGGCAAAGCGCCCGTCAACGAGGCCGACACCCCCGACCTCGTGGGCCGGCAGTCCTCGGGCAGGAGGCCGCCCGACGTGCTCGTGGGCGACATCGCCTACGTCAAGGCCTGCGGCAGGTGGGCGTGCACCTGCCTGCTCCTAGGCCCCGCCAACCGGGAGATCGTCGGGCATGGGGCAGGCTGGCAAAAGGACGCCTCGCTTGTGCGCTCCGCGTTCGCGTCAGCGGGCGCGGGCCTCTTCGATGCCGGCATCCTCCACACCGGCCGCGGGAGCGGGTCCGACAACAACAAGATGCTTGATTTCTTCGGCATCCGCAGGTCGCTCTCAAGGAGGGCGGGGCCGTGCGACAACGCCGTCGCCGAGGCGACGTTCAAGCTCTACAAGGCTTAAGTTCGCTTACAAGGAGCATTTCGGCACGGTCGCTGGGCTCCAGCTAAAGCTCAGCGACTACGTGCATTGGTTCAACAACATCAGGGTGCATTCGACCCTGGGGTATATGACGCCGGTGGGGTTCCGCAAGAAAGGCTTGGTGATTCCGTCCAAATAAGGGTTGCCAATCCACTCGCCGCTCATGTCCAGGACATGGGCCTTATGGGCAAGCCTGTCGACAAGGGCCGCTGTGAGATTTGCGTCTGAGAACACCTCCTCGTATCCTGAACATCGTCGTCATTGGACGACTTTTGTCCTGTGTTTACTGTTCTTGAATATGGGACATAATTCCCCGATGGCAGGGGTCGCACAGCACCCCCTGAAGCTTGTCTTC